>Ga0070740_10001437_pt1 | contig 32853 bp, 27 predicted proteins | sample Coa_R2_FD_67286 | JGI IMG/M metagenome (GOLD analysis project Ga0070740, IMG submission 67286) | Surface soil microbial communities from Centralia Pennsylvania, which are recovering from an underground coalmine fire - Coalmine... | ecosystem: Environmental > Terrestrial > Soil > Unclassified ...
TTTACTTTGCTTCTTCTGAATTCACGAGCGCGGTGACGGCCCCACGGGCCACTTCAATCCTCAGGTTGTCGGGCGGGACGCGCAGTTGTACAGCGTCGTCCTTGAGAGAAATCACGGTGCCGCGTATGCCACCGCTGGTTACGACCTTATCGCCGTTTTTCAGGCTAGCGAGCATTGCCTGCCATTTCTTCTGCTTCTTCTGCTGCGGCATGATCAGCATGAAATAGAAGATGGCGAAGATAGCGATCAGCGGGAGCAGGCCGAAGATGGCAGACCCGGACGACTGGGCCAACAGGCTGGGAATTGCGTGCATTTGAATCAAGGCTTCGCTCTGAAACCAGGGGGAGATCTTTGTAATTGAGTAATTTGGTAATTGGGTAATTGCCAGAGGCTCTTGCAACTACCGGCCTCGCCACGCCGCGCGATACGAAATACCCGATTACTCAATTACCCAATTCTGGGGCGCGGCTCAAGGAAAGCCTGCTTAGCTCGATCGCTCTGAAACCTGCGCGGCCTCAGATCGTTTCGCTCGCAACTCTCCAGTTTTAATAGCATGACGGACGCTGCGCATCGTGTCAAGGTAATGCGCGAGGTTGTGGATGGTGTTCAGCACTGCAGCCAGCGCCTCGCCAGAGACAAACAAATGACGGAGATACGCGCGCGTGTATCGCGAGCAAACCATGCACCCGCATTCCGGATCGGGCGGCTGCTGATCGCGAGCGTAGCGAGCGTTCTTGATGTTCATTCGTCCCTCTGAGGTGAACAGCAGCCCATGCCGCGCAGCTCTCGTGGGCAGCACGCAATCCATCATGTCCACTCCCATCGCGGCGTACTCCACGATCTCCTCGGGATAGCCGACGCCCATCACATATCGAGGCTTGTCTTTCGGCAGGAGAGGAAGCGTGCTCTCGATAATCTCCCGCGTAAGCTCCCGTGGCTCGCCAACGCTAAGCCCACCGATCGCATATCCGGGAAAATCGATCTCGAGCAGACGCTCGGCCGACTCGCGCCGTAAATCGGGATACATGCCGCCCTGCACAATCCCAAAAAGGGATTGACGACGATTGAGACAAGGCCGCGCATTCCCTCGTGCCGTCTCTAGATTTAGGGAGGGGCTCGACTTTAGTCGTGCCGCATCTGAACGGTTTTGAGATCCGGCTTTAGCCGCTGGAGGTATTGCATCGTCCGAAGCCCAGGGCACCTCGTCTTCATGCGCCTCGAAATAGTCTTTGCTCCGCCGCGCCCAGCGCGAGGTCATCTCCATCGACTCTCGTGCTCGTTCTCTCGTCGCCGGATGCTCGGTGCATTCGTCGAACGCCATGATGATGTCCGCACCCAGCGCGATCTGAATTTCCATCGAGCGCTCCGGAGTAAAGAAGTGCGTCGAGCCATCCAGGTGCGAGCGGAACTTAACCCCCTCTTCGCTCACCTTCCGCAGTTCGTTAAGGCTGAAAACCTGAAATCCGCCGGAGTCGGTAAGAATGCTGCGCTCCCACGACATGAACCGATGCAGGCCGCCCATCTCGCGAACGGCTTCGTGTCCAGGCCGCAAATAAAGGTGATACGTGTTTCCGAGAAGAATCTGTACCCCGAGCTCTTCCACAATGTGCTGCGGCACGCCCTTGACGGAGCCGAGCGTGCCCACGGGCATGAACACCGGAGTCTCGACCTCGCCGTGAGGTGTGGAGATGCGGCCCAGGCGGGCAGGACCAACATTGGCTTCTATCGAGAACGAGAGAGACATGAGATCGGGTGATCGGGCCATCGGGTGATCGGGTGAAGTGAAACCCAAAATCGCACGCTCATCCGAAGACGCCTGCAACGCTCAAGAGACTTGCTCGATTTTACTTGGCCCGATGGCCCGATCACCCGATGACCCGATGTTACTCACCAACCATTTCGCTGCCGCAAGCTCGTAATGTGCGCCACATAATGCCGCCCGTGCCACGCATACAACGCGATCATCCAATCCAGCGTGCGTACGCCATGCTCGGGATGGCGAAAAGTACGGGAGTAATCGGCATCTGTGAGAGCACGCAACAGGTGATTCCAGCGCTCATGCACAGCTTCGAGCAGCGTCAACGACGTCTCCACCGGAGTGTTCGCCACATCGGCGAGATTCGCCCATGCCTTCTCGTCGTACGGCTTGATGGTCGGTTCATTTTCCGTGAGTGCCAATTTGGTTCGGATGAACGCGTTCATGTGCGAGTCCGGCACGTGATGCACCACCTGGCGCACGGTCCACCCGCCCGGACGATACGGCGCATCGAGCTGCGCTGCATTTAATCCACGGACAGCTTCGCGCATCTTTGCCGGAGTTTGCGCGATCGCCTCGACAGCAGCCTTGCGCTGGGCCGCGCTCATTGGAGTCCCATATTGAAACTTGCCGATTGGATAGCTCAGATCTGGAACGGGAGCCGCAGTGCTCATGAAAACTCCTTTTTTGATTGGCTGATTATTCACCACGGAGGCACGGAGTACACGGAGGCGAAAGAATGGGTGTGGGTTTTTCGTTTCGCGCTGCAAAGCCAATCGCCATGTTTGAAACGAATCTGATCTTAGCGAAAACGGAAAAGCCCTCTTTCGATTTCTCCGTGTCCTCTGTGTCTCCGTGGTGAATAAGCCTTTTCACATCCGACCAGCTTTCTCCATGAACCTCTTCACATTCACAACCGCGCGATGCACGGTTCCAGAGCCGATCGGCTGCTGCTCATTTCGCGCGGTCACACGGTAGATGAAAAACCGTCCGTCGATTCGCTCCAGAACAGCTTCAGCGACAACAGTTTCGCCGATACCAGTAGGCGCTCGGTGTTCTACGTGGATGGCGGTCCCGACCGTCGTTTCCCCGTCTTCACAGTAAGGCTCCTGAACAAGGTAACAAGCTCCCTCCATCCAGCCGATCATCCATGGAGTCGCAAGAACCGGAGGCAGCTTCGGGTCGATGCCAGCGAGGGTGTGCTTGTGTTCGACTACATGTGTAAGTTCAGCGCGGATGCCGATGGGGACGTCTTTGCTCATGCGAACTCGGATAAAACGCTCGACTATACGAGAGTTGGAGAGTGGTGTGCAATTGCTTAGCTAGCCTGCGCATTTAGGCGCGGATTTCCAGACTTTCATAGATTTTGCATGGCGCTCCGTCCCAAAGCTACAGAATCTCGTATCCGCTGTGACTGCCGTATGCACCACTCTCGCTGCACTGCTTATAAAAATTCACGGTGTGTCAATCTGAGTATGGAAAACTGCCGCGCAGCGATGATACAGTGCAACGTCCCCCAGCATAAATTCACATCAATCATCGGCCGCCAATGAGCTTGGGTTCATTGGCAGGGTGACTTTGATTTCGTCCTGATCGTTTCAATTTAAAGGAGCCTCAAAGGCATATGTTAGTGTCTCTCAAATCGCCTCACCGACCGACCGCCTCGAGCTGGTTCTCCGTTTTTGCAAGACTGTTTGCTTTCGCGTTTGCTATTGCTCTGTTTGCTTCGAGCCTCTGGGCACAGACTATTGCCGGATTCGGCAAGATTTCTGGAGTAGTTCAAGATCAAACAGGGGCAGTCGTGCCCGGAGCCAGAGTCGCATTGGATAACTCCGCCAAGGGTATCCACCGCGAACTTCAAACTACTGCAGCAGGAGTCTTTGACTTCAACGCGCTGATTCCTGCTTCCGGTTACACCATCACAATCACCAAAGAGGGCTTCCGGCCTTACACGATCAATGACATAAGCGTAAAGATCGGCGAAGCGTCCACCTTTAACGCTGTGTTGGGTCTCTCGACGTCGGAAACACAAGTAAGCGTTACTGCCGAAGCCACGGCGGTTGATCAGACAAAAGTAAGCACGTCCTCGGTCGTGGATTCGACGCAAATTCTTGATTTGCCCATCAATGGAAGACGGGTTGATTCTTTCGTGCTTCTCACTCCCGGTGTGACCAATGACGCAGCTTTTGGCTTGCTGACCTTCCGCGGGAATCCTGGAGGCAATACATTCCTCACCGACGGTAACGATACGACCAACAGCTTCTACGATGAGAACGCTGGACGCACTCGCACATACAACATCGCGCAGGACGCAGTCCAGGAGTTCCAAGTGGTTTCGTCAAATTTCCTTGCTGAATATGGACGTGCTTCCGGCGGAGTCGTGAATACGGTCACCCGCAGCGGCAGCAATTCCATCCACGGTACTGCCTACGAGTTCTTCCGGAACCGCACCCTGAACGCGACCGACGCAACCACGAACGGAGTGAATCCTCCTGAGTGGCGTCATCAGGCCGGTGTAAGTCTGGGCGGGCCGATAGTGAAAGACAAGCTGTTTTACTTCTTCAATGGAGAGCTCACTCGCCGTAACGATCCGTTGGTTTCAAGCAACATCAACAACGGACTTTTCGACGCTCTAGGAAACTACGAACCGATTAATCCCACGACAAAGCAGCCGAATTGCGCCACCGGCGCAGCGGGACAGCCTAGCACAGCTCAATGCAATGCGGCGATCGCTTATGTGACCAGCCGAGCGCAGGTGCAGCTTATCCCTCGATCATTCGACGCCAATCTACTGTTCGGCAAGATTGACTACCACCTCAGCGACCGCAACAGCTTGGCGTTCAGCAGCAACTACCTGGACTTCCGCTCGCCAAACGGAATTCAGACTCAGCTCTCTCTTACCGGCGGCAATGGAATCGGAAACAATGCGAACACCACGGTTTTCGACAGGACGGCGGATGCCAGTTGGACCTTCGTTGCTTCTCCAACTGCATTAAACGAGTTTCGCTTCGGATTCTTTAAAGATCGCCAATTCGATCCAGCCAGCCCCAGCTTGCTTCCTTCCGTTGGACCGATCGCTCTGACCGTGGCAAGCGTCAGCAATCTTGCGTACGCCAACGGATATCCGCGTCTAAATCCGAGCGAGCAGCGATTCGAGCTTGCGGATACGTTTAGCTGGACACTCGGCAAACACAACGTGAAGTATGGAGTCGATTGGGACCATGTTGAAGACTACGTGAATCGACTCGCAAACCAATATGGCACGTACACCTACAGCACTCTGCAAGCCTTCGCCCTCGACTTCAGCGGAACTACAACGGGCCAGCACTGGTCGAGCTATTCGCAGACAACCGGCAATGCGATCGTGGACGTTGGCATGCCCGAGCTATCTCTGTTCCTGCAGGATGAATGGCATCTGACGCCGAAAGTGACGATCACGCCCGGCATCCGGTACGAGCACAGTTTCATTCCACAACCATCCATCTCCAATCCCGCGGTGCCGCAAACAGCGCGAATTCCCAACAACGGATTGGGCCTCGCGCCCCGCTTCGGAGTGGCCTATGCCTGGAATGACAAAACTTCTCTCCGCGCTGGCTATGGAATCTTCTTCAATCGATTCACTACCTCAGCGATCGAGAATCTGTTCATCACGAACGGTGTGTACCAGTCGAATTACTTTCTCAGCAGCAGCGGATCGAGTGGTCCAGCGCAGTTAGCTGCTGGGCCGGCGTTCCCAAATCGCATCGATCCTGCGGTCCTCTCAAGCCCCAGCTTCCCGGTTTTGCCTGGAGTGCAGAGTGTGCTCTACGCCGACCCCAACTGGCGCAACCCGTATTCCCAGCAGGCAGATTTGGGAATTCAACGCGAGATCGCCAGGAACACAACGCTAGATCTTTCCTATGTTTGGAGTCGATCGCTGCATTTGCAGGGTACCAAATTGGGAAATCTTGGTAATCCGAGCGGAAGCTTCACCTACAACATCCTCAACGCGAGCGGAAACGTCGCAGGAACATACACCACCCCGGTTTATCTGAAGAGCGACTTGCAGGGAACGTTTAACCAATATGAATTGCAGTCTGGCGGAAACAGCTTCTATAACGGCTTATTAGTTGACCTCAAGACCCGTTATAGCAGTTGGTTCCAGGGCGACGTCGCCTATACCTACAGCCATACCATCGATGATGGTATTGGCGGCGCAGGAACCGGCATTCTGTTTGGAAACACCTTCCCGACCTCGTACGTGAACGGCTATTACCGGGGTGACCGTGGGTCTGCCACTACAGATCAGCGTCACCGCCTGACGGTGAACACCGTGCTTGCGCCGACGTTCACACATGCAGACAACTGGGAGGGTCGCTATTTGGCAAACGGATGGCAACTCTCTGTCATTTCAGTTGCGGCGTCATCGCAACCGCTGGAGCCGACTATTGCAATGACCAGCGCGAACGCTCCGATTGGAAATATGCTCAGCACTTCAACGCTGAATGGCTTGGGTGGATCTTTCCGTGTTCCGTTCGAGTCCACGTCGGCTCTGAATGTTGGCGCTTATTACAAGACCGACGCGCGTATCGCCAAGCAATTCCCAATTGGGGAACGAGTACGACTCAATCTTGGATTTGAAGCGTTCAACGTCTTTAATCACTTAATTGTGTTCGGTGGTTCGCCGCGAAATACAACCCAATACACCGCAGTGAAGTCGGGATCTGCCGTGAATCTCGTCCCGAATCCTCAGTACGGCAGCATTCTTCAGACACAGCAGCCGCCCGATGGAACGACAGCACGCCGTGCTCAGGCGCTTCTGCGCGTGGTCTGGTAATGCGAGCAATCTAAGAGGGCGGCAGCCGAAAGGCTGCCGCTTTTTTCTTGCGCAAAGCTCCGTGACCTCAGCCTTGAACCTTCGTGACCTTCGTGTTCGCTCATCTAACGTCGGCGGTAATGAATCACGAACTCGTAAGGAGGCACAGGAGGGAAGAGCTCTGCGATTTTCCGCAGTCTTTCGGCGAGAGAGCCGGGGGCGAGGAGTGGGTAATCGCGTTCGCGCAGATCGTAGTAGTCCACATCGACCGCAAGTGACAGCAGATATACCGCGATGGCATCAGCGAACGTGGTATTGAGATATTCGTTGCGGGCTTTCTCGCGGTCGCCGGAGTGTCCAGTCGCTAGCTTGCGCAGTTCGAAGGCATCCATGCTGCTTTCGCCTCGCACGTTCGCTTCGGCCTGCTTCCAGACGATTGCGGCAAAATCTTCCGATACGCCCGCCTTCTCGACGAACGCATGGCCCACGTTGATAAAAAATTCGAAAGCAACAGAGAACTTGTCTTCCATGACCCGAGTCGAGATGAAGACGCATTGCGAGTTGCCGACGTTGTAGTTGCGATGGCACACGGCGCGGTCGCTCAGCTCGGTGTCATAGCGTTCGGCGATGCGGGTCTCGTCGCCTTCGCCGACCGTGAGCGGAACGAAGTAATACGCTTTGCGCTGCAGGGCCGCAGAGATCGCCGGAGGCACCGCTCCGATCACGCGCTCCAGGTCCTCGCGGGAGATGGTGTTCTCGCCGAACATCGTGTAGCAGATGCCGTTCGGAGCCTGCGCTACCTTCGCGCTGCGCACAACATCGGCTGCCGGACGAGTCTCCACGTTGGTGGTCTGGGACATTGAGAGGATTTTATCAGCCGCCGCCCATCCCTACAGTCACGGCTCTCGGCTGAACATTGGCTTTTTCTGTCATTCCGAACGCCCGATTTTGGCGGAGGAATCCCTACGGATTCCCACGAGCGTCGGTTTGTGTTGTCCATAGGGATTCCTCTCTCCTGCTCGCGCAAACAATATGCCCGAGCATCCGCTCGGAATGACAAAAGGCAAACACCTGTTACTATTCTCCGCGCACTCCATCGAGTGCGGCGAGTGCGCGTCCACAGGCAGGCGCGAACCCCATACATTTCATCATTCATCGGAGGTCACAACGTGAAGGTTGCGACACGCTGTTGTCTTTGTGTGCTCTTACTTCTGCCTATCTATTCGTTTTCGCAGGTGCAGGAAAAAGTCGATCTCGACATGGTTACGAAGATCCGGTACGAGGGATTCCGTAATTCGCATATCCGCGAGATTGCCGAAGGATTGCTGGAGCGAATCGGTCCGCGTCTGACAGGCTCTCCCAATATGAAACGCGCCAATGAGTGGACTCGCGACGAGCTCACGAAGTTCGGCCTGGTCAATGCCCATCTTGAATCATGGGGGCCATTCGGCCGGGGATGGTCGAACGACTACGTGAACGTCCGCATGATCTCGCCGGATATTCAGACCTTTATCGCATATCCCAAAGCCTGGACGCCTGGAACCGATGGCGCAGTCCATGGCGATTGCGTGCGCGCCGACATCAAAACCAAGCAGGACTTCGCCAAGTACAAAGGCAAGCTGGCGGGCAAGATTGTCATTCTCGGTGACATGCCGGAAGTGAAGCCAATCGTTGAAGCTCCGTACGAGCGCTACACCGAGAAGTCTCTCGCCGATATTGCCGATTATGAAATTCCGAGCGAGAAGCCGCGCTTCAGTCCGGAAGACATTCAGCGACGCCAGCAGTTTCAACGCGACTTGAACGCATTCTTCGCCGACGAGAAGCCGCTTGCGGTTATCGATCATAGCCGCGGAAACGAAGGCGGAGGCACTGTGTTCGTGCAGTCCGGCGGACCTTATCAGAAGAACCAGCCGCAGGCCGCAGTGCCGCAGTTGACGATGGCGGTCGAACAGTGGGATCGCATCGCGCGCCTGCTCGAGGACAAGCAGCCGGTCCAGCTTGAAGTGAACGTGAAGAGCAACTGGTACGACGCCGACGATCAATACGACACCATCGCGGAAATTCCCGGAACCGACAAAAAAGATGAAGTCGTGATGCTCGGCGCTCACCTCGATTCGTGGCACACGGGCACAGGCGCGACGGACAACGGCGCTGGATCGATCGTCATGATGGAAGCTGTGCGAATTTTGAAAGCATTGGATGTAAAGCCTCGCCGGACCATCCGCATTGGCTTATGGAGCGGGGAAGAAGAAGGGCTGCTCGGCTCTGGGTGGTACGTCGTGCATCATTTCGGATCGCGTCCCCCACTCACCGGTCCTGGCCAGGAAGGCATTCCCAGCCTGCGCCGGCGCGAAGCCGGTCCGGTGACGCTGAAGCCCGAGCAGTCGAAGGTTTCGGTGTACTTCAACATTGACAATGGCACAGGAAAAATTCGCGGCGTGTACATGCAAGGCAATGCCGCTGTGCAGCCGATCTTCGAAGCGTGGATGAAGCCCTTCAAAGATCTCGGCATGGACACGCTCACGATGCGCGATACGGGCGGCACCGATCATCTTTCATTCGATGCTGTTGGCATTCCGGGATTCCAGTTCATCCAGGATCCGATCGAATATGAGACGCGCACGCATCACTCGAACATGGACGTCTATGACCGCCTGCAGTTCGACGATCTAAAGCAGATCGCAGTGATTGTCGCGGATTTCGTCTATAACGCCGCCATGCGCGATCAGATGTTTCCGCGCAAGCCGATTGAGAAGGAGTTGCCGAAACCGCCACAGCAGAAAGAAGAAGGCGAGGGTGCTCCCAATTCGGGAATGAACTAGCGCTGTCATTCCGAACGCCTGTTTTTGGCGTGAGGAATCCCTATCAACTTCAACCCGGCTTTAAAAGCTTATCGTGTCGGTAGGGATTCCTCTCTCCTGCTCACGCGAACAGCACGCGTGAGCATCCGCTCGGAATGACAAAAATCGCTTAGATCAAAACCAACTCCTCCTGCTGTCGTCCTGTCACTTCGGCCTTTCCGGGACGGGTGAGCACATTCACTTCGCTGCGAACTCCAAATTCAGGAAGGTATATTCCGGGCTCAATGGAAAAGCAGGTGTTCGGCAGGATCTCGCGCTCGTCTTTGGTTTCGAAATTATCGATATTCGCGCCATTGCCGTGAATCGCCGAGCTGATGTTGTGGCCGGTGCGATGGACGAATTTGTCGCCGTAGCCTTTGCTGGAGATGAAGTCGCGAACCGCTTTGTCAACCTCCCATCCAGCAATCTTCCGTCCGGCGGCAAACGCCTTCTGAACTGTCTCCGAGCCCAGCTTGCGGGCGTCGCGAACAATTGAGAACACCTCGCGCTGACGGTCGCTCGGATTCTTGCCGATGAAGCCGGTCCAGGTGATGTCGTAGAAGCAGGCGTCGCGATCTTTGGTTTTTGCCCAAACATCCAGCAGAACAAAATCCCCTTCTTTCATGCGTTCGCTGTGATCGGCGCGCGGTTCGAAGTGCGGGTCGCCGCTGTGAGCATTCACCCCAACAATCGGAGTGTCTTGTGTCAGCAGGTTCTCGCGGCGAAAAGCTTCCAGAATCCACTGCGCAATTTCGAACTCGTTGGTACCGCCATTACGCACGCGTTGGCCGATCACTTTGAATGCTTCAGGGATGATTCTGTCGATGGCATCGCGCGCCGCGTAATGGCTCGCGATTTGCTCGTCTGTGAGCACTGCCTCGAACTCGCTCACCAGATCGCCAGAGCTGAGCACGTTCACTCCGAAGCTGCGCACGAGCTCCACAGTGCCAGCATCGACCAGTCCCACATAGGGAATGGCGTTGAGTGGAGAGTACTGCATAGCCAGCCGCGAATATGGCTTCACAATTTCCTGCAGGTTGCGCTGAAGTTCCTGCCATGAGGAGTAGCTGCGCTTAGATCCGGGCAGTGTGTCAAGATGACCGGCTTCGATGCGGTGCACTAGCTTTTGTGGCTCGCCGTTTGCAGGAACAAGGTAGAACCAGCGGCGCGTGACCATCAGGTCAGGACGGAGCCCAAGCACACGATACGCAATCGGATCGCGATGGTGATGATCGTAAAAGAGCCAGGCGTCGAAGTTGCGCTCACGCAGAGCCGATTGGATGCGGTGGAGATTCATGGAGGCAATTCTAAATCCTGCCTGCGTGTGCTCCGTGAATCCCCTGGCTAATTGATTTTGTGCAGAACTAGCGCAGAGTTCTTCGAACCAAACGCAATGCAGTTGCATACAGCGTATTCGATTTCATGTTTGCGCCCAGCTTCGGGAACGTAATCGAGATCACAATCGGGATCGGGAGTCTCGAGGTTTATGGTGGGAGGAATCTGCGAATGATGCATGGCGACAAGAGTGGCCGCGACGCCCGCAGCTCCGCAAGCGCCTTGCGGATGCCCAATTTGGGATTTTAGCGCCGACATCGGAGTAGAGTGCGCATGTTCGCCCAAAACCAACTTGAGCGCGCGCGTCTCGATGCGGTCGTTGAGCTGCGTCGAGGTTCCGTGAAGATTTACGTAATCGATGTCGCCGGGCCCGCAGCCCGCCTCGGCGATCGCCAGAGCGATTGCGCGCGCCGGCTCCTCGCCACATTCCGCAAGACGCACGCGATGGAACGCTTCGCAGGTGGATCCATAACCAACGACCTCGGCATAGATGCGCGCTCCGCGCGCGCGGGCATGCTCATATTCTTCAAGCACAAACATCCAACCGCCTTCAGCGACTACAAAGCCGTCGCGATCCTGGGAGAACGGTCTCGACCCTCGCTCTGGTTCGTGGTTCCACGAAGCCGTCATGATCTTCATGAGGCAGAAGCCTTTCATGACCCCGGGTGCGAGCGGCACATCGACACCACCAACGAGCAACATCGGAAGAGTTCCAAACTGGATCTGACGCAGAGCATAGCCTAGCGCGTCTGTGGAAGAGGTACAGCCGGTGGTAAACACATGGCTGAAGCCGCGAAACCCGAAGCGCATGCTCACTTCGCTGGAGAGCGTCCCCATCGTCCCGCTGGGAATACTGAACAAGCTGGCGTGCTTTACATTTCCCTGGAAGTAATGGCGGTATTGTTCTTCGCTAAATTCCTGCGCTCCGCCTCCGCTCCCAAGCATTACTCCGAAATCGCGTTTCTCATCCATGCTCATGGATTCGGGGTCGAGTCCGGAATCCCTGATTGCCTCACTCGATGCGGCGATCGCCAAAGGAACAGCGCGAGAGACGTGCTTCCGTTCGCGCGCATCAATCCAAGCGAGTTCGTCGAAATCGGTGATTTCGCCCGCGATCTGCACAGGCAAGTTGCTCGTATCAAAGCGCGAGATGCGCTTGACTCCGCTCTTGCCCGCGAGAATCGCGCGGCAGAATGCGTCTTTGCCAATTCCGTTTGGGCTCACTACGCCCATACCTGTGATGACGGCGCGTTTTGCCATCGATTCGGCCCTCAAAGGCGATTGTATGCCGGGGGATGATGCGGTGCTGGAGAGCGGTCGAATTTCGCCGGATGGAGACCGTAGCGAAGCACGACAACATCAGTAACTTTCGACAGTGATGAGAGGGCAGCCGATTCAATGCGACGCGGCAGTAAGCGAGTGTTTGTACCACTCGACCGTGCGTCGCAATCCCTCTTCGAAGTTGACGGTCGGTTCGTATCCGAAAGCTGCTTTTGCGCGCGAGATGTCGGCTAGTGAATGTTTGACGTCTCCGGTTCGGGGCTCTGCATAGCGCGGCTTTCCCGAGTAGCCGATGATTTCCGCAAGTATGCGGAACGTTTCGTTTAGGGAATAGCGATCGCCCGTTGCTACGTTGAATACCTTTCCGCAGACCTTGTCTGCCGGAGCTTCGCAGGCCAGAAGATTTGCATTGACTGCATTCTCAACATACGTGAAGTCGCGGCTTTGATCTCCATCTCCAAAGATCGTGCAGGTTTCTCCAGCAAGCATTTGCGAGATGAATCGAGCCAGCACTCCGGAATATTGCGAGCTGGGATCTTGTCGCGGTCCGAAAATGTTGAAATAGCGCAACGAGACTGTCTCGAGTCCATATACGCTGAAAAACGAGCTGAGGTAAAACTCGCCTGTGAGCTTCTGTACCGCATACGGGGAGATTGGATTGGGTGGCATGTCCTCCCGCTTAGGAAGCGTGGGCGTGTCGCCGTATGCTGCCGAGGAGGCGGCATATACCACTCGTTTGACCTTCGCGTCCCGTGCAGCGAGCAAAAGGTTAAGCGTACCGTCAATATTGCTCCGGTGACTCTTCAGCGGATCGGCTACCGATCTGGGAACAGAAGCCAAGGCGGCCTGGTGCAGAACGTAATCTGCTCCATGGCACATCTCTGCGACGCGTTCGTAGTCCAGCAGATCAATCTCGCGAAACTCGATCTTCCGTTCAAGTCCGAGAATATTTTCTCGTTTGCCTGTGTCGAAGTTATCGAATCCGCGCACAGTCTCACCACGGCGCACAAGCTCATGAGCGAGATTCGATCCGATAAAACCGGCAATTCCGGTAATCAGGTAAGTAGGCATGTGGACGAGATCATTCTATGAGACTTGCATGTTGCGGGGCCAGGCTACACGAATAAAAAAGGCAAATCGTTAATGCAGAGGATGTCTCAGTATTCGGTTCGAATCCCCAGGACGCGAAAATCGTTCAGAAAGCTTTTCATCACAAACACAACACGATTATTGCTATGCGGATCCGGCGGCCGCAAGAAGAAGCCACTGTCTGAGACAAAAGGTAAAGAGTTGTGAACGATTCCTTCGGTGATCTCCCCGTCTTTGAAACGAATTTTGATCCAGAGGCCTTCGATCTGAGGATTGCGCTCGAAGAACTTTACCTCAACGTAATCAGTGCGACCTTCAAGCGTTTTTACGAAGAACAGCGCTTTTGCGCTGTGCAGGTCCACGACGCGTTTTCCGCCGTCGGCCAACTCGAGAGCAACTTGAGGCGGAAGTGTACTGCCGATCGCGCCTGCAGCGAGCGGATCAAACGATTGGACGTTTTCCAGATAGCCCTTGATCAACGAGCCATCGGCTAGATGCGCAACAACCTTGAGGTCATCCCGGTTGCCTGTCGGCATGTGCAACAGCTTACCTCAAGCTGGTGCGAGTGTCCGATAACCGATTTGAGCCAGGGGGAACGATCTGATACTGCTTGATTTTGTACAGCAGAGCTTTATAGCTGATGTTGAGGCGTGCGGCTGCAAGCTTGCGATTCCAGTTCGTAGCCGTCAGGGCCTGCTCAATTGCGCGCAGCTCGGCTTCATCCTTGAGGCTGCGCACGAGAGACTTCAGCCCGCCTTCCGGCGCGCCGGCTGGAGTTCCATTTGGGGAATCGGACGCGCCGCCGAGCCCTTTGCTCTTCGCCTCAAGCTCAGAGATGGCCATGTCTTCGTCCTGGAGAACCAAGTAGCGCTTCACGAAATTACCCAGCTCACGCAGATTGCCCGGCCAGTGATACTGCACGCAAGCACGAAGCAGGCGCTCGGAATACGCGAGCGGCGGATGCGCATAGCGCTCCGAGAGGCGATTCATGAAGTGCTTCAAGAGCAGAGGAATTTCTTCGCGGCGTTCCCGCAGCGGCGGAATCTGCATGGTGAATGCATTCAGGCGATAGTAGAGATCCTCGCGTAAGGTCTTGTTGGCGATCGCTTCCTGAATGTTGATGTTGGTCGCGGCAAGCACCCGGACATCGACCGTTATGTTCGATCGACTCCCCAAACGGGAAAAAGAGCCGTCCTGCAGGACATGAAGGAGCTTGGCCTGCAGCGGCGTGCTCATCTCGCCGATTTCGTCCATCAAGATCGTGCCCTTATTGCAAAGCTCGAACTTTCCCGGTTTGGGACGACTCGCGCCGGTAAATGCGCCCGCTTCATAACCAAACAGTTCGCTCTCCAGAAGTTCTGCAGGCAGCGCTGCGCAGTTGACTTTCAGCAGCGGGCGGTGCGCGCGAATCGACATCTTATGGATCAGGCGCGCGAGAATTTCCTTGCCGACTCCACTCTCGCCGAGCAGCAGCACAGGAACATCGACTTTCGCGACCAGCGAAACCTGCGCGCGGATTTGCTTCATCTGCGGGCTGGCTGCGAGAAAGAATAAGTCATCTTCCAGGTTCTCGACTTCAACGTCGTCTGAAACCGTGTATTGCTGCAGATCCTTCTTGTTCTTTTCCGATTTGTCCTGGTCCAGGCAGCGTTTCAGAACGGCATCGAGCTCGGATTTGTAAAACGGCTTCGTGACATAGTCGAGCGCGCCGAGCTTGATTGCCTGCACAACCGTGCTCGTGTCACTGACGCAGGAGAGGACGACTATTTTCTGGTCCGGACGAACCTTCTTGCATTCTTCGATGGTCTGCAGGCCATTCATGCTGGGCATAGCCATATCGAGCAGAATCAGGCTCGGGCTCAAGCCTTCGCGAACACGCTTCACTGCCTCAAAACCGCTGTTTGCAGTCTCGACGGCGTAGTTATCCACCTCGAGCAGAGTCTTCGTATAACGAAGCATGCTCGGTTCATCATCGACAATCAGAATGGTGGGATTTCCGTTCATTGTTGTTCTTTCGTCCTCATCGGAAGAAGCAAAGAAAAGGTGCTGCCATTACCCGGTTCACTCTCGACCCAAATTTTGCCGCCATGCGCCTCGATCAATCGCCGCGCGATTGCCAAGCCTAGTCCCATGCCGTGGGAATCGGACGTCTGCTGCAATCTAAGAAACTCGTTGAAGATTTCCTGATGATATTCCGCGGGAATGCCTGGCCCGTTGTCAGAAATACTGATGCGAACCGCATTGCTCTGGGAGTTGCCGGATGCGCGTCGCTCATTCGCAATCGGAAGGTTCTGCCGAAAGGTGCGCCGCTCCCAAAGATATGCCGATGTGCTTACGCGAACATTGCCGCCCACTGGCGTAAACTTCACAGCGTTATCGATGAGATTCGAGATCACGTGCTGCAGCTTGAGCTGATCGAAAAGAATCGGTTTCAAACCGCTGTCCGGACGAAATTCCCAGCGCAGTCGCTTCTGCTCGAACCGGCTCGACCAATGCTCCAACACTTCAGCAACACACTCATTCACATCACCGAGTTCTTTGCCGATGCGAATCTTGCCTGATTCCAGCGCACTAAAAGCGAGAAAGTCCTGTACAAAACGCTGCAATCGCAGCCCGCTTTGCTTCATCTCTTCCAGAACTTTTCTCTGCTGCTCGTTGAGAGGTCCGAGAAGTTGGCCGAGGAGCAAATCGGTGTAGCCAGTCATCACCGAAAGCGGAGTTTTTAACTCGTGCGCTGCCGAGGCCAGTGCGATCGTGCGCCGGAAAATATCCTGTTTGAGAGAATCTTCAATCTCAAGCCGAGTGGCAGACGGATTCGCACCACCGACAGCCTGACCAGGGGAACTAGACACGCTTTTCTCCGTTTCCGGCGGGAACATCCGCGATGACCGGGAAACTGATCAATTGTTCATTAAAACGAGGGTTGTTTCAGGGCCGAGGGAGGAGTTTAGCCCACGAAGATATCACTCTCGTTAAATCTACTCGGCTAACAGTATCGCAATTTTTTGCGATTCTCAAGAGAAGTTTTTGCAGAAAAGCGCCGGAAATGACTGAAAGCACTAGCGGTAATCGTTGACGTGGTTACTCTTGGCCGGGAAAAACCGGGTACGTGCCCTACGCATCCCCCAACGTCGAAGACGCAGCCTGCGCTAGAAAATCATAACTATGGATCGCCGCAGCAATCCCGACTTTTCCCGTCTGGGGATCGTTTTGGACCCGCACGACCTTGCCTTTGCACGAAACTTGAATGGCAGCAGTACGAGTCAGCTCGGGAGGCAAAGTCATAGTGAACTCGATTTCCGAGTGTTCCTTGATTTCGCAATTGACGTAGAAGAAGACGCCGCTCGCGCTCACGTCGCGTGTTTTTGCGTGCACCGTAGCGTCCGAACCGGGAAGCCGCAACCAAACCGGCATTTCCAAAGGAAATCTGGGGAGTACGCGCTTCTCTTCCAAGGGCAAGATCCTGTTCCTGAGATTTTCGCGTTCTGCAATCGATCCGACCGACATTTCGAGAAACTGACTCCCGTATTTACTGATCGGCGCTCAATTTGAAGCGAACGCGTGATTCCGGGCAGGCATCCCTCCAGCCTGACCTTGTGCGCTATATTGCAGTTTCGCGGCCATCTGCAACAATTCGACAACTGCTGATTTCAAAGGAGTTTTCCTGCGAAATCAAGAGCGTCCACTATGACTCTTGTTGCAAACTCATGCACACGAATGGTAACCAGAGTGATTACCTGGACTGTTTGCGAGCAAGTAGCAGTTTATCGAAAACTCCTTCTGATACACGATCCTCGCTCTCGCGTAGCCCGCATATCGGGTGCCAGCAGCCTGAAGTACTAGGGAAACGACTTTATCTCGAAACTGAAAGGATTTGCAGTGCGGACAAACGCATTGCGCCGATGTTGTCAGCGCTCCTCACACGCATTGTGTGATTCGAAACCGGCTGCATTAACTCTGCATAATCATGCGCTTACAACAATATCGCCACTCGTTTTCCACAGACGCCGCAGGTGATTGTTGGAGTTGGCCGCGAATATGCAAAGAAATGCATCGGGAGTCTGTCGCGATTCCGTCCCACGCGCCAGATTCGGAGAATGACTCTGTGAGCTCAACCGCTTTCGCGAATGGACATTCGGGGCTTCTCGCCGGCTTTCCGCCAGAGCGAGTGATCTTCGGTGGCTCGGAACGTATGCAATCTCTGCAGCGCAAGCTGAACATCGTCGCCCAGGCAAACGTCCCTGTGCTCATCACCGGAGAAAACGGAACCGGCAAAGAGATCATGGCGCGCATGATCCATCAGCACTCCGCAACCAGCGATGGACCGTTCGTGAAAGTCAATTGCCCTGCGATCCCCGGAACGCTGCTGGAAAGCGAGCTATTCGGATACGAGCGAGGAGCCTTCACCGGAGCCTATGCCGCCAAACCCGGCCGCGTAGAAATGGCGAACCGCGGCACTCTGTTTCTTGATGAAATCGGCGAAATGGATCTCGGCATTCAGGCCAAACTGCTCCAGCTTCTTCAGGACGGGCAATTCAGCAGAATCGGTGGACAAGAAGATCGAAGAGTTGATGTCCGCGTGATCTGCGCCACGAACCGCAGTCTGGAAACCGAGGTCGCCTCCGGACGCTTCCGCCAGGATCTCTTCTACCGCATCAACGTCGTTCAAATCCAGGTGCCGCCACTTCGTCATCGAGCACAGGACATTCCTATGCTCGTTCACTATTTTCTGCAGCTCTATTCGGACAAATTTTCGGTCCGTCCGAAAGCCCTCTCGTCGTCGCTTCTCGAGATGCTGCAGAGCTATTCCTGGCCGGGAAACATTCGCCAGCTCGAAAACCTGATGAAGCGCTACGTCATCCTCGGCAACGAGGAAGCCATCACCTCCGAGCTGGTGGTACGCAACGGAGATTGCTTCGATCCCGTGATTCCCGCAGATGGACGAATCTCACTCAAGAAAGCCACGCGGGATGCCGTTCGCGAACTCGAGCGCCGCATCATTCTCAAAGTCCTGCATGCCCACAGTTGGAATCGCAAACGCGCGGCCAGAGCGATGAGCATTAGCTACCGTGCCCTGTTGTACAAAATTCAGGAGACGGGGATCAATCCGGGCCGCGGGATTTCGATGGAACTGCTGGATGAAGGATCCGTTGACGCGGCGGTGAATTGAGCAAGCGGATCAGAGAGCGGATGAACGGCTCAGCGGGCACTTCGCTGAGAACAGCGTAAAGAACAGCGAAAAATTTCGAGTTTCGCGTTTTTCTGCCCAATTCCGGCAACCTTCACAAAAAGAACAGCGAAAAACAGCGTAATAACAGCGAAAACATGGGTTTCATCTAAAGATACGCTGTTGTGCAGTATGAGACAGAGGACGGTGCCGATGCGACGGGTTGCAGCGGCCCTGCGCCGCCCAGTTTTGCGGCGTATGAGTCCACCGCTGCACGCACCATGGCTCAGCCACTGGAGGGCCTGTCCGAGAGCGGCCTAGGCGCATACGGTTCGAATCGTCTCAACCGCCTGCTCACAATCCTCACGACTGACATCGAAATGTGTGACCAGTCGAACCAGCGACTGGCTGACCGCGCTGCCGATTATGTTCTTCTGCCGCAGCTTCTTAAGAAAAGCGGCGGAATCCATGCTGGTGCGTTCAATGTCGAAGATCACGATGTTGGTTCGCACCTTTTCCGCCGCGATCTTGATCCCGGGAATCTGGGCCAGCGCGGTTGCAAGCCAGTGGGCATTAGCGTGATCTTCGCTCAAACGCTCAGACATCTCTTCCAGCGCTATGAGCCCGGCAGCCGCCAGGACGCCGGCCTGCCGCATCCCTCCACCAAGAGCTTTGCGTAGCGAGCGCGCCTGATCGATGAATCTCTGACTGCCCACGAGCATGGACCCAACTGGAGCCCCCAGGCCTTTCGAAAGGCAGAACATTACTGAATCGACCTTGCCAGCCACCTCAGCCACGGGCCGGCCGAGCGCAACAGCGGCATTGAAGATGCGCGCTCCATCCAGATGCACTGGAATGCCCCGCTCATTCGCCTGTTCGCAAATCTCGTTTGTGATTTCAGGGGAAGTAACGGTGCCGCCCGCCATGTTGTGGGTGTTTTCAAGTTCGATCAAGCCGGTCTGGGCCCGCGCATAGCTGGATGAAGGAATCTTGTTCTTGATCTCGCTCCAGGTAAGAATGCCGTCTTCGCCGCGCAACGTTCGAATCAGGCAGCCTGAAAAGAACGCCGGCATCGCCATTTCCCAGTCGAGAATGTGCGCGCGCTCCTCGCAGATAATCTCCTGCCCCGGTCGAGTGTGGACCTTGATCGCGATCTGATTGCCCATCGTGCCTGTGGGTACAAACAGCGCTGCCTCACGGCCGAAGATGCGCGCCGCGGCAGCCTCCAGCCGGTTCACCGTTGGATCTTCGCCGTAAACATCGTCGCCAACCTCTGCTTCCGCCATAGCACGGCGCATCGCAGGCGTAGGACGCGTCACCGTATCGCTGCGCAGATCAATCACGCGCGGCGCCGGTGAGGTTGGCTCATCTTGCTCGAGAAATTCCAAGGCAGGTTTGCTCATAAAGGATCAGCCTACACTTTTCACGGCGAAGAAACGAAGCGGAGACTCGGGCGGTCCAGATATTGGACGGAACAAAACGGAGATGATTGCCACCGCCTTGGCTGTGTCGTAAAGGAGATCGCGATGATCTTCTGATGATCAATGCGAAGGCGCGGTTACGCAGTATTGACACTCAGTGCAGATTCCGAGCGGATAAAACGCTCGAACACCTCGTTCGACAGCAGGCGTCCGCGCGATGTGAGCCTCAGACATACGGCAGTCTCTTCCAACAGATCGAGCGCGATCAGTTCGCGGATCTCTGATTTGAACTCCCTCAGATAATCGGATTCAAGTTCTGAAACAGGAATTCCGCGATTTAACCTCAGCTCGAGAAACACGCGCTCTTCTTTAGCCTGTCGCCCGCTTACGCGCGTCACTGTGGACGTGCTGTCACCTGCGAGGTAAACGGCAAGCTCATCGCTATTACCGAACCGCACAGACTCAAACTCGAGAGAGTTTTCGGCGGCGTAAAGCATGGAGTGAGCATCAAGGCCGAAGCCGAGATACGGCTGCCGCGTCCAGTACTTTAAGTTGTGAGAGGACTCGCAGCCCGGGCGCGCGAAGTTCGAAATCTCGTATTGCTCCAGCCGTGCGCGTTGGAGAAACTCAATCGCTTGCAGATAAAGATCAGCCGCCAAATCCGAATCGGGAACGGCATGCGCGTGGTAGCGCGTTCCTCCGGCGATTAACTCTCGCCCCAACCGCGAATCTTCATCAATTTCCAAAATGTACACACTGGCATGCTGCACACCCGTGGCGGCCAATTGTTCCAGCGAGTGCTGCCAACTGTTTCGCGTTTGATATGGCAAACCTGCAATGAGATCGACGTTAATGTTCTCAATTCCGAACTGGCGCAGACGTTCAATGTCCGCCAACGCTCCTGCCGCCGTGTGCAGACGACCGACCGAGCGAATCTCCTGATCGACGAACGATTGCACGCCGAGGCTCACGCGATTCACGCCGCATTTAGCGAAGGTTTCCAGAGTCTCAGGAGTCAATGTGCCCGGCGCCGCCTCAACCGTAATCTCAGCGTTCCTCCCAACTTGGAACTCACCACGAATCAGCGAGAAAACTTGTTTGATCTGCCCGGAAGAGAGTGTCGTGGGGGTGCCACCGCCAAGATAAATCGAATCCACATCTCGGTCGAGATCCGCATCGAGCCGGTTCGCCAAAGCCTCAGCGCCCACGATCTCCTCCCGCAAGCGACCAACGTACTGCCCCATCAACTCGCGCGAAAAGACGCCAGACGCAAAATTGCAAAAGCTGCACTTGGAGCGGCAAAACGGGACGGAAATGTAGATTCCAAGCGGCATAACGAATCGAGTCAATTATAGGTAAACGGCGAATGGAGAAGAGCGAACACGAAGGGCACAAAGAACAAAGGAAGAGGCCACAAAGAACCTTCTGTGACCTTGTCTTCAAACTTCGTGACCTTCGTGTTCGCTCTTTTAGTAATACATCAGTAGTATATTAGTAGTATGAAAGAGAAAACTTCGATCACACTCTCCTCCGACCTGCTGGCCAGCCTTGACCGGCTCGGCGGAGGCAAGTCTTCACGTTCTGCCCTGATCGAGTCGATCTTGCGTGAGCACCTCCGAAGCCGGCAGAAGCAAGCGCGCGACGCTCGCGATTTGGAGCGCATCAACCGCGCTGCCGAGCGTCTGAATGCGGAAGCAGAAGACGTGCTCAGTTACCAGGCGGCCGAGGACTGATGCTAACCACTCCAGGAATTGTGCGACCGTGAAACGAGGTGAACTCTATCGCATACGTCGGCCCGGCGGCGACTCGAAGCAGCACCGCGTCTTCGTTGTGGTGAGTCGCCAGGCTTTGATTTCATCGAGGTTTGCGACCGTGATCTGCGCTCCGGTCTTCACCAGCGGACAAGATCTCGCGTCTCAGGTTTCCGTAGGACCTGATGAAGGTCTCAAGCACGAGAGCTGGATCATGTGCGACAACTTGTCGAGCCTGCGGAAGTCCGATTTGACTGACTACGTCGGCAGCTTGTCCCAGGAAAAATTGATCGAACTTGACCAGGCATTGCGAGTGGCCCTAGGCCTGGACTGAGCGATCACAACTTAATCGTGACCTTGTCTTGAAACCTTCGTGAGCTTCGTGTTCGCTCTTGGTTTTGCTTTTTGGTGGACTAGGCCTTTTGGGCTAGATGCGCCGCGCGAATATCCGGCGACCTAAAAATTGACACGAACTCGGCGTCGCCCGCAGCTTTCTCCACGGCGGGACGCCCGCCTGCTTCCTCACGCTCGACCAGACACGCGACTCCTGCGATCACGAACCCAAACTCTCGCGCCGCTTCGATTGCCTGAATAGTCGATGACCCCGTCGTACACACGTCATCGACGATCACCACCCGCGCTCCTTTTTGGCGAAAGCCTTCAATGCGCTGACCTGTCCCATGTGCCTTCTCCTGCTTGCGCACCAGGAAGCCGTGAATTAGAGAAGCGCGCGCGTCTGACGCTTTTGGACCAGCAGGAGCTTGCGAATGCGCGACTTGCGCCGTGAGCTGTGCCACTGCCACGACGATTGGGTCGGCACCCATTGTTAGTCCGCCGATCGCACGTGGCTTCCAGTTCTTACTGTGAATCAGGTCCAAAAATACGTGACCTGTGAGGCGTGCGCCTTCAGCATCCAGCGTGGTCGTACGACAGTCGATGTAGTAATCGCTCGTTCCGCCCGAAGAAAGTTTGAATTCTCCCAGTCGAAACGACTGGCGGGCGAGCATGTTGAGCAGGAGATCGCGTGAACTGCACACGAGAACTACATTAGCATCCAGCGTCCGGGACGAGGAACGGAGCACGCGCAAGCTCGATCACTCGAATTTCAGATCGGTGCAATCGCCTGATGACTCTTAGTGCGCACTCTGCAGCTCAGGCTCTGGCCTCACTGAGCGCAGCTTGCCGCCCGGAATCGGAGCCAGGAGTTGCTCCTTGCGATAAACCAGGTTGGTAGCGTTGAAAGTCGCCAGTTCGAAGCCGTGACCATGAGTGATCGCGTCGGTGGGGCAAGCTTCAACGCAATAGCCGCAGAAGATGCAGCGGTTGTAATCGATGTTATACACCGCCGCGTACCGTTCGGCGCCGCTGATGCGGTTCTCGTCGGTGTTCTCGGCTGCTTCGATGTAAATGCAGTTCGACGGGCACGCCGCCGCGCATAGGAAGCATGCGACGCATTTTTCCAGTCCATTCTCGTCGCGCTGGAGCACGTGTAATCCGCGAAAACGCTCCTGAAACTTCGCCCCACGCAGCGGACCCGGTCCATCAGGATAGTTCTCGACAACCGTCGGTTTAAACATCTCCTTGAAAGTAATGGACATGCCCTTAGCGATGGCGGCAATGTTCTTGACGATGGACATGTTTCGATTATACCTATCGTGATTTTGTGCTCATGATGCCGGAGACTCAGGGGAACCGCCGGCGCTGGATCATAGCGGCTTGTCGGGAACGACTTCGACGAACTCCACGCCGAGCTTATTGCCTTCTCGGAAGCGCACAACAGCCTCGACGACGTTCGTAGCTCGTGTGCCTGGCTCGACGATGCTCAACCGAAGTCGCTGGCCCACGCTCAGCGACTCAATTGCTGAAGCGCTCGGAGCTTCCAGACCCATCCCGCTGCCGCTAACTTCAGAGACGATGCCCAGCTCGCGTCCGTTCTGATCATAGACGCGCGCCTCTTCCGTGAACCCCAGCCGAGGAAACTTGCGAATGTGCTTGAGCGAGCTCACTTGGCGAGCACCAGCTTAGCAATAGTCTGGAGCTGCATATTCGACGTGCCTTCGTAGATCTTACCGATCTTCGAATCGCGGAAGAACTTCTCGACCGGATACTCCTTCACGAAACCATTGCCGCCGAAGATTTCGACTGCGAGTGAACTGACGCGCTCGGCCACTTGCGAGGCAAAGAGTTTGGTCATGGCAGCTTCTTTCACGAAGTTCTGCCGAGCATCTTTCATGCGAGCAGCGTTATAGACCATGAGCCGCGCTGCCTGAATATCGGTGGCCATTTGCGCGAGCTGGAATTGAATCCCCTGAAATTCCGAAATCGATTTGCCGAACTGCTTCCGCTCTTGAGAGTACTTCGCCGCCGCTTCCCACGCGCCCTGAGCCAGTCCGAGCATCTGCGCGCCAATGCCGATGCGTCCTTCGTTCAGCGTTTCGATCGCGATCTTGTAGCCTTTGCCAACTTCACCCAGCACGTTCTCTTTTGGAACTCGCAAATCCTCCATCAGCAATTCGCAGGTGCTCGATGCGCGGATGCCGAGCTTGTCCTCTTTCTTGCCAACGGAGAATCCAGGAAACTTCTTCTCCACGATGAACGCGGTGATGCCGCGATATCCCGCGGCGGGATCGATATTCGCAAACAGAATGAAGATGCTGGCTTCTTTGCCGTTGGTGATCCACAGCTTGCGTCCGTTGATTACATATTCGTTGCCGCGCAGCTCGGCGCGCGTTTGCATCGCGAAGGCGTCGGATCCCGATCCCGCTTCGCTCAATGCATACGCGCCGACGGTGTCGGCGGCCATTCGCGGAAGATAGCGGCGCTTCTGCTCCTCAGTCGCCCACCGCAGCAGCGCGTTGTTCACCAGCGTGTTCTGCACATCGACAAGCACGCCGGCCGAGGGATCGATCCGCGAAATCTCCTCCACGGCCAGGATCGCCTCGAAGAAGCTGCCCGCACCGCCTCCGTATTGCTCCGGAATTTCAATGCCCATCAACCCAAGCTGGAAGAACTGCTCGATCAACCCATGATCGAACGCCTGCTTCTCGTCCATCTCGCGCACCAGCGGACGCAGCTTTTCTTCGGCAAACTGGCGCACGTTATCGCAAAACAGGAGCTCGTCTTCCGTAAGGCTGGTGAGCGGAGTTGGAGGAGCGCTCGCGTCAATCACGGCTTCAGGCATGAATCACTCCGATGCGGGAGAAACAGGTGATTTTATCATCCGAAAACTCAGGAATTTGCGAGATTCGTTGCGTCGAGAGCCAACACCTGGAAAACATCATGAAGAAGCGACTGTTCCTCAAAGTCGCTGCGTTGGAGGGCCTATCTCTCCAATGCAGAACTTAGAGCCGAAGATGCATCCTATTAAGTTTGCACACGGGGAACTTGGAATGCCGGGAGATCTCGAGACTACGGCTTTGAAGACGGAGCCGTCTCCAAAGCGCGAGACTGCAGTCCTCGTCAACGATCCGCTCTGGTACAAAGACGCAATCATCTATGAAGTGCATGTCCGCTCGTTCTACGACTCAGTGGACGACGGCATGGGCGACTTCCCTGGCCTCACGAAAAAACTCGACTACATCCAGGATCTCGGCGTCACTGCAATCTGGGTTCTGCCGTTCTGCCCGTCGCCGTGGAAGGATGATGGGTATGACATCTCGGATTACACCGATGTTCATCCCGCGTATGGAACGCTGCGCGACTTCGAAGTCTTTTTGCGCGAAGCGCATCGCCGCGATCTGCGCGTAATCACCGAGCTGGTTCTCAACCACACTTCCGATCAGCATCAGTGGTTTCAGCGCTCGCGTCGCGCTAAGCCCGGGTCGCACTGGCGCAACTTTTACGTCTGGAGCGACACGCCGGAGAAGTACAAAGAAGCGCGCATCATCTTTAAGGATTTCGAGCCGTCGAACTGGACCTACGATCCAATCGCGAAGGCGTACTATTGGCATCGATTCTTCGCGCATCAGCCCGATTTGAACTATGACTATGCGCCGGTGCGGAAAGCCATGCTGCAGGCAATGGACTTCTGGCTCGATATGGGAGTCGATGGCCTGCGTCTCGATGCTGTCCCATATCTGTACGAGCGCGAAGGCACCAACTGCGAAAATCTGCCCGAGACGCACGAGTTCCTGAGAGAAATTCGCAAGCACATCGATGAGAAGTACCGCGATCGGATGATCCTCGCCGAAGCCAACCAATGGCCGGAAGACGCGATTGCCTATTTTGGGAATGGCGACGAGTGCCACATGGCCTTCCACTTTCCTGTCATGCCGCGTCTGTTCATGGCGCTGCGCATGGAGGATCGTTATCCGATCACGGACATTCTCCAGCTCACGCCCGCCATTCCCGAGAACTGCCAATGGGCGCTCTTTCTGCGCAACCACGACGAGCTCACGCTGGAGATGGTCACCGACGAAGAGCGCGACTACATGTATCGCATGTACGCCGAGGATCGTCCGATGCGAATCAATCTCGGCATTCGACGCCGTCTGGCGCCGCTGCTCGGGAACGATCGTCGCAAGATCGAACTGATGAACGCGCTGCTGCTTTCTCTGCCAGGAACCCCCGTCATCTATTACGGCGATGAAATCGGCATGGGCGACAACTTCTACCTCGGCGATCGCAATGGCGTCCGTACTCCGATGCAGTGGAGCTCCGATCGCAACGCGGGCTTCTCGCATGCTAATCCGCAAAAGCTCTATCTGCCGGTGATCATCGATCCCGAATATCAGTACGAATCGGTGAATGTTGAGGCGCAGCAGAACAACGCCAATTCCCTGCTCTGGTGGACGCGCCGGATTCTCGCGCAGCGTAAGCGCTCCAAAGCATTCGGACGCGGCTCGCTCGAGTTTTTCACGCCAGAAAATCGGCGCGTGCTTGCCTTTATTCGTCAGTACGAGAATGAGCGGATCCTGGTGGTGGCGAACCTGTCGCGTTTTGTGCAACCGGTCGAGCTTGATCTGCGTAGTTACACCGGTTTCAAGCTGGTAGAGATGTTTGGCGGCACGGAGTTTCCCGCTATCGGTGATCGGCCTTATCTGCTTACTCTTGGCCCGCACGCGTTCTACTGGTTCATTTTGGAACCGCAGCAGAATGTAGGCGAAACCTCGACGGGATCGCGCTTCGGCGAGCACCGCGATCGCCCCATCCGCGTCGCGTCATGGGATGCAGTCTTCGCCGGGGCCGTGGAATCGGCTTTGTCACGCTTGCTGCCGTCGTTCCTGCGCGGCCGTCCGTGGTTCCTGAGCCGCAATCGCCGCATTCGTACGACTGAGCTTGCCGACGTGGTCCAGGTTCCAGAGACAAACTGCTATCTCGTGCTGATTCGAGTGGAGTTTGACGAAGGCGAACCGGAGATCTACCAGCTTCCTCTGTCCGTCGCATGCGGAGCGGAAGCCGAACACGTTGGCGCCAACCTCTCCGACTTCATCCTCGCGCACCTCGAGTCTGCAGACGGCACGAAGGGACTTCTTTACAGCGCCTTCCGCGACCGTGAGTTTCCAGATGCGTTGCTGGGCATGATTTCACGCCGACGCCGGGTGCGCACTCAGCAAGGCGAACTGGCCGGCTCGCATACGCGTTCCTTGCGCCGCATTCTTGGAGATGAAAGGCCGAGCCTTGAAGCCTCAGTGCCGCGCCCCTCCCCGCAGAACAACACCGGAATCTTCTTTGGCGATCGACTGATGATGAAGGTCTATCGGCGTCTCGAATCGGGACCGAATCCCGAGCAGGAGATTCTGCAGTGGCTCACGGCCGAAGGCTTCAATAATGCTCCGAGTCTGGCCGGATACATCGAATACCGCAATAGCCTCGGCGATGTAACGACTGCGGCGATTCTCGAGTCCTACATCGTTCACCAGGCGAATGGTTGGAATTACACGCTCGACAATCTCGGACTATTTTTTGAACGCGCTCTGGCGGCGCAAGATGATCCCCGCCTTGCGCAGGTGAAGTCCGGCACTCCCGTCGATCTCGAAGGAGAGACGGCCCCGCAAGTCGTCTGCGACCTCGTCGGATCGTTTCAGCAAATGTCCCGTCTGTTAGGGCAACGCACGGGCGAGTTGCACATTGCGCTCTCGCGCAACCGTGAAGACCCGGCATTTACACCCGAGCCTTTCACCGACTTCTACCGTCAAGGTCTTTACCATGGAATGCTCGGGCATGCGACACGCTGCTTTACACGCCTGCGCAGCACCATGCGCCACATGCCTGATGACATTCGCGCCGATGCCGAGCAGTTACTGAATCGGGAAAACGAACTGCGCGCGCGGCTCAAGCCGCTGCGCGATCACCGCATTCCCACCATCCGCACACGCATTCATGGCGATATGCACCTCGGCCAGGTGCTGTTCACCGGCAAAGATTTTGTGTTCATCGATTTTGAAGGAGATCCCCGGCGCTCTATCGGCGAGCGGCGAATTAAGTACTCGCCCCTTCGCGATGTCGCCGGAATGCTGCGCTCGTTTCACTATGCAGCGCATGCAGCGCTCTACGGAAAAGTCCCCGGCATTATTCCGCAAAAAGACCCGGCGCAACTGCATCGATGGGCTGGATTCTGGTATCGCTGGGTTGGCGCCTCGTACTTACACGGATATCTCGGCACGCCGGGTCTTACACAATTGCTGAATATCGGCGGCGAAGAGTTGCATATCCTGCTCGATGCCTATCTGCTGGAGCGTGGAATGATCGAGGTGCTCTCGGATCTGCAAAACCGTCCCGAGTGGGCGCGAATTCCCATTGTGGGCATTTTGGAAATTCTCGGACCGGAACCGTGAGCTTTCCCCGATCGAGTGGATTACTCCTGCATCCAACGTCCTTGCCGGGACCGTTCGGCATCGGCGACTTCGGACCGGCAGCGTACGAATTTGCCGACTTCCTCGCCAGCGCTGGTCAGTCGATCTGGCAGATGCTGCCCCTTGGGCCGACGGGATACGGGGATTCCCCATACCAGTGTTTTTCCGCCTTCGCCGGCAATCCCGTCTTGATCAGCCTGGCGCGCTTGGTGGACGAAGGCTTGCTCAGCGCTCGCGACATCGACGATCTTCCAAAGTTCTCCGTAGATCAAGTCGAGTATGAGCGCGTAAATGAATTCAAACGGCAGAAGCTGTGTCTGGCCTTTCAGAATTTCGCTGCTTCAGCTCCGGAGGACGACAAACGAAAGTTCGACGAGTTCAAGGAGACCGAAAAGGCATGGCTACCGGATTACTCGCTCTTCCGGGTGCTGAAAGATAAATTTGGAGGAGTCGCATGGCCGAAGTGGGACCGGGAGTTTGTCCGTCGCGATCCAGCGGCGCTCGCGCGCGCTCGCAAAGATTTTTCGCGAGAGATCAGCGCGCAGGAATTTCTACAGTTCATCTTCTTTGATCAATGGTGTGCGCTGAAGAATTATTGCCGCGATAGAAATATTCGCGTCATGGGCGATTTACCTATCTATGTCGCGCACGATAGTGCCGACGTCTGGACCCATCCTGAGTACTTCTGCCTCGACCAGAACGGGAATGCCGAGAAGATCGCCGGCGTTCCTCCCGACTACTTCAGCGCCACCGGCCAGCTTTGGGGGAATCCAATTTATCGTTGGGACCGCATGGCCGCCGACGGATACTCGTGGTGGATCGAACGCTTTCGTTCGGCATTCCGCATCTTCGACATGCTGCGCGTCGATCACTTTCGCGGCTTCGAAGCCTACTGGGAGGTTCCGGGCGGCGAGAAAACGGCCCAGAATGGGAAGTGGATCAAAGGCCCAGGCGAGAAGCTGTTCGCTGCGGTCGAAGCGAAGCTCGGCCCATTACCGATCCTCGCCGAAAATCTCGGCGTCATCACTCCTGAAGTAGAGGCGATCCGCAATCGTTTTGGCTTTCCCGGAATGGCGATCCTGCAATTCGCTTTTGGGAATGACCCTCAGGGTCCGAGCTTCCGTCCGCACAACTATCCCCGAAATGTCGTCGCATACACCGGCACGCACGATAATGACACCATCGTGGGTTGGTGGACTTCAAAGCCGGGCGAAGGCAGCATTCGTACGGACGAGGACATTCGCAAAGAACGCGAGTTCACGCGCGCCTACCTTCACCTCAACGGCGAAGAAATCAATTGGGTCTTTATACGGACGCTGATGGCGTCCGTCGCGGATACGGTGATCTTCCCCGTTCAGGACGTGATCGGCGCAGGCGCAGATGGCCGCATGAATACTCCGGGAACAGCAACCGGCAACTGGCGTTGGCGTTTGCGCGGAGAAGCGCTGGATGAAAATATTGCGGGGCGCCTCCACGAGTTGGCGCGAATCTACGATCGTCTTCCGCAGAGCCTGACAAGCCAATAGCAGCCTACGTGCAAATAATTTTAGGTCTGTCATCCTGAGGCCCTCTTTTGGCCGAAGGATCTCCCGGAATGCCTCAGACTGAAATGCACTCGCCAGGCTCTCCACTCGTCTCACTGGTTTACTTCGAGAGCCGGGAAAGGGCAATTAAGCTGAAATCATCGCGGGAGATCCTTCGGCCAAAAGAGGGCCTCAGGATGACAGACGTATCGCAGTTGTACTTCTTGGCTGGCTGTGAATAGTCCAGCCTATAATCCGCACGATGAAAACCTCCACTTCGACTTGTCTGCTTGCTTTGCTACTGATCTCGTGTTCTGGTTTCGCGCAGGACCCGCCATCTTCTCCGGCGTGGAAGCGCGCGCAACATCTTCGACACGGCATAAACGCCAGCGAGTGGTTCGCGCAATCGCGCGACTACAGCGTGCAGCGGCTCTCAAGCTACACAACGCTCGATGACATTGCGCTTATCGCCAAGCTCGGCTTTGATCACGTGCGCCTCAGCATCGATCCAGCGATCTTTGAGTGTCACGGTCCCTGGCAAGGCTGTGACACCGTCAAGATGCTTGATGCTGTCGTGGCAAAGGCCGTGAGCGAAAATCTCGCCATCATCATCGACCTGCATCCCAACAGCGAATACAAACATCAGCTCAGTACCGACAATTTCGCGGCAGAACGATTCCGTCTGCTCTGGGGATCGATCGCCGACCACTTCGCTTCATCAAATCCGGAACTGGTGATGTTCGAGATTCTGAACGAGCCGGAGACACGCGATCCGTATCGATGGGCCGGTATAGAAGAGCGTGCGCTGCAGGAAATTCGGCTGCATGCTCCGAGGCACACGATCATCGTCACGGGAATGCAATATTCCGACATCGGCGACCTCATTCTGCTGCCGCCGATCAACGACGACAACCTGATCTACAACTTTCATTATTACGAGCCGCACATCTTCACCCACCAGGGCGCGAGCTGGGGTGTTCCATTCTGGATCAACCTGCGCGATGTGCCGTACCCACTCACGCCTGAATCAGTCGGCAAAGCCGTAGCTGAGCAGCAGGACGCATTGCCGAAATGGGAGCTGACCGAAGCTGGGTATGGATATTGGAATCGTGACCGCATAGCCGGCGAAATGCGCTTCGCCGGAGATTGGGCGAAGGCCCATCACGTTCCGCTCACCTGCAACGAGTTCGGTGTGTACAGAAACTACTCCGATCCCGATGCACGCATCCGCTGGCTCGAAGACGTCCGCACCGCTCTTGAGCAGAACAACATTGGATGGACGATGTGGGATTACCGCGGCGGCTTTGGAGTCGTCACAAAGAAGGACGGAAGCACAACCCCAGATGATCGAGTGATAAAGGCACTAGGATTGAAATAGGTGTTCTAACGGACCGACGCGCGCCCTCGCGCGGGTTTTATTCTGTGTTCCAAAGTTCAATCTGAGGACTTAATCGATCACACGAAACAAAACCCGGCCGAGGCCGGCCGCAGGTCCGTTCTTCAGTCGCTCTCGCCGGATGTTATCGTTAATGAAGACTCCTTCCGACGAGAGACCCAGCAGTGACGCCCAATCCAGACATACCCGAAACATCTACCGATAACACCACAGAGTCCTTCACCGGACTGCTCTCGCAATACGAGCGCGGCAAATCTTGTCCTCATGATTCCGGCAATCAGATCGAAGGCACGGTGATTGCGGTCTCGTCCGATTCTGTCTATGTCGATGTGGGTTTCAAGACCGAAGGCATACTTCCCCTGCTGGAGTTTCAGGCAGCAGGCGAGATTCCCAAAAAGGGAGACAAGATTCTTGTTGCCATTAAAGGCCGAGATCCCGAAGGCTACTACCAGCTTTCCCGTTTCAAGATCGCACGGCCCACTGATTGGGATTCACTCCAAAGAGCCTTTGAACAGAAGGCCACGATTGTCGGAACCGTGACCGGAGTGGTGAAGGGCGGGCTAAGCGTCGATATCGGCGTGCGCGCCTTCATGCCTGCGTCTCGCACCGGAACACGCGATGCCGCAGAGATGGAAAAGCTCGTCGATCAGGAGATTCGCTGCCGAATCACGAAACTGGATGTGGCAGGCGAAGATGTCGTCGTCGATCGCCGCATCATCGCCGAAGAAGAAGAGCGATTACAGAAGGAGCGGCGCTATTCGGAACTCAAGGAAGGCGATGTGGTGCGCGGGACTGTCCGCACGCTCACCGACTACGGTGCGTTCGTCGATATAGGCGGAGTGGACGGGCTGCTGCATGTCGGCGAAATCTCATGGGCCCGAATCAATAAGCCCGAAGATGCGCTGAGCGTCGGCCAGGAGATCGAAGCGAAGGTCATCAAGATTGAAGCCGACAAGCGGCGCATCGCGCTCAGCATTCGTCAACTTCAGCCACATCCGTGGGAACTAAATGCTGCAAAGTACAAGATCGGCGATCGAGTGCGCGGAGTTGTCTCGCGCGTTCTGGATTTCGGCGCATTCGTGGAAGTGGAGCCAGGGATTGAAGGTTTGATTCACGTTTCCGAGATGTCGTGGGTGAAACGCGTGCGCAAAGCCGGCGACTTACTCAAGGCCGGCGAAACGGTTGAAGTCGTTGTGCTCGGAATAAATCCGGCAGAGCGCAGGATGTCTCTCGGGCTGAAGCAGGCTCTCGGTGATCCCTGGGACGATGCGGAACGGAAGTTCGCGCCAGGAACCGTGATCGAAGGACCGGTTACGCGAATCACGAATTTCGGAGCCTTCGTCGAGCTCGCTGAAGGCGTGGAAGGCATGATCCATGTCAGCGAAATCAGCGCCGAGAAGCGAATCAATCATCCCCGCGATGTTTTCAAAGTGGGACAGCGGGTGAAAGCACAAGTCCTCTCCGTCGATAAAGAGAAACGTCAGCTTCGACTCAGCGTGAAGCAAATGGTCCCCAGCAGCCTCGATGAATACGTAGCCGAGCGCAAGCAAGGCGACATTGTGAGTGGGCGCGTGCTGAGCATTTCCGGTGACACTGCTCAGGTCGAACTCGGAGAAGGGGTCCAGGGGACGTGCCGAATCACGCAAGCGCGAGCCGAGTCTCAGGATGCACCCTCTTCAGGAAACCTCGATCTGTCGGCGCTAAG
>Ga0070740_10001441_pt1 | contig 32693 bp, 29 predicted proteins | sample Coa_R2_FD_67286 | JGI IMG/M metagenome (GOLD analysis project Ga0070740, IMG submission 67286) | Surface soil microbial communities from Centralia Pennsylvania, which are recovering from an underground coalmine fire - Coalmine... | ecosystem: Environmental > Terrestrial > Soil > Unclassified ...
CCCGCGCGCAAGCGCGCGGATCCCGCGACCCGCCCGATCGGGCAACGGAGCCTCGTCCCCGATGAACGCGTGGCGTCAAGCTAGCCGATTCCCAGCGCCTTGAGCTTGCGGTGCAGCGCCGAGCGCTCCATGCCGACGAATTCCGCTGTGCGCGAAATATTGCCGCCGAAACGGCTGATCTGCGCGATCAGGTATTCGCGCTCGAAGGCCTCGCGCGCGTCGCGCAGCGGCAGGCCCATCAGATATTCTCCGCCGTTCCCGTTCGGCATGGTCGGGACCATGGAGCCGACGTCGGGCGGCAACATGCTGGCGTCCAATACCGCATCGGGATCCCCCCCGGCGAGGATCATCAGCCGTTCGATATTGTTGCGCAGCTGGCGCACATTCCCCGGCCAGTTGTGCGACTGCAGCACGGCCATGGCGTCCTCGCCGATGCGCCGCTTGGGCAGGCCGGTGGCCAACGAGATCTGTTCCATGAAGAACTCGACCAGCGCGGGGATGTCCTCGCGCCGCTCGGCGAGCGGCGGCACCCTGATGGGCACGACCGATATCCGGTGATAGAGGTCTTCGCGAAACTTCCCCTCGGCGATCAGCGCCTCGAGGTTGCGCGACGTCGAGGAGATCACGCGCACGTCGACGGCGACCTTGCTGTGACCGCCGACGCGCTGGAAGGTCTGGTCGACCAGCACGCGCAGGATCTTGTTCTGCGTCTCGCGCGGCAGATCGGCGATGTCGTCGATGAACAGCGTGCCGCCGTCGGCCTCTTCCAGCGCACCCGGCTTGCGGCTTTCGGCGCCGTTGCCGCCGTCGACGCCGAACAACTCGATTTCCATGCGGTCCGGCGTGATCGCGGCGGCGTTGATCACGACGAAGGGGCCGTTGGCGCGCGCGGACAGATGATGAATCATGCGCGCCGCGAGCTCCTTGCCGGCGCCCGAGGGCCCCACGACGAGAACGCGGCTGTTGGTCGGCGCCACCCTTTCGATCGTCTGCCGCAATTGCGAGACGGCCGCCGACTTGCCGATCAGCACCGGGATCTGGCTCGCCCTCTGTTTGAGCTGCTTGACCTCGCGCTTCAATCGCGACGTCTCCAAGGCGCGTTCGGCGACGAGCACCAGCCGATCCGCCTTGAAGGGCTTTTCAATGAAGTCATAGGCGCCGTGCTTGATCGCCGCGACCGCCGTTTCGATATTGCCGTGGCCGGAAATCATCACCACCGGCACGTCCGGATGCTCCTGCTTGAACGCGTCGAGCAGCTGCAGGCCGTCGAGCTTGCTGCCCTGCAGCCAGATGTCGAGGAAGATGAGGTTCGGCCGCCGCGCCGCGACGGCGGCCAGCGCCTCGTCGCTGTTGCGCGCGGTGCGCGTGACATAGCCCTCGTCCTGAAGGATGCCGGCCACCAGATCGCGGATATCCGCTTCGTCGTCGACGATCAATATCTCGGCGTGCATGCGATCACCGTGTTCTTCAAGTCTTTTGCAATTCCGGCTCGGCGCCCGCAGGCTTGCCCTGCGCCGCAATCCGCAACCGCACGAGAGCGCCGCGTTGACCGGGGATGCGCTCGGAAGCGTCGCGCAGCTCGATCCGGCCGCCGTGCTCCTCGACGATGCGGCTGACGATGGCAAGGCCGAGCCCCGTGCCCTTTTCGCGGGTGGTCACGTAAGGTTCGAGCAGCCGGCTGCGTCTGTCCTTCGGCAGACCGATGCCGTTGTCGACCACATCGATGACGATGTCCTCGCCGTGACGCTCGGCGAACACGCGGATGACCCCCTTGCCGAGTTCCGCGGGCGGCACCGCGGCGATCGCCTCGGTGGCGTTCTTGATGATGTTGGTCAGCGCCTGGGAGATGAGGCGGCGATCAAACCGCGCCGGCATCGGGTCATCGGCGATCTCCGCATCGATATCGATGTCGGCGTTGCCCACGCGCATCAGGAAGACGGCCTGCCGGATGGTGTCGGCAAGGTCGTCGGCCGCGAAGACCGGCTTGGGCATGCGTGCGAAGCGCGAGAATTCGTCGACCATGCGTCGGATGTCGTCGACCTGCCGGATGATCGTCTCGGTGCACTGTTCGAACACCTCGCGATCGTCGCCGATGGATTTGCCGTATTTGCGCCGCAGCCGCTCGGCCGAGAGCTGGATGGGCGTCAATGGATTCTTTATCTCATGCGCGATGCGGCGTGCGACGTCTGCCCAGGCGGAGGTACGCTGCGCGGCGACGAGTTCGGTGATGTCGTCAAGCGTGATGACATAGCCGCGGTCGGAGTCGGTCGACTGCTCGCTGGTGACACGCACCGACAGGTTCCGCTCGCGACCGTGGCGGGTGATGGTGACCTGGTCCTGGCTGCGCACGCCGTTGCGCGCGGCCGCGAGGATTTCCGCGACCTCCGGCAATACCTCGGTGAGCGGACGACCGAGCGCCTCCCCCTCGCTGCAGCCGATGAGTTTTTCCGCCGAGCGGTTGACGATGCTCACCCGTCCCTGGCCGTCGATGCCGATCACGCCGGCGCTGGCGCCCGCGAGCACCGCTTCGGTGAAACGGCGGCGGCTGTCGATCACGTCGCGCGCGCGCATGATGTCGTCGCGTTGCGTGCGCAACTCCTGCGTCATGCGGTTGAAGGTCTCGCCCAGGCTCGCCAGGTCGCCCTCCGACTGATGGACCGGCACGCGCACATAGAGATTGCCGGTGGAAACGAGATTGGCGGCGCCGATGAGGCGGCGGATCGGCGCGACCAGCCATTTGGCGAAGTTCAGGCCCACCCAGACGGCCGACAGCAGAACGGTGAGCGCGATCACGGTGTACATCAGCGCGAAGGCAACCTGCACGCCGAGACGCCGCGCCTCGAGCGCCGCGTATTCCTCGGCGCTCTCGCGCGTGGCCTGAAGTTGCGGCACCACGCGCGGATCGAGCAGGCGCGCGACGTACAGATAGTAGTCGTCATATTTGTCGATCTTCACGATCGCGGCCACGTAGTTGGTGTCCGGCAGCAGGACGACTTGCGGCTCCGTCGTGGTCACGTGCGGCAGCGCCTCGCGCGGAGGAATGGCGAAGGTCTGGTTGGTTTCGAGATCGGCATGAGCGACGACGTTGAGGTTGCGGTCGAACACGATCGCCGTCGCAAGCCCGCGCACCGAGGCCTGGAACGTCAGGAACTGCCTCAGTTTCTCCTTGTCGTTCTTGAAGATCGGCTCGGCGCGGGCGAGGTCGAACGCCATGACCATGATGTCCGAGCGCACGATCTGCGCATGATCGCGCAGATAGGCCTCCGCCACGATCAAGGAATTCTCGATCGCGGCGCGGGTGCGCGTCGAGAACAGGCGGTCGAGGCCCCGGTCGAGCGTGACGCTGGCGACGACGGCGACCAGGATGGCCGGCGTCGCGGCGATGATCGAGAACAGGCCGACGATCCGCACGTGCAGCCGCGAGCCGGCGCGGCCGCTGCGCCGCGCCTGCACCACCTGCCAGACTTCCCGCACGATGATCGCGAGCAGCAGGACGACGGTCGCGGCGTTCACCAGCAGCAGGGTGACGACGACATTGTGCGTCGGCAGGAGCGGCGTGAGATCGGCAAGCACGATGAAGGTCACGAAGGCCGACAGCAGCGCGAGCCCGACGGCGAGCGGACCGAGCCAGCGCGTGTCGCCGCGCTTGGCGGGCGTCCGGGCAAGGACGGTCTCGGCGGTGGCGGCTTGGTCGGCGTTCATGGACCCCCGCGGCGCGTTCGGCCGACATGGCCGTTGCGGATCGAAACGGCAGGCGCGCGTGCGACCTTCCGGGAAGTGATGCGTTTATACAACAATGTTGCCGAATTGCGACAAATCCGCGGCGCCCGCGGATGGTGCCGGCGCGCGGCGCCGGTCCCCGTCGGTCAATGGCCGCCGCGAAACACCTGGATGTCGAGGTCGCGGATCTTCTTGCGCAGGGTATTGCGGTTGACGCCGAGGAGATCGGCCGCGCGGATCTGGTTGCCGCGCGTGGCGGCGAGCGCCGCGGTCAGGAGCGGGTATTCCACCTCGCGCAGGATCCGGTGATAGAGCCCCGCGGGCGGCAGCCCGTTCTCGAATCTCGCAAAATAGGCGGCGAGATGGCGTTCGACCGCGGCAGCGAGCGATTCCTCGGCGCCGGGCTCCTGGCCGCCGACGGCCGGTGCCGGCTGCGCGAGCTCGGCATCGACCACCGCCGCGGTGATCGTCTCCTGGGGGTACAGCGCCGCAAGGCGCCGCGCGAGGTTCTCGAGCTCGCGCACGTTGCCCGGCCAGCGGTGCCGCATGAGCCGATCGATCGCGTCCTGGTCGATGCGTTTGGCGGGCAGTCCCTCCCGCTGCACCTGCGCCAGGAAATGGCGGATCAAGTCGGGGATGTCCTCGAGCCGTTCCCGCAACGGCGGCAGCCGCAGCGGCACGACGTTGAGCCGGAAGAACAGATCCTCGCGGAAGAGTCCCTGCTGGATCAACAGCCGCAGATCCTTGTTGGTGGCCGCGATGATGCGCACGTCGCTCTTGATCGGCGTGCGGCCGCCGACCGTCATGTATTCGCCCTGCTGCAACACGCGCAGCAGACGGGTCTGCGCCTCCATCGGCATGTCGCCGATCTCGTCGAGGAACAGGGTGCCGCCCTCGGCCTGTTCGAAGCGTCCCGCGAAGCGCGTATTGGCGCCGGTGAAGGCGCCCTTCTCGTGGCCGAACAATTCGGATTCGATGAGGTCGCGCGGGATCGCGGCCATGTTGATCGCCACGAACGGCCCCGCGCGGCGCTTGCCGTAGTCGTGCAGGGCGCGCGCGACCAGCTCCTTTCCGGTGCCCGATTCACCGCTGATCATCACGGTGAGATCGGTCTGCATCAGCCGCGCGAGCACGCGGTAGATGTCCTGCATCGCCGGCGAACGCCCCACAAGGGGTATCGACTCGAATTCCTCGCTCCTCGCCGGCGGCGGCCGCTTGTCCTTCGGTTCCGCCAGCGCGCGGCCGACGATGGCGATGAGCTCCTTCAGATCGAACGGCTTCGGCAGATATTCGTAGGCGCCGCGTTCCGACGCGCGGATCGCGGTCATGAAGGTGTTCTGCGCGCTCATGACGATCACCGGCAGATCGGGCCGCAGCTTGCGGATCCGCGGGATCAGATCGAAGGCATTCTCGTCCGGCATCACGACGTCGGTGATGACGAGATCGCCCTCCCCTTGGCTGATCCAGCGCCAGAGGGTGGCGGCATTGCCGGTCGAGCGTACCTCGTAGCCCGCCCGCGAGAGCGCCTGATTGAGCACGGTCCGGATGGCGGCATCGTCGTCGGCGATCAGAATGCTTCCCGTCGGCATGGCGCTATCCTGCCTCCGCGACGGCAGGCGCCTCGCCGACGGCCTTGTCGTCGCCGCTGTATACCGGCATCAGCACGCGGAACACGGTGCGTCGCGGCGCGGACTCGCATTCAACGATCCCGCCGTGATCGCCGATGATCTTCGCCACCAGCGCGAGGCCGAGCCCGCTTCCCGTCGGCTTGGAGGTGACGAAGGGATCGAAAAGGTGCGGCATCAGATCGTCCGGAACCCCGGGGCCGTTGTCCTTGACGCAGAACTCGAGCGGCAGCGACACGCGCGTCTTGCTGCCTGGCGCGGCCAGACGTACGCCCGGGCGAAAGGCGGTAGTGAGGTGGATCTCGCCGTCGCTTGCGCCCTCCCCGATCGCCTCGCTGGCATTCTTCACGAGATTGAGGAAGACCTGGACGAGCTGGTCGCGGTTGGCGAGAACCGGCGGCAGCGACGGGTCGTAATCCTCCACGAACCGGATGTGGCGGGCGAAGCCCGATTGCGCGAGCCGCTTCACGTGATCCAGCACGACGTGAATGTTGACGGGTTCTCGTTCCACCGGCCGCTCGTCGGCGAAGACCTCCATGCGGTCGACGAGCTTCACGATCCGATCCGTCTCGTCGCAGATGAGTTTGGTGAGCGCGCGGTCTTCGTCGGCGGCCGACTGCTCGAGAAGCTGCGCGGCGCCGCGAATGCCCGAAAGCGGATTCTTGATCTCGTGCGCCAGCATGGCGGCGAGCGCGATCACCGAACGCGCGGCGCCGCGGTGCGTGAGCTGCCGATCCATCTTGTCGGCGATGGTGCGCTCCTGCAGCATCACGACGACGTGTCCCGGAAACTCGCTCAAGGGCGCCACGTGCAGATCGACCAGGCGCTCGCCCGGATTGCGCGGCGTGGCGAGGTCGACCTTGTATTCGTTGACGGCCGCGCCGCGCGCGCGCACCTGCTCGACAAGGGCAAGCAGCGGCGATCCGAAGGGAACGAGTTCGCGCAGGGAATGGCGACGCAGCAGCGGCGCCGACGCGTCGAAGAACTGCTCGGCCGCGACATTGGCGTCGACGATCTTGCCGTCCGGTCCCACCATGATCACGGGATGCGGCAGCGCATGCAGCATGGCGTCCGCCGACGTGCTCACCGTCTTTGACACCGGCTGCGTGCGGTTCATGCGGCCGCCCTCCATGCGCAGGCCTGGAAGGCCTCGTAGGCCTCGCCGAGCAGGCGGCGCGCGCGCCGCGGCTCCTCGGCCGTGAGCACGCGCGCGCGATGGTCCTTGAGCAGCGCGGCCGGCGCGAGCGCCGTGGCTGCGGCCGCCTCGAGCGCCCAGCCGAGATGCTTGCGCGCAAGCCGTCCGCCGACGGCGGAGCCGTGATGCTCGATCATGTCGTCGTAGACGGCTTCGATGATGGCGCGCTGCGCGCCGAGCGCAGGCGCCGGCTCGCGCCTGCCGGTGGCGAGAAAACGCGCGACCTGACCGGGGAACCAGGGACGGCCGCGCGCGGCGCGACCGATCATGACCGCATCGGCGCCGGAGGCCTCGAGCGCGGCCAGCGCATCGTCGAACGTGCCGATGTCGCCGTTGACCACGACGGGCACCGAAACGGACTCCTTGACCGCCCGGACCGCGGCCCAGTCGGCCTTGCCGCCGTAGAACTGACAGCGGGTGCGTCCGTGAACCGTGACCATCCGCACGCCGGCCGACTCCGCGCGGCGCGCGAGGGCGGGCGCATTGATGCTCGCGGCGTCCCATCCGAGCCGCATCTTGAGCGTGACCGGAATCGTCACCGCGGCAACGACCGCCTCGATCAGCGCGAGCGCGTGATCGAGGTCGCGCATCAGCGCGGAACCGGCTGCGCCGTTGGTCACCTGTTTCGCCGGGCAGCCCATGTTGATGTCGATGACATGCGCGCCCTCTGCTTCGGCGATGCGCGCGCCCTCGGCCATCCAGCGCGCCTCGCAGCCGGCAAGCTGCACCACGCGAAGCGCGATCCCCCGGCCGTCGCTGCGCAGCTGCGCCTCGCGCTCGCGGCGCACGAGCCTGGCACAGGCAGTCATCTCCGAAACCACGAGGCTCGCGCCGAGCCGTTCCGCCACGCGCCGGAACGGCGTATCGGTGATCCCCGCCATGGGAGCCAGGAAGGCCCGACCGGGAATGGCCACGGAGCCAAGATCGAGACCTTTCGCCAGGAGATCCATGGGCCCCGCCAATGCCTATGTTTTAGGCTCTGCCATTGTCTGCCTATAGTTTAGCCAAATCGGTTTTGCAGCGCAAGTATTGCAGCGCAACATCGGGGCCGCACGGCGCGGCGGAAGATTTCCACGCGGCCGGATAACGCGCTAAAGCCACGGCCGAAGGTCGCGACATCGCGGCGGCAGGCGACGGCAAGGGATGGAAGGCATGGCGGCGACGGCGGCGGTGGTCGTGGCGGCGGGACGCGGCCTCAGGGCGCCAGGCCCGATTCCCAAGCAATTCCGGCGCATCGGCGCCGAAACCGTGCTCGGCCATGCGCTGCGCGCGCTGCTTGCCACGCCGGGACTCGACCTCATCCAGCCGGTGATCCATCCGGACCATAGGTCCCTGTTCGAAACGATCCGCCGCGATCCGCGCCTGCTCGATCCGGTCGTCGGGGGCGAGACCCGCCAGGCCTCGGTGCGCGCCGGGCTCGAGGCGCTCGCGCGACACCGGCCGGATCTCGTTCTCGTGCACGATGCGGCGCGTCCTTTTGCGAGCCGGACGCTCATCGAGCGGGCGATCGAGGCCGCCCGAACATGCGGCGCCGCGGTGCCCGCGCTGCCCATTGCCGACACCGTGAAGATGGTGACTGCCGATGGCACGGTCGCGCGCACGCTCGACCGCGCAAGCCTGCGCCTCATTCAGACCCCACAGGCCTTCGCCTTCACCCCGCTGCTCGAGGCCCACCGGCGTGCCGCGCGCGCAGGATTGGAGCAATTCACCGACGATGCGGCCCTTGCGGAATGGGCCGGGATGAAAGTGTGCGTGTTTGCCGGCGAGCCGGACAATATCAAGATCACCGCTCCGGAGGATTTCGACCGGGCGGCCGCGATCCACGCGAGCGCGCTCGGCGACGTGCGCAGCGCCTCGGGTTTCGACGTGCACGCCTTCTGCCCGGGCGACCATGTGGTGCTGGGCGGCGTGCGCATCCCGCACACGCAGGCGCTCGCCGGCCATTCCGACGCCGACGTCGCGCTGCACGCGGCCACCGACGCGCTGCTCGGCGCGCTCGCCGACGGCGACATCGGCAGCCATTTTCCCCCCAACGATCCGCAATGGCGCGGTGCGAGCTCGGACCGTTTCCTCGCCTTCGCGGTCGAGCGCGTGAAGGCACGCGGCGGCGCGATCGCCCATCTCGACATCAACATCGTCTGCGAAGCCCCGCGCATCGACCCCTATCGCGATGCCATGCGTGCCGCGATCGCGCGCATTGCCGGAATAGACGTCGGTCGCGTGGCGGTGAAGGCGACGACGAGCGAGAAGCTCGGATTCGTCGGCCGCGGCGAAGGCATTGCCGCCTTCGCCACCGCAACGGTGCGCCTGCCCTGGGGCGAGCCGTGACGGACGGCGACGTGGCGGCCGCGGCCAGGGCCGTGCTTGAGCTCTGCAAGGCGAAGCGGCTCAGGCTCGCCACCGCCGAGTCCTGCACCGGCGGTCTGGTCGCGGCGGCGCTGAGCGACATTCCCGGTTCGTCGCTCGTGCTCGACCGCGCCTTCGTCACCTATTCGAACGAGGCCAAGCAGGAGATGCTCGGCGTCGCCGCGGCCACCATCGAGCGTTACGGAGCGGTGAGCCTTGAATGCGCCCGGGAAATGGCCGAAGGCGCGCTTTCCCGCGCGCCCGTCGATCTTGCGGTCGCCGTCACCGGCATCGCCGGCCCGGGCGGTGCCGTGCCGGGCAAGCCGGTCGGACTGGTCTTTTTCTGCGGCGTCTCGCGTTCGGGCGGCCACATCGCCCGCCGCCGTGAGTTCGGCGACGTGGGACGCGCGCGGGTACGGCAGGCCTCGGTCCTGCAGGCGCTCGCGCTGTTGGAGGAACTCGCGGGAACGGAGACGGCGCACCGCGTGCAGGATTGACCGGTGTGGGGCGGCGTCCGTCGAGACGATCGACCGCCGTGAGGTGCCGAGCGCGACGACACGCGGCGGTCGGGTTCCCCGCCCCCGCGCCCTGCGCCATTCATGGCCCGTTCAGGCGCCGTGGGCCACCTAGGAAGCCCGGGGTCCCCGCATGCTGCAGCCGAACAAACCCATCATCGCCGCCATGCCGCCGCCGCGGCGGCGTACCGCGGGATTTTCCGGTCCGCAGATCGCGGTGCTCTTCGTCGCGCTGGTGATGCTGATCTCGGTGCCGATCCTCACGCATCCGCTGCCGCCGCTTTCCGACTACGTCAACCACCTCGCGCGCATGCAGGTGATCGCGACGCTCGCCAAGAACCCGTACCTCGCGAAATTCTACCAGATCGACTGGCAGGTCATTCCCAATCTCACGATGGATCTCATCGTGCCGACGCTGGCGCGTTTCATCAGCGTTTATCTCGCCGGTCAGCTTTACGTCGTCACGATGTTCGCCCTGATCATTTCGGGAACGCTCGCGCTCAATCGCGCGCTCGTTGCGCGCTGGACGGTCCTGCCGCTCGCCGCGATCCCGCTGCTCTACAACTACGTGTTCCTGGTCGGCCTGATGAACTACCTGTTCGGGGTCGGTATCGCGCTATGGGCGCTGGCCGGATGGATCGCCGCCCGCGAACGCGCCTGGCCGCTGCGCTTTGCACTCTCGACGCTTTCGGTCGGGATACTGTTCTTCTGCCACCTCTCCGCGCTCGGCATCTACGGCGTGGGCGTCCTCGCCTTCGAGCTCTGGCGGCTGTGGGAGCGCCGGTCCGAACCGTGGCTCGGCCGTCTGGCCGAGTTCGCCGCCGCGGGCCTCCCCTTCATCGCCGTTGCGCCGCTTCTCGCCGTGAGCCCGACCATGGACCTCGTCGGCGGGATCCATTGGGAGCAGGGCGGCAAGATCGACGGACTGATGTACGTCATCTCGGATTATTCCGACGTCGTGGCCTTCGCGCTGATCGCGGTCATGGTGGCGAGCCTGGTATGGGGAATCCGCCACCGCGTCCTGCGGTTTCACCCCTTTGCGATCGCGCTGCTTGGCGTCGGCGGCACCGTCTATCTTGCTCTGCCGCGCCTGATGTTCGACACCTACATGGCCGATCAGCGGGTGCCCATCGCCATCGCCTTCATGCTGTTCGGCTGCGGCGATCTCGACCTGCGTCAGCGTCTGGTGCGGCGCGCCTTCATGGTCGTGCTGCTGCTGTTGATCTCGGTGCGGCTCACCGAGATCGACTACAACTGGTCGCAGCTTGCCGATGCAACGAGCGAATTCCGCGCCTCCGTGCGTCGCATCGCGCCGGGGTCGAAGGTGTTCGTCGCTTACGCCGACCGTTCCTACGGCGACGACGTGCGCGAGCTCGGCCTCGTGCACGCCGCCTGCATCGCCACCATCGAACGCTCCGCGCTCGTCACCACCCTTTTCACCGTGCCGGGCAAGCAGATCGTGCATGTGCGGCCGCCCTATCAGGATTATGCCGATACCCGGGACGGCACGCCGCCGGCGATCGCCCAGCTCATTCTCGCCGCCGACCATCCGACGCGCCAGGAGCCGGCCTTCTGGCTCAACTGGACGAAGTTCGACTATCTCTACATCCTGTTCACGGAGGACGACGCGCCCAACCCCGATCCGCGCCGGCTCCAACTCGTCGCCGACGGCGACGGTTTTCAGCTCTATCGCATTCTCAAGACGCAGGCGCGCGCCGGCGATTGACGGTCACGCCTCGCCGTAGACCGCATCCGCGCGTCGCTCGAAGGCCGACGCCATCCGGCGGAAGACGGCGTCGAACAGCGAGCCGACCAGCAGCGCCAGCGTGCGGCTGCGGAATTCGTATTCGATGAAAAATTCGACCTCGCAGGCCTTCTCCCCGAGGGAACGGAACAGCCAGCGGTTCTGCATGTGGCGGAACGGGCCGTCGAGATATTCGACCAGAATTCGGAGATTGGGCCGATCGAGGGTGGCGCGGCTGGTGAAGGTCTGCCGGATCAGCTTGTAGGCCACCGTCATTTCCGCGACGATGACCGTGACGCCCTCGCCGCGGTCCACACGGCTGCGCACGCGCATGCCGCTGCACATGGGGACGAAGTCGGGATATCGCTCGACGTCCGCCACGAGGTCGAACATGTCGCCCGCCCCGTGGCGGACACGGCGCTTGGTCGAGAAGCGCGGCATCAGCGGCGTTGGGCGCGCGCGGCCCGCAACCGCGCGAAATCCTCGCCGGCATGATGCGAGGAGCGCGTGAGCGGCGAAGCGGCAACCATCAGAAAGCCCTTCGCATAGGCGATGGTCTTCAAGGCCTCGAACTCCTCGGGCGGCACGAAGCGCCTGACCTCGTGATGCTTGCGCGTGGGCTGGAGATACTGACCGATGGTGATGAAATCGACATCGGCCGAGCGCAGATCGTCCATCACCTGCAGGATCTCGTTGCGCTCCTCGCCGAGCCCCACCATGAGGCCGGACTTGGTGAACATCGCAGGATCGAGCTCCTTGACCCGCTGCAGCAGCCGCAGCGAGTGGAAATAGCGCGCCCCGGGACGCACGGTCAGGTAAAGCGAGGGCACCGTCTCCAGATTGTGATTGAACACGTCCGGCCTGGCCTCGACGACGATCTCGAGTGCGCCGTCCTTGCGCAGGAAATCCGGCGTCAGCACCTCGATGGTGGTGGTCGGGCAGCGCGCGCGGATGGCACGGATCGTGTCGGCAAAATGCCGCGCGCCGCCGTCGGGAAGATCGTCGCGATCAACCGAGGTGACGACCACGTGGGCAAGACCGAGCCTCCCCGTCGCCTCGGCGACATGCGCGGGCTCCTCGGGATCCACCGCGCCCGGCAGCCCCGTCTTGACGTTGCAGAACGCGCAGGCGCGCGTGCAGGTATCGCCCAGGATCATGAAGGTGGCGTGCTTTTTCTCCCAGCACTCGCCGATGTTCGGGCAGCCCGCCTCTTCGCAGACCGTGTGCAGCCCGTTCTCGCGCACGATGTTCCGTGTGGCGACATAGCCGGGCGACACCGGCGCCTTGACGCGGATCCAATCCGGCTTCGCAGGTCCTGGGCGGTCCGGACGATGCACCTTCTCGGGATGGCGCGGACGCGGGTTGCTGATCAGGTCGAGCACGACGGCCATGAACCTTACTTACGGCCGCGCGGGCCCGGCCGCAAGGCGCCTCACGCGCTGCGGATCGCACGCCAGAGCAGCAGAAAGATGACCGCACCGACCGTGGCGGTGATCAGATTGCCCCAGACGTCCGGCACCACATGGAGATCGAGCTTGCGGAAAATGAATCCGCCGATGACCGCGCCGATCAGTCCGACCGCCGTATTGCCGAGAAAACCGCCGCGTCCGCCGAGAATCACGTGCGCGATCCAGCCCGCGACCAGGCCGACGACGATCCATGCGACGACACCCATTCAGTCCTCCGCGCATCCTCTCCGCCCGCATTCATGTCCACGGCGGGGATCGCTGCCGGCCCCGCCGGATGGCCGTCCGCGGCGAAGCGCTGCCTTTATATGTTCAACGCCCTTCCATAGGCATCGAGCACCGCCTCCTTCATCATCTCCGACAAGGTCGGATGCGGGAAGACGGTGTGCATGAGCTCCTCCTCGGTGGTCTCGAGGTTCATGGCCACGACATAGCCCTGGATCAATTCGGTGACCTCCGCCCCGATCATGTGCGCGCCGAGGAGCTGGCCGCTCTTCTTCTCGAAGACGACCTTGACGAGCCCCTGATCCTCGCCGAGCGCGATCGCCTTGCCGTTGCCGACGAACGGAAAACGCCCGACGCGGATGTCGAGCTTCCTGTCCTGCGCCGCCTTTTCGGTGAGCCCGACCGAGGCGATCTGCGGCGAGCAGTAGGTACAGCCGGGAATCATCAACTTGTTCAGCGGGTGCGGATTCAAGCCTTTGATCGCTTCGATGCACACGACGCCTTCGTGCTCGGCCTTGTGCGCGAGCATCGGCGGGCCGGCGACGTCGCCGATGGCATAGATTCCGCCTATGTTGGTCCGGTTGAACCGATCGACGACGATGAGGCCGCCTTCCGTCTTCACCCCGAGTTTTTCGAGCCCGAGATTTTCGATATTGCCGGTCACGCCGACGGCGGAAATGACACGGTCGACCGTGATCTGCTCGGACCTTCCGCCGGCTTCGATCGTGGCGACGACATGATCGCTCTTCTTGTCGAGCCTCGCGACCTTCGCTCCGGTATGGATCCTGATCCCCTGCTTCTCGAAGCTTCGGCGCGCGAAGGCCTGAATCTCGTGATCCTCCGCCGGCAGGATCTGCGGCAGGATCTCCACCAACGTCACGTCCGCGCCGAGCGTGCGGAAGAACGAGGCAAACTCGACGCCGATCGCGCCGGAGCCGATCACCAGCAGCGATCGAGGGATGGACGGCGGCACCATGGCCTCGAAATAGGTCCACACCAGCGTCTTGTCCGGTTCGAGGCCGGGCAGCACCCGCGGCCGTCCGCCGGTGGCGATGATGATGTGCCGGGCGCGATACCGGCCGGGGCCGAGGGCGCCCTTCGGGGCCTGCGACGGCGACGCCTTGACGACCACTTCGCCGGGCGCATCGATCGACGCCTCGCCCCAGATCACCGCGACCCCGTTCTTCTTCATCAGGAAGCCGACGCCGTCGTTGAGCCGTTTCGAGACCATGCGCGAACGCTGCACGAGCGCCTGCGCGTCGTAGCCGACATTGTCGGCCTTCAGGCCGTAGTCCTTGGCGTGCCGCAAATAGTGGAACATCTCGGCCGAGCGCAGCAGCGCCTTGGTCGGGATGCATCCCCAATTGAGGCAGATGCCGCCGAGGTAGTCGCGCTCCACGACCGCCGTCTTGAAACCGAGCTGTGCCGAACGGATGGCGGTCACATAGCCGCCGGGACCCGAACCGATGATGAGGACGTCAAAGGCGGTGTCAGCCATGCTTCGACCTGAACCTGTTGCACCCTAAGCCTATGGCGCGATGCCGAGGCAGCCGGTGCGGTAGCGGAATCCGTCGGCGTCACGTTCGTGGACGAGGATGACGCGGTCTTCGTCGGGGACGTCGAACGCCCCGCGCAAGACGCGATGGACGCCGCCGGTGGGCGCCTGCTTGCGGAAGGCGGGTTTGCCGCTGCGCAGATCGAATAGGACCAGCGGCATCAGACGACCATCATCACGGGGTTCTCGATCAATGTCCGGAAGACATTGATCAGCTCGGCACCGAGCGCGCCGTCGACCGCGCGGTGATCGCAGGACAGCGTCACGCTCATGATCCGCGCGGGAACGATCTGCCCGTCGCGCACCACCGCGCGCTCTTCCGCCGCGCCGACGGCAAGGATCGTCGACTGGGGCGGGTTGATCACGGCGGTGAAGTCCTTGATGCCGTACATGCCGAGATTGGAGACCGACGAGGTGCCCCCCTGGTATTCGTGCGGTTTGAGCTTGCGGGCACGGGCGCGGGCCGCAAGGTCGCGCATCTCGTTCGAGATCACGGAGAGCGGCTTCGTTTCCGCCTTGCGCACGATCGGCGTGATCAATCCGCCCGGGAGCGCCACCGCAACGCCGATGTCGGAATGCTTGTGCCGCAGCATGCCCGCGTCCGTCCAGCTCACATTGGCCTCGGGGACGCGTTGCAGGGCGAGCGCGAGCGCCTTGATCACGAAATCGTTGACCGAAAGCTTGTAGCCTGGCTTGCCCTGCGCGTCCTTGGGTGCGGCCGAATTGATCTCCTCGCGCGCGGCGAGCAGCCGATCGATGCGGCAGTCGAGCGTGAGATAGAAGTGCGGAATGGTCTGCACCGAGGCCGCAAGCCGCTGCGCAATGGTACGGCGCATCGCGTCGTGCGGCACGAACTCATAGGAGCCCTCTTCATAGAGCGCGCGGATCTGCTCGTCGGAAAGCGCGGACGCGACCGGCGCCGCGCCGCCCGCGGCCGGGACGCCCGGGATTCGTCGCGATTTCGCCGCCTCCACGTCGCGCGCGATGATGCGACCATGCGGACCCGAGCCGGAAAGCCGCGCAAGATCGATGCCCGCGTCTCTTGCCAGGCGACGCGCGAGCGGGGAGGAGAAGATGCGGTTGGCCGCACGCGCGACCGCGGCGCCGGTCGCCGCAGCGGGCGTCTGCGAGGGACGCTCGCGTGCGGCCGGGGCCGCCGCGGCCGGCGGCGGCGCGGAAACGGCCGGGCGCGCGACCTCGGGCGATCGGGAGGGCGGCGCGGCCGACGAGCGACCGGCCGTGGCTCCTGCGCTCGCCGCCGCCGCGCTCACGTCCTCGCCCTCGCCGGCAAGCACGGCGATCACCGAATTGACCGCCACGTCCTGGGTGCCCTCCGGCACCAGGATCTTGGCCAGGACGCCGTCGTCCGCGGCCTCGTACTCCATCGTCGCCTTGTCGGTCTCGATCTCGGCAATCACCTCGCCGGAGCGGACCTTGTCGCCTTCCTTCTTCAGCCAGCGCGCAAGATTGCCCTTCTCCATGGTGGGCGACAGCGCGGGCATGAGGATGTTGGTCGGCATCGCAAGGGACCTAATCGACCGCTCGGCTGGCCTCGGTTGCCGCGCGCCGCATGCTCGGCGCCTCGCCCAGGGCCGGGCGCGGCTTCGCGAGGCTCCCGCCGCAGGCCCGGCGCGGCCGCGCAGGGGACCCACGGCGCACCAGGCGCGCGCACATCGTCGCGACGCCGCCCTGCCCCGCCGCCACGGAACCGGTGAGAAGCACGGTGTTGCCGAACCCTGCCATGGGGGCGATCACCGGTAGCAGACCGCTTTCGCGGCCTCGACCACTTCCGCGACCGAGGGCAGCGCGAGCTTCTCGAGATTGGCGGCATAGGGCATGGGGACGTCCTTCCCCGAGACGCGGGCGACCGGCGCGTCGAGATAGTCGAAGGCGTGCTCCATGATCCGTGCCGCGATTTCGGCGCCGACGCCGCATTGCTGCCAGCCCTCCTCGACCGTCACCGCACGACCGGTCTTCTGCACCGAGGCGATGATGGTTGCCGTGTCCATCGGACGCAGCGTGCGCAGATCGATGACTTCCGCGTCGATCCCAAGCGCGGCGAGTTCCTCCGCGGCTTTCAACGCATAGGTCATGCCCATCGACCAGGCGATGATGGTCACGTCATGGCCTGCGCGGGCAATCCTGGCCTTGCCGATGGGCAGCACGAAATCGTCGATCTTCGGAACCGGCGAGGAACGCCCGTAGAGGATCTCGTTCTCGAGGAAGATGACCGGATTGGGGTCGCGGATCGCCGCTTTCAGCAGGCCCTTGGCGTCGGCCGCGTTCGACGGCGCGATCACCTTCAGTCCGGGAATGTGCGAATACCAGGCCGAGTAGTCCTGGCTGTGCTGCGCGGCGACGCGTGCGGCCGCGCCGTTCGGTCCGCGGAATACGATCTGGCAACCCATCTGGCCGCCCGACATGTAGAGCGTCTTGGCGGCCGAATTGATCAACTGGTCCATGGCCTGCATGGCGAAATTGAAGGTCATGAATTCGACGATGGGCTTCAGTCCGGCAAAAGCCGCGCCGATGCCGAGCCCGGCAAAGCCGTGTTCGGTGATCGGCGTGTCGATGACGCGCCGCGGACCGAACTCCTGCAGCAGGCCCTGCGTGACCTTGTAGGCGCCCTGGTATTCGGCGACTTCCTCGCCCATCACGAAGACGTCCTTGTCGCGGCGCATCTCCTCGGCCATGGCGTCGCGCAGCGCTTCGCGCATGGTCATGGTCACCATCTCGGTTCCTTCGGGAATGTCCGGGTCGAGGGCGGGCGGCGCGGGCGCCGGCGCAGCGGACGGCACCTGCGGCCGCGGCGCAGCGGGCTCCTTGACGCCGGATGTTGCCGCGGGCGTGGGAGGGGGCGTCGGGCGCTGCGCCGGCGGCCTCATCGCCTTGAGCGCCGAACTGTCTTCGCCCTCGTTCAGGATCACCGCGATCGGGGTGTTGACCGCGACATCGACGGAGCCTTCCGGCACCAGAATCTTGCCCAGCGTGCCGTCGTCGGCGGCCTCGACCTCCATCGTCGCCTTGTCGGTCTCGATTTCCGCGATGACGTCACCCGATTTTACGGCGTCGCCCTCCTTCTTCAGCCATTTGGCGAGGTTGCCCTTCTCCATGGTGGGCGACAGCGCGGGCATGAGCACTTCGGTCGGCATGAGCGCGTAACGGTCCTGGCCGGGGGAATCTGTCTCAGTCGCGGTAGACGTCCGTGTAGAGCTCGGCGGCGTCGGGCTCGGGATCGTGTGTCGCGAATTCGCTTGCCTCGTTGATCAAATCGCGCACTTCGCCGTCGATCTTCTTCAATTCGTCCTCCTTGGCGAGCTTGTTCTCGAGGATCCGCCGCCGCGCCGTGTCGATGGGATCGTGATGCGTGCGCACTTCGTCGACCTCCTCGCGCGTGCGGTACTTGGCGGGATCCGACATGGAATGGCCGCGATAGCGATAGGTCAGCATCTCGAGGATATAGGGGCCGTTCCCGCCGCGGCACCAGGCGGCAGCCTTCTCGCCCGCCGCCTTGACGGCGCGCACGTCCATGCCGTCGACCTGCTCGCCGGGGATATTGAACGACAAGCCGCGGCGCGACAGGTTCGTCTCCGCCGACGAACGCGTGATGACCGTGCCCATGGCGTAGCGGTTGTTCTCGATGACGTAGACCACCGGCAGCTTCCAGAGCTCCGCCATGTTGAAGCTTTCGTAGACCTGCCCCTGGTTGGCGGCGCCGTCGCCGAAATAGGTCACGCAGATATTGTCGTTGCCGCGGTAGCGATTGGCGAAGGCGAGGCCCGTCCCGATCGGCACCTGCGCGCCGACGATGCCGTGGCCTCCGTAGAATCCTTTTTCCACGCTGAACATGTGCATGGAGCCGCCCTTGCCTTTGGAATAGCCGTGCATGCGCCCGGCCAATTCCGCCATCACGCCGCGCGGATCCATGCCGCAGGCGATCATGTGGCCGTGGTCGCGATAGCCGGTGATCACCTGGTCGCCCGGCTTGAGCACCATCTGCATGCCCACGACCACGGCTTCCTGACCGATGTAGAGATGGCAGAACCCGCCGATCAGGCCCATGCCGTACATCTGCCCGGCCTTCTCCTCGAAGCGGCGGATGGTGAGCATCATGCGATAGGCGGCGAGTTCCTCGTCACGGCTGAGCGTCGCCGGCGATCCCTTGCCGTTGGTGGCCGACGAGGTCTTTGCGCTGGATTGAGCGGCAGCCGCCATGGATGCTCCTGAAGGTTCGGCCGAGCAGTCGTCGCGGACGGTCCTACTGTTCCCGTGAATAGCTCAAATCACCGCGCGGCGAAAGCGTGAGCCGCGCACGCGAGGGCTTTGCAAAAGTTGCGGCAAGAGACCGGCAGCGCGCAACTTTCGTGCCTGCCGAACGGCGGCACTGCGAACGGTGCGGACGCATGCATCGCAGCAGGATGCCGGCCTCCGTGCCCGACCTGGCGCAGGTTCCGCTCGGATTGCATCGGCCTCGTCAGTGCGAGAAGGCTCGCGGGGACGACGAGGCATTCCGGGGCGAACCTCTTCGCCTCCGGATCGCTTCACCGGAGCGTTGCCGATCAGTGCCGATCGGAATCGCTTCGGGCGCGGTCGAGCAGCAGGATCTCGTCGCGCGGATCGGCAAGGCCGAGCAATTCGCGCGCCCGTTCGTCGAGCATGTCGGGGTCGATGCGATCGGACCGCAGCAGGTCGATGGCGCGTTCCCAAGCCGCGCGTTCGGCTTTGAGGCGCCCCAGCTCGACATTCATGCGGGCAAGCTGGCGGTCGAGGTCGGCCTGGGCCCGCAAACCGTGGGCGCCGGTGAAGGCGTTGACCGCGAAATAGCCGATGAACAACGCGGCAAAGGCGTAGAGGCCCAGTGCGGTCAGGACGACGCGGCGACGATGGTAGGTGATCATGACCGCGCATCAATGCCGCAAGGCCGTTAAGGCCGCTTTAACCGGGCTCCCGCGAGCACGCGCGCGGCCGTGACATGGGGCCGCGCGGCGCTTCATGCGGCTGCGGCCGGCGGCCTCGCCTCGCTCGCGCGGCGCGCCGTCATGCGCGCTGCCTGATCTCGTTGAGCACGAAATTGCCCAGACGCTTGCCGCGATTGCGCAGCTTCCTGAGGAACCCCTGATCGACGAAATAGGTGAGCAGGATCGAGTCGCGCGTCTTGATGCGGTCATGGACGGGATCGGCGGAATGCCAAGTGTCGTCGCCGACCGCGAAGGCGTAGCCCGTGTTCGGCGCAAAGGGCATCTGCCGCCGCTTCGGCATCGCGCCGTCCGCGAGCCGCTCGTGGAAGATGGTGCCGACGTCGGTATTGGCGTCGTCCGCGGGAAGATAAAGCTGGACCGTGATGCCCTTCCAATGCGTGTCGGTGTGCGGCGGGATCCGGTATCCCGGTATATCGCGCGTCAGAATGGGGATCGGATACATCCCCACCCGCGCATAATTCTCGCCAAAGCGTTTTTTCAGCCCCGGCGCGAGACGCCGGACAAACGCCCGCTTGACGTCCTCCGAGCACAGCGCGCGGCCGACCACGTCCCACAGCGCGCGCTTTTCCGGCGGAAGGCTGCGGATATATTCGGGGAAGAGGTCGATCTTGACGCGCGTATGCGTGCCGTCGGCAAGATCGTGCCCCTTGCTGCGCCCGTGCATGGGCCGATAGTCGCCCGTGACCGGCATGAGCGCGAGCATCCGCGCATAGACGTCTTCCGGAAAGACCCGGTCGAATTCGAGATGGTAGAACGGCTGCTCCACCGCCCGCGCCGCCTCGATCGATTGCACGATGAAATCCGAAAGACGTGCGACCGCGCTCGCGCGGTCGTGACCGTACAATGCCGTGGTCTGGTCCATCGCCGTCGTCCGTCTTGCCTGATGCCGCGTTCCAATGTGCGGCCAAACCGCGCCCGGCGCAAGCCGCGTCACCGCCGCCTGAAGGCCGCCTTTCCCGCGAACCTGGCCTGGGTACCCAATTCCTCCTCGATGCGCAGGAGCTGGTTGTATTTGGCGATGCGATCGGAGCGCGCGAGCGAACCCGTCTTGATCTGTCCGCAGTTGGTGGCGACGGCGAGATCGGCGATGGTCGAATCTTCGGTCTCGCCGGAGCGGTGCGACATGACCGCGGCGTAGCCGGCCTTGTGCGCCATCTCGACCGCGGCCAGCGCCTCCGTCAGCGTGCCCACCTGGTTGACCTTGATCAGGATCGCATTGGCGATGCCGTTCTCGATGCCGGCGGCGAGGCGTGCGACATTGGTCACGAAATTATCGTCGCCCACGAGCTGGCACCGCTCGCCGATGAGGCCGGTCACGATCTTCCAGCCTTCGGTGTCGTCCTCGGCCATTCCGTCTTCGATGGAGACGATGGGATAGCTGCGGATCAGGCCGGCAAGATAGTCCGCCTGCTGCCGCGGCGAGCGCGTGGTGCCTTCGCCTTCGTAGACATAGTGCCCGTCCCGGAAGAATTCGCTCGCGGCCGGATCGATCGCGAGCATCACCTCGTCGCCCGGCCTGTAGCCGGCCTTCTCGATCGCCTGCATGATGAGGTCGAGCGCGGCTTCGGCGGAGTTGAGATTGGGCGCAAAGCCGCCCTCGTCGCCGACATTGGTGTTGAGGCCGGCTGCGCGCAAGGCGCCGCGCAGCGTATGAAAAATCTCGGCGCCGGCGCGCAGCGCCTCGGAGAAGCTCGGCATGCCCACGGGAACGATCATGAATTCCTGGAAGTCGATCGGGTTGTCGGCATGCACCCCGCCGTTGAGAATGTTCATCATCGGGACCGGCAGCAGGCGCGCGCCGATGCCGCCGACATAGCGGTATAGCGGAAGCCCCCGGGAGGCTGCCGCGGCTTTGGCCGTCGCGAGCGAGACGCCGAGAATGGCATTGGCGCCGAGCCGGCTCTTGTTCGGGGTTCCGTCGAGCGCGATCAGGGCCTCGTCGATCTTCACCTGCGCCTCGGCGTCCATGCCGCCGATCGCATCGAAGATCTCGCCATTGATGGCGGCGACCGCCTTTCCGACGCCCTTCCCGCCGAACCGGGTGCGGTCGCCGTCGCGCAGTTCGAGCGCCTCGTGGCTCCCGGTCGAGGCCCCGGAGGGAACGGCGGCGCGACCGAACGATCCGTCCTCGAGAAAAACGTCGACTTCGATGGTGGGATTGCCGCGGGAATCGAGAATCTGGCGGCCGATAATGTCGGTGATCGCGGTCATTGCCTTTCCGGGGCTGGCTGATGCGGGGCTTCTACAGGATGGATGACCCTCTTGTCATGCCCCGTGCGGGCGGGCATTCCAGCCGCATGCCGGCCCGCAAGAAAGCACCGCTTCTGGGGCGTCCCGCGCCCCTGCCCGCCGCCCCGGCGGAGGCGCAGCTCGACCGCATCGCCAACCCGCATCGGGACACCGACTATGTGGCGCGCTTCACCGTGCCCGAGTTCACTTGTCTCTGTCCGATCACCGGGCAGCCGGATTTCGCGCATTTCGTGATCGACTATGTGCCCGGGAAATGGCTGGTGGAGTCAAAGTCGCTCAAGCTTTATCTTGCAAGCTTCCGCAATCACGGCGCCTTCCACGAGGACTGCACCGTCGCCATCGGCAAACGGCTGCTGGCCCTGCTCAGGCCGAAATATCTCCGCATCGGCGGCTACTGGTATCCCCGCGGCGGCATGCCGATCGACATCTTCTGGCAGGCCGGCCGCGTTCCGCGCGGGGTGTGGCTGCCCGAACCGAGCGTCGCACCCTATCGCGGTCGGGGTTGATCGCTCGGCCCGGGCTCGCCACGATCGGTCACGGTCGCGGTCCTCGGCGCTATACCGCGTCCTTGGGGGAGCGCCTGAGCTTTCGCGCGCAGACCTGGCCGACGCCCGCCAGAACGAAGGCTCCCACCAGCAGCACCGGCGTGATGCCGATCGACGTCAAGCCCGCGCCATAGACCGCCGGTCCGACGGCCTGGCCCAGAAAGAAGAACAGCGAATGCAGGGCCATCGCGGTACCGCGCGCGGCGGGGGCAAGTTCGCTCGCATAGATCTGGATGACGGCGTGCAGCATGTAGAAGCCGAGACCGAGCAGGACGAAATTGAGAAATTCGAGCGGCCAGGCAAGACGCGCCGCGATCACCAGCAGGCAGAAGCCCATGATCGCTCCGCCCGTCCGCATCATGCGCGTCTCGCCGAGCAGCGCGAGCAGGCGCGAGACCGACGCGCCGTAGATCGCCCCGCCGATGCCGAAACCGGCGATGACCACGCCGGCGATCGACGCGCGCGTTTCGCCCGCCTGGTACATCATGGTGGCGATGTGCGGGAATACGCCGTACATGAACAGCGCCTCGAGGAACACGGCACCGAAGCAGATTTTCGCCAGGGGATTACGGAAGATCGCGCGGTAGTTCGGGCCGAGCGTGGCGAGGTCGAACCGGCCTCCGCGCTCGCCCGGGTCGCGCAGGCCAGGCACCGCCGGGAGCAGCACCGCCAGGCCGAGGCCGCCGGTCACGAAGAACACGCCCCGCCAGCCGACCAGATCGGAGACGATGCCGGCGCAGGTCGCGCCGAGCAGGTTGCCCGTCATGATCGCGAACAGCAAGCGGCCCATCGCGACTTGCCGTCGCGCGAACGGGATCTTGTCGCCGACGAGGGCGAAAGCGATGGGCACCACGCCGCCGGCGGCCAGCCCCGCGACGATGCGGCCGATCGTCAACACCTCGAAGCTCGGCGCGATGCCGCAGACGAGCGTCGCGAGCGCGACGCCGAGCAGGCAGAACAGCATCAAGCGGGCTTTGCTGAACATGTCGGCGAGCGCGCCGAGCATGGGCTGGACCAGCGCATAGGGCAGCGTGAAGGCGGTCGACAGCAGGGCCGCGGTCGCCGGCTTGACGTGCAGGGCGAGCGCGATCTGCGGGATGACCGGATCGGTCGAACGAATGAACAATGCGCTGGTGAAGACGACGAACGCCAGGAGATTGAGCGTACGGTTCATCGCGGAGGGGCGCGCGGAACGTTCAGGCCTTGGCCAGCCGATCGAGCGCGATGAGCGTGCGCAACAGCGGCTCCATCGCCTTGAGCGGCAACATGTTGGGTCCGTCCGAGGGAGCCCGGTCGGGATCCTGGTGCGTCTCGATGAACACGCCGGCGACGCCGACGGCGACCGCCGCGCGCGCCAAGACGGGTACGAATTCGCGTTCCCCGCCCGAGACCTCGCCCTGCCCGCCCGGCTGCTGCACCGAATGGGTCGCGTCGAAGATCACCGGCGTGCCGAGGCGCCTGAGCACCGGCAGCGCGCGCATGTCGGAGACGAGCGTGTTGTATCCGAAGCAGACGCCGCGCTCGGTGACGAGGACGTTGCGGTTTCCCGCGCTCGTGACCTTGTCCACGACGTGGGCCATGTCCCAGGGGGCAAGGAACTGGCCCTTCTTGATGTTGACCGGCTTGCCGCTCCTCGCCGCGGCGAGCAACAGGTCGGTCTGACGACAGAGGAATGCCGGGATCTGCAACACGTCGACGAACGGCGCGACCTGCGCGCATTGCGCGGCTTCGTGCACGTCGGTGAGCACCGGAACGCCCAGTGTCTCACGCAGCTCGGCAAAGACCGGCAGCGCCCGATCAAGCCCGATTCCGCGTGCGCTCTTGCCCGAGGTGCGGTTCGCCTTGTCGAACGACGTTTTGTAAACGAATCCGATGCCGCAGCGCCCGGCGATGTCCTTGAGCGCCGAGGCCATCTCGAGCGCATGCGCGCGGCTTTCGAGGGCGCACGGACCGGCAATCAGCGTAAGCGGCAGGTCGTTGCCGATACGCACCGAGCCGATCGCGACCGTCCTGCTAGGTGCCTGGTCCAAGCCCTTTGTTCCTCGCGGGAGAGACCATGGCGGGAGCCGACGTCCGGGTCAACGTTCGGTTTCGAGCGGCAGAACCGCACCCAGTGCATCCGTCGCCGCGATGACTTCGCGCCCCGCTGTCGGCGCGGGGGATGAACCGCCCTCACCGCGGCGCAGACGTGCGGAACGGATGGCCCGTCTGCCGCGCGCCACGGACGTCATGCACGATGCTAGACCAGCCGGCTTCGTTCGACCGCCGCACCGATGAAGGAGGCGAACAGCGGGTGCGGTGCGAAGGGCCGCGATTTCAGCTCGGGATGGAATTGCACGCCGATGAACCACGGGTGGTCTTCATATTCGATGATTTCCGGAAGAATGCCGTCCGGCGACATCCCGGAAAACCGCATGCCGTGCTGCTCGAGCCGTCCCTTGTAGGTCGTGTTCACTTCATAGCGATGGCGATGGCGTTCGGAGATTTCCGTCGTGCCGTAGATTTGCGCGGCCCGGCTGCCGCGCGCGAGCACGGCCGGATAGGCGCCGAGCCGCATCGTGCCGCCGAGATCGCCGCCGGCGACGCGCTTCTGCAGCTCGTTGCCCTTGAGCCATTCGGTCATGAGGCCGACCACGGGTTCCTTCGTCGGCGCGAACTCGGTCGAATTGGCCTCCTCGATGCCGCACAGATTGCGGGCCGCCTCGATGACGGCCATCTGCATGCCGAAGCAAATGCCGAAATAGGGGACCTGCCGCTCGCGCGCGAACTGGGCCGCGCGAATCTTGCCTTCGGCGCCGCGCGGCCCGAAACCGCCCGGCACCAGGATCCCGTTGACGTGCTCGAGAAACGGCGCCGGGTCCTCGTTTTCGAACACCTCGGACTCGATCCAGTCGAGCCTGACCCTGACCTTGTTGGCGATCCCGCCGTGGGAGAGCGCTTCGATCAGTGATTTGTATGCATCCTTCATGCCCGTATATTTGCCGACGATGGCGATCGTCACGTCGCCTTCGGGATTGCGGATGCGCTCGTTGATGAGGTGCCAGCGCGCAAGATCGGGCGGCGCTCCCGGATCAAGACCGAAAGCGGCGAGCACTTCGCGATCGAGGCCCGCGGTGCTGTAGGCTTCCGGGACCGCATAGATATTGTCGACGTCGCGCGCCTCGATGACGGCGCTCTCGCGCACATTGCAGAACAGCGCGAGCTTGCGCCGCTCGCCGTCGGGGATCGGCCGATCGGTCCGGCACAACAGAATGTCCGGCTGGATGCCGATCGAGCGCAGTTCCTTGACCGAATGCTGCGTCGGCTTGGTCTTGAGCTCGCCGGCGCTCGGGATGAACGGCAGCAGCGTGAGATGGATATAGACCGCGTGACGGCGCGGCAGCTCATTGCCGAGCTGCCGGATCGCTTCGAAGAACGGCAGACCCTCGATATCGCCCACCGTGCCGCCGATCTCGCACAGCACGAAGTCGATGCCGTCATTGCCCTCGCGGATGAAATCCTTGATCGCATTGGTGACGTGGGGGATCACCTGGATGGTGGCGCCGAGATAGTCGCCGCGCCGCTCCTTGGCGAGGATCTCCTGATAGATGCGGCCGGTGGTGATGTTGTCGTGGCGGGTCGCGGGACGACCGGTGAAGCGTTCGTAATGCCCGAGATCGAGATCGGTCTCGGCCCCGTCATCCGTGACGAAGACTTCGCCGTGCTGATAGGGCGACATCGTGCCGGGATCGACATTGAGATAAGGGTCGAGCTTGCGCAGCCGCACCTTGTAGCCGCGCGCCTGCAGCAGCGCGCCGAGCGCCGCGGATGCGAGACCTTTGCCGAGGGAGGAGACCACGCCGCCGGTGATGAAGATGTACCGCGCCATGGGACTTAACTTCTAGCCCGCCCGTTTCGATTCGACGAGGGCGAAATTCGAAGCCCAGCTCTGCACCCGTGCACAACCCTGCGATCGTCCGTCATGACAACGACTTGCGCCGTTTGCCTGATGCGGCACGCGAGCCCGCGCACCCGACGCCCATCCGTTCGTCCCGAAGCGCGAAGGGGCCTCTCGTGCGGCCCCCTTCGGCAGCGATCATTGCGACTGCGGCACCGACGGCCCTGACGGCGCGGCCGGCGCCGGCTGAGCCGGCGGCGCATTGCCCTGCAGCTGGTTCAGCAGCCCGCCCGAGGAGGCGGGAGGCGCGGAGCCCGGTGCGGGCGCGCTCGGCCCGGCCGGGTTGTTCGGGAGGATCGACGCCGGCTGGCGGCTGTAACCGGCAAGCCAGGACAGCAGCAGGCTGGTGGCGAAAAACAGGCCGGCGAGCCACCACGTCGTCTTCGTCAGCACGTTGCCGGTCCCGCGCGTCGTCATGAAGCCGCTGGTCGAGCCGATGCCGAGCCCCCCTCCCTCCGAACGCTGCAGCAGCACCACGCCGATCAGCGCGAGCACGAGCATCAGGTGGATGACGATCACGACTTGCTGCATGCGGTCAAAATCCGTCGGGTGGTTCCACGCCGGGGGAGCCTCGCCATTCATATAGGAATTCGCGGTGGTCTCTACACGATCGCCGCGACCATTTCCACCCCGCGCGCCATCAGCGATAAACCGCGCCGATCGCCAGGAAATCCTCGGCCTTGAGGCTTGCCCCGCCGACCAGCGCGCCGTCGACCCCGGGCACGGTCAGGAGTTCCCTGGCATTGGCGGGCTTGACCGAACCGCCGTAGAGGATGCGCATGGCGGCACCCTCGCCGGGAAAGCGCGTCTCGAGCAGGCGGCGGATGAAATCGTGCACCTCGGCAATGTCGGCCGGCGTCGGGGTGAGACCGGTTCCGATCGCCCAGACCGGTTCGTAGGCGATCACGAGCCGTGCGGCCGCGGCGCCTTGCGGCAGCGAGCCGGCCAGTTGGCGGCCGACGACCTCCCGGGTGAGACCGCCCTCGCGCTCGGCCCGGCTCTCGCCGACGCACACGATGGCGATCAGCCCGGCCCGCCAGGCCGCGCGGGTCTTCGCGCACACCTCGGCATCGGTCTCGCCATGATCGACCCGGCGCTCCGAATGGCCGAGGATCACGGCCTTTGCGCCGGCATCCGCCAGCATCTCGGCGGCGATGTCGCCGGTGTGGGCCCCGAACGGTTCGGCGTGGCAGTCCTGCCCGCCGATCATGACCGGGCTGTGCCGCGCAGCCTCGGCGAAGCGCGCGATGAGGGTGAACGGCGGGCAGACGAGCACGTCGGCCTTGAGCCCGGTCGCGCCGGCGATGATCTTGCCCAATTCCGTGCCGGAGGCGGTAAGTCCGTGCATCTTCCAGTTGCCCGCAAGCAGCGGGCGGCGCGGCTGCATCGCAAAATCCTTTTCCCCGTTGGCGAGAATGGGCTATCAGAGCCGCCGGGCGCGGACCAGTGGTCCGTCGGCGGAAAGACACGCGGGTGTTCGTTGAGGGACTTGCGATGGTGATCCGATGCGCGCGTCGGCCCCTGCCGGAGCGCGCGCCATCCGTTTCCGCCCCATCGCATCAGCGGTGACGACAGAAGCGCGCGCATGCTCCGCGGAATCCACAAAGCCTCCTCGACCTGGCTCGGCAAGGCGCTCATGGCCGCGGTCCTGGGCTTCCTCGTCATCAGTTTCGCCATCTGGGGGATCGGCGATATTTTCCGCGGCTTCGGACGCAATGCGGTGGCCACCGTCGGCGACGCCGAGATTTCCGTCGAGCAGTTCCGCCAATACTACGGCGAGCGGCTGCGCCAGGCGGGCCAGCAGCTGCGGCAGACCATCACGCCGGAAAAGGCGCGCGCGCTCGGCCTCGACCGGCAGATTCTCGGACAGCTCATCGCCGAGACCGCGCTCGACGAGCGGGCGCGCGACATGCGCCTCAACCTCAGCGACGACGAGGTCGCCAAGCGCATCATGAGCGATCCCGCCTTCCGGGGGGCGAACGGCGAATTCGACCGCAACCGGTTCGTCATGCTGATCAACCAGATGGGCTTCACCGAGGCGCGGTTCGTCGCCGAGCAGCGCAAGGTCCTGCTGCGAGGGCAGATCGCGCGCAGCCTCGCCAGCGGTCTGCGGGCGCCCCGGGTTGCCGTCGAGGCGGTCGATCGCTTCCGCAATCAGAAGCGCACCGTCGAGTACCTGAGCCTCGGACCCGCGCAGGCGGGCGACGTTCCCGCGCCCACGGCCGAGCAGCTGCGACAATATTTCGAGGAGCGCAAGGCGCTGTTCAGCGCGCCAGAATACCGCAGGCTGACGATCCTGAAACTGTCGCCCGTGGATCTCGCCAAGCCGCAAGAGGTTTCGGACGCCGACGCGCAGGCCTATTACGAGCAACACAAGGCGCAATACGGCAAGCCCGAGCGGCGCGAAGTTCGCGAGATCGTCTTCGACAAGCCGGAGGAAGCGGCCGCGGCGCGCGCACGGATCGACCAGGGGGCGAGCTTCGACGACATCGCGAAGGCGCGCGGATTGAAGGCGGCCGATACCGATCTCGGCCTGCTCGCCCGATCCGCGATCATCGATCCGGCGGTCGCGGAGGCCGCGTTCTCGCTCAAGCCGGGCGAGGTGAGCCAGCCGGTCGCCGGCCGCTTCGGCACCGTGCTCGTAACCGTCGGCAAGATCGAACCGGGCGAGCAGAAGACCTATGCGGACGTCGCCGCGCAGATCAAGAAGGAGATCGCGATCTCGCGCGCGCGTACGCGGATCGGCGACCTGCGCGACAGGATCGAGGACGAAAAGGCCGCCGGCGCGACGCTTGCCGAAGCGGCGAAAAAACTCGGCCTTGCCGTCGTCACCATCGATGCCGTGGACCGCTCCGGTCGCGGCAAGGACGGCCGGCCGATCCCCGAACTGCCGAAGACCCCGGACGTGGTCGCCGCCGCCTTCGCGAGCGACGTCGGCGTCGACAACGAGCCGCTGGCGCTGCCGGACGGGGGCTATCTTTATTTCGACGTGGACGAGGTCGTTCCCTCCCATCCGCGCACGCTCGAGGAGGTCAAGGACGCCGTCGCCGCCGCCTGGCGCGACGACGAGATCGCCAGGCGGCTTGCCGCGAAAGCGCAAGACCTGCTCGGCAAGCTGCGGCGCGGGGAGACGTTCGCGCAGGTGGCGCAGGAGGCCGGATTGCAGGTGCAGAAGGGCACCGATCTGCAACGCGGCAAGGCCGGCGGATTCGTTCCCGCCAAGGTGGTGGAGGCGGCATTCCGGACGCCCCGAAACATGCCGGGCACGACCGAAGGCGACAAGCCGACCGAACGTTTCGTCTATGTCGTCACGGCGGTCGAGGATCCCAGGCTCGATTTCGCATCGTCGGAGGCCAAGGCAATCGCCACGTCGCTCGAGAATGCCTATGCCGACGACGTGATCGGCGAGTATGTCGCGCGGCTCGAGAGCGATTATGGGGTGAGCGTCAACCAGGCGGCGCTCAACCAGGTGGTCGGCGGCGAGCCGGGCGGCTGACGCCATGCGGATCGAGCCCTCGCAGGCGCACTTCACGGAGCGGTATTGCCGCGGCGAGCCGCAGGTGGTGTGGACGAGCCTGGTCGCCGATCTCGAAACGCCGGTGTCCGCCTACCTGAAGCTCGGCCACGCGCAGCCGATGAGCTTTCTTTTCGAGTCGGTCGAAGGCGGCGCGGTCCGCGGGCGCTACTCGATCATCGGACTCGCGCCCGACGTGGTCTGGCGCGCCCATGGGGCGAAGGCCGAGATCAACCGCGCGGCTGCCACGCAGCCTTGCGCCTTCGCGCCCTGTCCCGAACCGCCGCTCGCCGCGCTTCGCGGCTTCATCGCGGAGAGCCGGATCGCCCTGCCCGACCACCTCCCGCCGATGGCTGCGGGAATCTTCGGTTACCTCGGCTACGACATCGTGCGGCTGCTCGAGGACCTGCCGACGGTCAAGCCCGATCCGATCGGCATTCCCGACGCGATCCTGATGCGACCGACGATCGTCGTCGTGTTCGACGCGGTGCGGGACTCGATCACCGTGATCACGCCGGTTCGGCCGCAGCCCGACGTGTCGGCTGAGATCGCGCGCGCGCGTGCGGCGGAACGGCTTGCGGCGGTGGTCGAGGCGCTCGACCGGACGCTCGACAAGTCGTTGATCGTTGCCGAGGACCATCCGCCCGGCGCGCCCGCAAGATCCAACACGACGCCCGACGAGTATAAGGCGATGGTCATGCGCGCGAAGGGCTACATCGCCGCCGGCGACGCCTTCCAGATCGTGCTCGCGCAACGTTTCGAGGCGCCGTTCGCCTTGCCGCCCTTCGCGCTCTACCGCGCGCTGCGGCGGATCAATCCCGCGCCGTTCCTGTTCTTCCTCGACTACGGCGATTTCGCCGTGGCCGGTTCCAGCCCCGAGATCCTGGTGAGGCTGCGCGGGAGGACGCTCACCATCCGGCCCATCGCCGGCACGCGCCCGCGCGGCGCCACGCCACAGGAGGACAAGGCGCTGGAGGACAGCCTGCTCGCCGATCCCAAGGAGCGCGCGGAACATCTCATGCTGCTCGATCTCGGGCGCAACGACGTGGGGCGGGTGGCGAAGATCGGAAGCGTGAGGGTGACGGAGCAGTTCTCCATCGAGCGCTACAGCCAGGTGATGCACATCGTCTCGAATGTCGAAGGCACGCTCGATGAGAAATACGATGCGCTTGATGCGCTGGCTGCCGGTTTTCCCGCCGGAACGGTCTCGGGCGCACCCAAGGTGCGCGCCATGCAGATCATCGACGAACTCGAGAAGGAGAAGCGCGGTCTCTATGCCGGATGCGTCGGCTATTTCTCCGCCGCCGGCGAGATGGATACCTGCATCGCGCTGCGCACGGCCCTGGTGAAGGACGGCGTCATGTACGTGCAGGCGGGCGCGGGCATCGTCGCCGACAGCGAGCCGGATTACGAGCAGCAGGAATGCGTCAACAAGGCGAAGGCGCTGTTCCGCGCCGCCGAAGAAGCGCGCCGATTCGCAAGCGCGATCGGAAGAGGCACGCGCGGCGTGCGGCCGGCCGCGTCGTCTTGACCCTCCCTGACCCCCGCCGTAAGACCTTCATGCGGGCGCAGGCAGCGATGATCCTTTTGATCGACAACTATGACAGCTTCACCTTCAACCTCGTCCATTGTCTGGGCGAGCTCGGCGCGAGCGTCGTCGTCCGTCGCAACGACAAGATCACGCCGGCGGAGGCCATTGCGTGCCGGCCGGAGGCCATCGTGCTGTCGCCGGGCCCCTGCACGCCGAACGAAGCCGGCATCTGTCTCGATCTCATCGCGCAGGCCGCTTTCGCCATCCCCATCCTCGGCGTCTGCCTCGGCCATCAGGCGATCGGTCAGGCGTTCGGCGGCAGGATCGTGCGTGCCGCGCCCGTGCACGGCAAGGTGTCGGACATCCTGCACCATGGCAACGGTGTCTTTCGCGGCATCGACGGGGCGTTGAAGGCCACGCGCTATCATTCCCTCGTCGTCGACCGCGCGGGCCTTCCCGATGTGCTCGTCGTCAACGCGGAAACGCCGGATGGCCTGGTGATGGGCCTCATGCATCGCAGCCTTCCCGTGCACGGGGTGCAGTTCCACCCGGAAAGCATCGCCTCGGAGCACGGACAGGCCATCCTGCGCAACTTCCTCGATCTCGCCGCGGCCTGGAACGCGAGGGCCGCGCGCCCCGCCGCCGCGCACGCCGCCCAATAGGATTTATACGCATGGCCGACGACTTCAAAGCGCTCATCGCCAAGGTTGCGACCGGCGCGAGCCTGACGCGCGCCGAGGCGGCCGTCGCCTTCGATCGCATGATGTCGGGCGAGGCGACGCCGTCGCAGATGGGCGGATTGCTGATGGCATTGCGGGTGCGCGGCGAGACCGTGGACGAGATCACCGGGGCGGTGACCGTGATGCGCGCGAAGATGCTGCGCGTGACGGCGCCCAAGGATGCCATCGACATCGTCGGCACCGGCGGCGACGCCTCGGGCTCGTTCAACATTTCCACCTGCGCCGCCTTCATCGTCGCGGGCTGCGGCGTGCCCGTCGCCAAGCACGGCAATCGCGCGCTTTCCTCGCGCGCGGGCGCAGCCGACGTGCTCGGCGCGCTCGGCGTCAGGATCGATCTTACCCCGGCGCAGATCAGTCGTTGCATCAGCGAGGCCGGCATCGGCTTCATGTTCGCGCCGGCGCACCATCCGGCGATGAAGAATGTCGGCCCCACGCGCGTCGAGCTCGGCACGCGCACCATTTTCAACCTGCTCGGGCCGCTGTCGAACCCTGCGGGCGTCACGCGACAGATGATCGGCGCCTTTTCGCGGCAGTGGATCGAACCGATGGCGCAGGTGCTCGGCAATCTGGGCGCCGAGGCGGCCTGGGTGGTGCACGGCTCGGATGGGCTCGACGAAATCACCACGTCGGGGCCGACGAGCGTGGCGGCGCTCGAGCGGGGCAAGGTGCGGCTGTTCGAGATCACGCCCGAGGAGGCGGGGCTGCCCCGCGCCAAGCCCGAGGCGTTGCGCGGCGGCGACGCCGCCGAGAACGCGAAAGCGCTGCTCGACGTGCTCAAGGGCAGGCCGAGCGCCTTCCGCGACGCC
>Ga0070740_10001442_pt1 | contig 32656 bp, 28 predicted proteins | sample Coa_R2_FD_67286 | JGI IMG/M metagenome (GOLD analysis project Ga0070740, IMG submission 67286) | Surface soil microbial communities from Centralia Pennsylvania, which are recovering from an underground coalmine fire - Coalmine... | ecosystem: Environmental > Terrestrial > Soil > Unclassified ...
CCCGTCGCCGCTCCCATCGGCATCCCGTTGGCCGATGGGGTCAAAGCCTTCTTCGATCACGTCAACGACCACGGCGGCATCGACGGCTTCAAAGTCAAATTCCTGGAGGAGGATACCAAGTACGATCCGCAGACCGAGGTCCAACTCTACAACCAGATCCACACTCAGGTCCTCATGATCGCCGACAGCCTGGGCACCCAGCCCACCTTCGCCATCAACCCGCTGGCCACCGCCGACCACATGCTCGTCTCCGCCGCTACCCTCTCTTCGGCCCTGGCCACCCAGAAGTACCTGATCCTGGTCGGCACCCCCTACCGCTTGCAGGTCGAGAATGCCTTCGACTACGTGGTCAACACCCTGCACATCGCCAGTCCGGCCACCGGCATCATCTACCAGAATGATGACTACGGCCAGGATGGCCTCAAGGGCTACCAGGAGGCCGTGACCGCCTACCACCTGCACGATGTCGGCCAGGCTGCTTACGGGGTCACGGACACCGATTTTACCGCCGAGGTCTCCAAGATGAAGGCGGCTGGAGCCAAATATGTCTTCCTGACCGCCGTGCCCACCGCCGCTGCCGGCATCATCGGCACCGCCGCCAAGCTGGGCTACGCTCCCCAGTGGATTCTGCAAAGCCCGGCGTTCGCCCGCGCCCTGCTGGCCGTGCCCGCGTTGGTGCCCCTGCTCTCCAAAGCCTGGCTGGTGGGCCAGGGCGCCGCCTGGGGCGACACCAGTGTGCCGGGGATGGCTCAGTTGCTCCAGGATGTGCAGAAGTACTTCCCCAGCCAGCAGCCCGATGGCTACTTCGAGTTTGGCTATGCCGAGTCCTATGTGACCTATGCCATCCTCAAGAAGGCGATGGACAACAAGGATGTGACCCGCGATGGCCTCTACCGCGCCTTCCAGTCGTTGGGCCAGGTCGATCTGGGCGGCTTGTATCCTCCGGCCACCTATGGCTCCTCGCCCAACCAGCGCGTGCCCACCCGCGACTCGGTCATCTACGCCATCGATCCCAGCGCCCCGGCGGGGGTCAAGCCCATCACCCCTGATTTCACCGGCACCGCCGCTAAACAGTCGCAATTCTAAACAGAGAGCAGGGACCTGGCATTCTGCCAGAATGTGCCGGGTCCCCAGCACGCTCGCCCGATGGGTGTGTGGCAGTTCATGCTCGAAAGACATGGTTTGCCACACACCCATCCCTTTTGTATGATGGAGACAGGCGATCCCTGCTCAAGAAAAGACGAGACGCCCCATGCTAGCCCCCCAAAAGACGTTCTGCCAGAAAAGCAACTCCCGTACACTAAAGATATCCCTGGTGAACCATCACCTTGTGGCACAGTGTGGCATTGCTCTGTGGGATATGGGTCTCCCTACAGGACTTATTTAAAGGAGGACACGATGCCCATCTACGATCGTCAACAAAAGAAGGCTTTGGACCAGATTGTTGAAGACTTCAGCGTCCATCACATCCTATCGCGCCGCGAGTTTATGCAGCGAGCTACCGCCGTTGGACTCTCGGTCAGCGCTGCCGGAGCCTTGCTGGCAGCTTGCGGAGGTAGCTCCGGCCCCGCCCAATCTAATGCAAAAGTTAGTTCTATCGACGTTCTGACCGAGTATGTGGAGAAAGAACTGGAGTCATTCGGCGCCATCAACGACGCCTTCACCGCGAAGACCGGCATCAAGGTGAATGTCGAATCCACACGTGACCTGTTGGCCGTGTTGAACACACGCGTGCGCGGAAACAACCCGCCGGATATCGCCGGCATGCCCTCATATACCGAGTTTCAAACGCTCGCCCAGCAGGGCAAACTGGTGCAACTGGACAGTTTCTTTAACATGAGCCAGATCCAGCAGCAGTACAGTCAGGGCTGGATTCAGTTCGGTTCGGTGAACGGCCATCTGTATGCAGTCTTCCCCAAAGCCAACACCAAAGGGATCATCTGGTATAGCCCCAAGCAGTTCCAGTCGCTGAACCTGACCATTCCGAAGACCTGGGATGAGCTGATCGCGCTCTCAAACCAGCTCGCCGGTAGCGGCAAATATCCCTGGGCGATGGGTGTGGAAAGCTCGGCCTCCAGCGGCTGGCCCGCCGCCGACTGGGTCGACCAGATCTACCTCAACCTGAATGGTCCCGACATGTACGATAAGTGGGTCGCTCATAAGATCCCCTGGACCGATCCGAGCATCAAGAACGCTTTCCAGATGTTTGGCCAGATCGTGCATGGCACCCACTACATCAACGGCGCGCCGCAGTCCGTCCTGGCCACAAACTTCCAGGATGCCTCCTACCTGCCCTTTGACAATCCGCCTAAAGCTTACATGTACTACCTGGGCGACTTCACGGAGAGCTTTATTACCAAGCAGTTCCCGAATCTCCAGCCGGGAACCGACTTCAACGTCTTCCCCTTCCCGACCATCAACCAGCAGTTTGCAGGCGGGATCACCGGCGGCGCAGATATCATGGCAGCGTTGAAGGACAACGACGGCACGCGCCAGTATATGCAGTTCATCGCCTCCGCAGAGGCACAGGCCATCTGGCCGAAGCGCGGCGGTGCAACCTCTGTGAATAAGTTGGTCTCTCTCGACGTCTATTCAGATGCCGTGTCGAAGGCTGCCGCCCAGCAGTTGACCACCGCGACCACCTTCCGCGTAGGAGCCGACGACCTGATGCCCACCCAGATGGAGAATGCCTACTGGGCAGGTATGCTGACCTACATCGGCAATGCATCGAAACTTGACAGCGTCCTCAGCTCGCTGGAAAATACAGCGAACCAGGCCTATTCATCCTGATACAAACAGGATATAATCCAGGGTGAGAGATCGATTCCAGCAAGCGGGCTTTCTCTCACCCGGAGTCCGCGACCGCACCAGGTGCAGAGGTCGAGGCTCCAGGCACAAAGACACAATGTTGTGTCTGGCAGAGCGCCTTCCCTACCTGATGCGGCCTTTGTTAACAAAGGATGCATTATATGGCAACAACAGCGACAACTGAACGCGCGGTTCTGCAAGCGCCTCCGCGCCGTCAGCGGAAAGCAGAGGGCACCTCCTGGACAGCCTGGTTCTGGATCGCGCCCGCCCTGATTCTGCTGGGTGTCTTCTTTATCTGGCCGCTGATCGACACTTTCATTCTCAGCCTGCAGAACAAGGACTCAACGACCTTTGTGGGGCTGAGAAATTACAGGACGATCTTCACCGATCCAGATCTGCTCGATGTGATCAAGAACAACCTGCTGTGGCTGGTGGTGGCGACCACGCTGACCGTCGGGCTGGGCCTGCTGGTTGCCGTACTGGTCGATCGGGTGAGGATCGAGAGTATCATCAAGTCCGCGCTTTTCATCCCGATGGCGATCTCCTTCGTCGGCGCGGGCGTCATCTGGCGTTTCATGTACATCTATGAACCGGCCAATACCACCCAGATTGGCCTGCTCAACGCCATCCTGAGTATTTTTCATATTCCTCCGCAAACCTGGACAATTAACGAGGCTTTTAACAATTTTGCTCTGATCGCGGTCTACGTCTGGATGTGGACCGGCTTTAGCATGGTGATCATCTCCGCCGCCCTCAAGGGGATTCCCGACGATATCATTGAGGCGGCCAAGATCGATGGCGCTAGCCGCCTGACGATGTTCTGGCGGGTGACGGTGCCGATGATCGCGCCCACGCTGGGGGTTGTTACGACGACAATGGTCATCAATATCCTCAAGATCTTTGATGTCGTCTACGTGATGACGGGCGGCAACTATCACACCAGCGTGGTGGCGATGGAGTTTTACAATCAGTTGTTTAACTTCGGAAACTATGGGATCTCCAGCGCACTGGCGGTGCTGCTGACGATTGTGATTCTGCCGGTGATGGTTATCAATATTCGAAGATTGCGAGCGGAGGAGAGAGCACGATGAGCCTATCTGAGATTCCTCTGGCCGGCGACCAGCCTGCCACGATAACGACGCAGGTGGTACGCCCGGCGGCGCGGGGGCGCTCGAAAGTCAGTCCGCTGGGGCGCGGCTCCGCCGGTCCGGTGGTCACGACCATCGTTACCGTGATCGCTCTCTTGTGGTCCGTTCCAACCTTCGGCCTCTTTGTCGCGTCGTTCCGCCCGCCTCAATTGATCTCGACCACCGGCTGGTGGACCGGTCTGATACCGCCCTGGCAGTTCACTTTGCAGAACTATATGAACGTTATTCAGGCGCAGGGTATGGGCCAGGCTTTTCTGAATAGCCTGATCATCGCGATTCCGGGAACGATCTTTCCGATCTTGCTGGGCGCGTTCGCGGCTTACGCCTTTGCCTGGTTGCGCTTCCCTGGACGTGACTTCCTGTACTTTACTGTCGTTGCCTTGCTGGTCGTGCCTTCGCAGATTGCGCTGACGCCCGTCCTGCAAATCTTTACTGCCATTGGGTTCACCGGCCAGTACTGGGCGGTCTGGATCGCGCATACGGCCTTTGGTCTGCCATTCGCGGTCTTCCTGCTGCGCAACTTCTTCGCGGCCCTGCCCAAAGATCTGATGGAGTCGGCCCATATCGATGGGGCCTCGTCGTTCCGCACGTTCTGGACGATTGTGCTGCCGCTCTCGGTACCGGCCCTGGCCTCGCTAGCGATCTTCCAATTCATGTGGGTCTGGAACGATCTGCTGGTTGCCCTGATCTTCCTGAGCGGCAACCCGGATCACGCTCCTATGACTCTGGCGGTGGCGAACCTGGTCGGCTCGTATGGAGAGAACTATCAAGTTTTGACGGCTGCCTCGTTCCTCTCGATGGCTCTGCCGCTGGTGATCTTTTTCTCGATGCAGCGCTACTTCGTGCGCGGTATCCTGGCGGGTTCGGTCAAAGGTTAATGTTCATGTGAGAACGCGCAGACCCGATATGCGCTCGGACGTTGTTCGTCTGAGCATATATCGGGTCTACACGTTCTCATACGCCCCCATACGCCACCTGAGCGGCCTGCTCGATGTCTGCAAGTACCCTGTCGAGGTGGCGCGGGTTGGCGATAAATTCCTGGATCTTGAGCCAGAAGACTTTCTCCACGGCGAAAGGCATGAGGTCGTCGGCGCCGAAGCGGAACGGGGCGGCGCGCAGCAGCATGCTGGCCGAGCTGCGCGCTACGTTGTTAGGGTAGTCGGCCAGATCGACCGCGAGGTTGGCAGAGGTAGCGCCGCCACGTTTTACCCAAATGGCCTGCGCCTGCGCGGTGGAGAGATAGGTCATAAACTTGCGCACGGCGTCGTTGTCACGCATGGCTACCACCAGGTCGGCGCTGCCGGTTACGGCGTTGGCGTAGCGGGGATTGAGTGTGGGGAATGGGAAGAAGCTGAAATCGATGCCGGGGCGGGCAAAGGGAAATTGATTGGTAATAAAGCCCGCCGCGAAGTCGCCCAGGTAGTCCATATAGGCTTGTGGCGGCGTGGCAAAGGGCTGATAGCAGGCAACAGTGTAGTTGGTGGAGAGCACAGACTGCGCACCGCCCGCGATATAGTGCTTGCCGTTGACAATCCGGCCAAAGGTCTGAAACGCCTGACGCACGCTGTCGTGCGTCCAGGGAATCTGATGATTCACCCACTGATCATAGAGTTCCGGGCCAAACGATTTAAGATAAATCTCTGCAATCCAGTCGGCGGCGGGCCAGCCGCTGGCAGCGGCGCTCTCTACGCCCATCGCCCAGGGGTATTTACCGCTGGCGGCGATCTCATCGGAGAGCGCGATCAATTGATCCCACGTCGTGGGTACCTGGTAGCCCAGGGCGTTGAAGTGGGCCGGGCTGTACCAGATGGTGCCTTTGTTGGCGGCTTTGTAGACCAGCGCGTAGAGATTCCCCTGGTACGAGGCGAGGTCCAGCCAATCGCTGGAGTAGTCGCTGCGCATCTGGCGCATGTCCAGGAAGGTGTCCAGGCGAATCAGTTGATTCTGGCTGGCCATCTGGCGCATCTGCGGGGGATTGGGCACGACGGCCACGCCGGGCGGATCGTTGCCGCGCAGGCGAATGGTCAGCGCGACGCTCAGGTTGCGAGTGGATTCCAGGTTGATAGTTATGCCGGTCGCCTTCTCGAAAGGCTCCACGACCTTTTTGAAGGATTCCAGTTCCTCCCCGCTCCAGACGTTGAGGATATCGATCGAGGGAGGCTGCGCGCTTCCTTCGCTGCAGGAGGCCAGGAACGAAGAGGCCGCACTCACGCTCAGACCCGCCGCGACGGCCCGCTGCAGAAAAGCACGACGATCGAGCCGGTGGTCTGTATGAGCGGCGACCAGGCAGTCTATCTCTCTCTGACGCTGACGATTCACAATGAACATAGCAGCAACTCATCCTCCTCCCTAACTATATCCCAAAGAGCAGAACCGCCTCAAGCAGAAAGGCAAAACAACTCGCACGCAACATCCTTTGTGAAAGATCAAAGAATTGTCATGTTTTCTCCACTTCGCCGGTCATTACTAGATGAAAGCCAGAGTTCACTGAAGTGAAGGTTAAGCTCTCCCAAATGAAACTCACGCACTTGTCTGGGGGTGATAAAAGATGTCAATGTTGATATCAGGAGGTCGCAAGATGCAACAGGAGAAACGAGAGGCACGGTTGATTCCAAATGAACAACTGCGCCGGGAGCGTCAGCGCCGCGGCTGGTCGCGGGCATATATTGCGGAACAAATCGGGGTGGCCGATCCGAAAACGATCGGGCGCTGGGAACGCGGGGAAGCCTCCCCCAGCGCGTATTTCTTGCAACGACTCTGCGCGTTATTTGAGATGGCCGCCGAGGATCTGGGGCTGTGGCACGGCGAGCATGCATGTCCGCCTGTGGAGAGTTCGCCGCTCTATTTTCTGCCGCATCCCTCTTTTCCGCCTGCATCGCTGCTCCTCGATCCCGCTCTCCCGCCCGCGCACACGGAGGGCCTGGTGGGACGGGCGTGCCTGCTCTCGCAGTTGAAGCTGCGCCTGTGCCCTCAAAACGGGCCGGCGATCGCGGCTCTGAGCGGGCTGCCAGGAGTTGGCAAGACCGCGCTGGCGGCGAGCCTGGCCCACGACAGCGAGATACAGCGGCACTTCTGCGACGGCATCCTCTGGGCTGATCTGGGGCCAGAGGTGAATCTGCTGGAGGAATTGAGGCGCTGGGGGAGCGTGCTGGAGATCGAGGAGAGCTGGCTAGCTCACTCCGAAAGCATCGAGGATTGGTCACGGGCGATCCATGCTCGCATCGGCGCACGGCGCATGCTCTTGATTATCGATGATGCCTGGAGCTGCGAGGAGGCTCTGGCCTTCAAGATCGGCGGCCCGAACTGCGCATATCTGCTGACAACGCGCATTCCCGCCGTCGCCCTGTACTTTGCCGGCGCGGGCACCTGTCCCGTTCGTCCGCTCGACGAGGAGGAGAGCCTGTGCCTGTTGGAACGCTTTGTGCCTGAATTGCTGGCGCAGGAAGCCGCGCATTTACGCGAACTGGTCCGCCGAACGGGCGGTCTGCCGCTGGCCCTAGAGGCGCTGGGTATGCATTTGCAGGCCCAGGTCGGCACAGGCCAGCCCAGGCGCTGGCACACGGCCATCGAACATCTCAAGCAGCCGGAGGCGCGCCTGCAACTGACTCTACCGCGCGCGCCCCTGGAGCGGCAGAAAGGGCTGCCGACCAATGTCCCGCTCTCGTTGCAGTCCACCATCGAGCTGAGTTACCAGCGCCTGGACGCGGCCACCCGGCGGGCTCTGATTGCGCTGGCGGAATGGTTGACACCGGGCGACTGCTTCGGCGAAATGGAGGCTTTGATGCTTCATGGGGTGTCCCTGGAGGCGCTGGACAACCTGCTGGATGCCGGCCTGCTTGCAAGTATGGGCCAGGGACGTTACACTATACATGAGACAATCGTGGACTTCGCCAGGTGCCAGGACACGCAGGCAAAGAGCGTCACCGCTATGCCCCCACAGGTTCGGGTGCTGCGCCAGTTGCGCGAGCGGGCCACGCGCGCGGTGGAGAATCCCTCGCGCCAGGGCCGCCCACTGGACGAGGTGCTTCCCGCGCTGACGCAGAGGACAGACGAAGCTGTCAGATTCTCTTCCTCTTGATTGTCTGTATACAGGAGACCATATTTCGAGAGATGCCAGAAAGGGTGCAGGGATGTCGTACAACGTAGGCGATCCCCCGGCCAATGAGTCCGAGAACGTTCTCGATGAACGCGACCTTGTGCTGCGCGCTCAACGTGGAGATCAACTGGCATTTGAGAAACTCTACGAGCGTTATAACGATCGCATCAGCCGCTACCTGATTCGCATGATCGGCGACGATGGCATCGGTTGCGAGCTTACGCAGGAGACCTTTCTTAAGGCGTGGGAAAATTTGCTGAGCCTGCGCGATCCGGCGCGTTTTGCGAACTGGCTCTACCGGATTGCCACGAATATGGCGTATAACTATCAGAACCATGCCCGGCTGATCCGTACCATTCCCTGGGAGGAGTACACCGAGCGGTCCGAGAGCCTGAGCATCTCTGGTCCTGAGAGACTGATTGAGGAAACCGAACTGATGAAACTTGTTCTGGCGCGCGTCTCGCCGACCTATCGCCCTTGTTTTATTCTGTATGTAATAGAAAAATTGCCCCAGCGGCAGATCGCCGATCTGCTGGGCATTAAACTTACCAGTGTGGGGAAGTATGTCAGCCGGGGAAGAGAGGAATTTCGGCAGATCTATTATCGTTTGACGAATGAGCTACAAGAAAAAGAGGGAGGGAAGAGACGATGAAAAGCCGTCCTCCTTGCCTTGAGTGGCGCGAAAAGCTGGCGCTCAGGCATGAAGATCTCTCTCCCTCCGAGCAGCAGGCCCTGGATGCACATGTGAAGACGTGTGACGCCTGCGCGAGTGCTCTGGCCGACTATCACTTTTTTGAGGCTCGCCTGGACGCTCTCCCACCCCCGTCCATTAAGCCGCTGCCGCGCCTCTCGCCGCAATTCTTTGAGCAGCACCCTCGGCGTCTCCCGCAAGGGGAGCGCGCGACGTTCGCCACGCCGGCGCGGCGCATCATGTACCAAGCGCGCGAGAGCAGAGGCGCGAGGCTTATCTGGCGCACGTTGAGCGTGGCAGCGGTGTTGGCTCTACTGCTGGCCGCGATGCTGATCTTCCGCCTGGTCTCTCTCTCTAATCTCGCGGCTCATCCCGGCGGCGGCACGTTGCTGAATCTGGACCAGCACACGGGCGGAGTGATGGGCGTGGCATGGTCGCCCGATGGGAAGTATATCGCAACGGCCAGCGAGGATCATACGGTCAAAATCTGGGATGCACAAAGCGGCTCGCTGGTCTGCACCTACACCGGTCACAGCGACGTGGTGTATGCACTGGCCTGGGCCCCGCAAGGAAACCTGATCGCCTCCGGTGGCGGCGATAATACTGTGCAGATCTGGAATGCGCTGAATTGCTCGCCCGCACCCGGCTATGTCTCACACTCCGAGGCGAATATCGTGATGAGCATCGCGTGGTCCCATAACGGGCAGACTATTATCTCCGGCGGCTGGGACGACGAGGTTCAGGCGTGGAGCGTTTCAAGCGGCAAGCTGCTGTGGAGCTTCCCAACCGGCGTCGAGGTGGTCCTTTCCGTCGCCTGGTCGCCCAACGACAGCCAGGTTGCGGTTGGGAGCTGGGACCGGTATGTTCATGTTCTGAACGCTCAAACGGGCCAGCAGGTGTATAAGTATACCAATGGACAGCCGGTGAATGCCGTGTCGTGGTCGCCCGATGGAAAATACCTGGCCGTCGGCGGCGATAACAACGCAGTCGAGATTGTAAATCCTCACACCAACCAGGTGCTGTTCACTTATACCGAGCATACCGGTCGCGTCACTGCTGTGGCATGGTCCCCCGATGGACAGGAGATTGCCTCCGGCAGCGAGGACAAGACGGTGCGGGTCTGGAATCCTTTTACCAGCAAAACCCTGATGGTCTACAGCGGACAAAGCCAGGGCATCAATTCACTGGCGTGGTCGCCCGACGGCTCGGAGATTGTCTCCGGCAGCTTCGACTTTACTGCGAAGGTCTGGAAGGTCACGGGCTAATCCCCCTCTCCTCCTCTTAGCTCAGGTGTGCTACAATATTCAGCAGAATCAGGACGTTTCCCGCAAGGCGCTACGCTCCATGAGAGAACGGTCCGCCGGCAGCTTTCCCCTGCCGGTCGACCGTCAGCGCGCGAACCATGCCGATGACGCCATGAGGACCTGATACACGCCCATCTCTATCAGGAGGATATAAGACTTCATGGGTTATCAATATAATCTGCGCCACCGCCACTTTCTGAGACTGGACGACTTTACCTCGCAGGAGATTGGCTTCCTGCTCGACCTCTCCGCCGAGTTGAAAGAGGCAAAATACGCCGGCACCGAACAACGCCGCCTGGTCGGCAAAAACATTGCCCTGATTTTTGAGAAGGACTCGACGCGCACGCGCTGCGCCTTTGAGGTGGCTGCGTTCGATCAGGGCGCTCGCGTGACGTATCTTGGGCCGAGCGGCTCGCACATTGGCTACAAGGAGACGATTAAGGATACCGCGCGCGTGCTTGGCCGCATGTACGATGGCATCGAGTATCGCGGCTCCCAGCAGGCAAAGGTGGAGGAGCTGGCGCGCTACGCGGGCGTGCCGGTCTGGAATGGCCTGACCGACGAGGCCCACCCAACGCAGGCGCTGGCCGATCTGCTCACTATGCAGGAACATTCTGAGAAGCCGCTGGAGGAGGTCGCGTTCTGCTTCCTGGGAGATATCGGCTTTAACGTCGCCGACTCGCTGCTCATCGGCGGCGCGAAGATGGGCATGGATGTGCGCCTGGCCGGCCCAAAGGACTATTGGCCGAGCGCCGAACGCATCGCGCAGGTCAACGCCGTCGCTGCCGAAACCGGGGCGCGCATTACGATCACCGAAGATCCGGCGGAGGCCGTGAACGGCTGCGATTTTATCTACACCGATGTCTGGGTCTCGATGGGTGAGCCGGAGGAACGCTGGGAGAAACGCGTCGGCCAGCGCCAGATGCTGCCCTATCAGGTCAACAGCCAGCTCATGGCGCAGGCGCACAATCCAAACGTCAAGTTTATGCACTGCCTGCCCGCTTACCACAATACCGATACCGCCCTCGGCAAGCTGATCTACGAGAAATATGGCCTGGAGGCTCTGGAAGTGACTGAGGAGGTCTTTGAATCATCCGCCTCGATCGTCTTTGACCAGGCTGAGAACCGCCTGCACACTATCAAGGCGATCCTGATTGCAACGCTGGCGGATGAGGAGTAAGCAGGAAAAGAGAGGGAAGCCGGAGGCTAGCTCACGGCTTCCCCTCACCGCTCGATAGGCTATCGCGCAGCAAAAGCATCTGGTCAGCAAAGCTGCTCAGGATGGTGTGTCATGGACACACGCTGTACTCTATGCGCACATTGGATGCGTAAAATCGTCTTGCTCTGTTTTTGCTGTTCTTGCGATAATGTGCCAGGATGCCGGGCGCGGGGCCGGGACGGTGGGCGCGGATTCTTCGAGCTGCCAGGCGCTCTGCTCTCGGCGCTTCCATTCCTGACTCTCGGGACCATCGCTGCTCACGTATCCCCAGCGCATGGCCGCGAGGGCGAAGGCAACCAGCACAACTAGTAAGACAAGTATCGTTCCCATTTGATCCTCCTTGTGATCTTTGCCAATCCTTATGTTCTCCCTGTGCTCACAGTATACTGCCCTTTTGTGTTAAAATGGAGAGGAAAAGCAAAGTGTTTGCCAGAGTAAACTTAAAAAAAGATGGGAGAAACGCACGATGACTTTCGAAATTGAGAAGCTGCTGGATGAAACCGGCTGGCGGCTCCTGGAGGAATTGCAGGAGAACGCGCGCCTCTCGTACAGCGAACTGGGGCAGCGGGTCAACCTCTCCGCCCCGGCGGTCGCCGATCGCATGCGCAGGATGGAGGAGGCGGGGATCATCTCCGGCTATCACGCGGAGGTCAACCTGGGCAAGCTGGGCCTGCCCATCACCGCGATTATTCGCGTGGGCAATACGACCGGGCAGAGCTGCCAGCAGACGCTGGCCCGCGTGTGTGAGATTCCCGAAGTGATCGAGTGCTATCGAGTCACCGGCAGCGACGCCGTGATTGTCAAGGTCGCCGCGACCTCCGCCGACCACCTGGAGCGCGTCATCGACCAGGTGAGCTTTTATGGTCCCTCGACGACTTCGCTGGTGCTCTCGAAATCTATGTCGCGCCGCACGATCACGCCGATCATTCGCGAGAGGGGCGCGGCAGAGGCGGAGGGCGTCCCGGCCAACTAAGCCAGCCCGGCATCTCATCCACCCCTGAGACGAACCACCGTCGCGCCCCGCATGACCGCTCCTGGACCGACCCTTATCTCGACGCAGAAGAACGCGGGCCGCGCCGCCGCGCGTTCTCTTCTGCGTGCAGACGAATGCGCCCGCGATAGGGCACGCCGGCCAGTCGCTCCAACGCAGCGTAGACCTGCGCGGCCTGTTGCTCCGACACCGGCAGATCGCGCATCACCCGCCAGACCGTCAGCAGGCGCACCCCCGCCTCCTGCGCTACCTCCAGCATGGAAAGCTGATACCGGGCCAGAAAGCCCTCAAAGACCAGCCGCGCAATCACCGGTAGCGGCTGCGTCGCCTCCTCCACCCTCTGCGTCCCCTCCCCGGCCTGCCGCGCCCTCTCTGCCGTCTTCCCCTGAGCCTGTCCCTGCCGGTCCCGTTTCCGTCTCTTGCGCATGAATCCTCCCTTCGTACAATCTGAAGCGGCCCGGAGCCGGGCGCGCTCCCCTCAGGGCATCTCCGGGGGAAGCGTCTTGCGGTCATGCAGCAGCGCATCCACCATCCCCACGAAAAAGCCCACCAGCCAGGATTCGCTCAGTTCGATATCGCTCACCCCCTCGGCAAAGAAACGGAAGAGTTCCTTCTCCTCCACCGGGGACTCGCAGCCCACCAGCGCCGCCTGCCCGCACACCTTCCCGTTCTCAAACTCCTCAGCATCGCTCACCTTGAGTCGTCCCCGGCGCACCCGTACCTCTTTCATCTTCGGCGCGCGCTCCTCTACGATCTTCTCTCCGGCAGAATAGCGCCGCTCCATGTTCGTGCTGTGCGTGTGCGTCGCCTGCGAGGCTTGAAACTCCTGCTCGCTCGCCGGCTGCGCTTTCCCGCGCAGGTCGGGGCAGCGAACGGTTCCCGGTGAGGTTTTTTTCATAACAAAACTCCTTTCATGGTGAAACAGGTGGCTTCCTTGAGGAAGCCTGGATAACAACTCAAGCCGATAGTACTTGACAAATAGATACATCCTCGTTGTCAAGATTCCAGTAAAACGATTTTCTTAGGGAAAGATCATTTTCTCTAACGAGAAAAGTGACTTTGTCAAGAGCAAAGTTTCGTGGTACACTGTTCAACGTAAGTTGTGAATCAATCGAGGTTGAGGTTATTCGGTTATCAGTTCATCGTGAGGCAAGACGTGTGTGTTCAAGAATATTGATACAATTCATGACCATCTCGCCACACCAGAAAAAACAGAGCGTTCGAGTTTAACCAGAACGTACCTTGCCATTTTTCTCAGGCGTGGCACTCTTGAAAGATTCCAACATGAGCGAGACTGGTTCATTTATAACGGTTCTCTGGAAGCGTTTCTTGCCTCACCACGCAAATCTGGACCGGGAAAGCCGCGTCAACCTCCTTCCGGGACACATACGAACGGTGTTGACCGTCAAAGCCAGAGGGACCAGATGTCCTCTTGCTTTGTTAACTAAAGTGTACTGTCATAAATACTCAGAAATGAACGTCGTTCCTATCACTTCAGCTTATCGTTCTTATCGTTTTGCTTATCGTCGGGGAGAGGACGATGATCAATAGAAAACTGATCGAGGCACGGAAAGCTAAGGGATGGACTCAAACCTATCTCGCTTCACAACTTGCAGTGTCGCCTATAACGATAAGTCGGTGGGAGAATGGGGTGCAGGTTCCGCAAGCTTATTGTGTGCAACGACTCTGCCAGATGTTCGGCTTGACCGATAGAGAACTTGGTTTTACCTTTTGTCGGGACATCACCTCACAGGAATATAGAATGGTTTACGAAGAGATGGATAGATATTTTGCCTTTGGAAAGATCAAGACCACTGAAATCATTCTCGACGGCGACGGAACTAGCGTGTATCTTCCACACCACATTTACTCACATTACATTCCAGTACCATTAGAGCTTCCTGAAGAAATTCAGGCACGCAAAGAGCAGATAGCCCAGGAGCAAGAAAAGCGAAAAGCTGAGGGCGACTCATATCAATGGAATGGAGAACGCTATAACCTTGTCAAGTTCAATATTGGTCGTGAGCCAATAAATGAAGACATGATCCTGGGACTGTGGTTTAGGCCGTCCGACTATTACACATTTCTAGCAACAAGTACAAGTGCATCCGATCAAAAGATACGCGAAAAGTATCTTGCTGACGTTGAGTGGGATGAGGCAGTCCCCTTATTTGCACATTCCTTTAGCGTACTTCTCACCCTTGTTACCTCTGATGGGCACACGATCCTTGTGCAGAGAGGCAAGAGTCTGGGATGTCGGCCAAATGTCTTCGATGTGAGCCTGGCAGAGGGTCTGTCAAGGCCAGTTGATCGTAGCACCATAAGCCAGGCACCCGATGTTTACCGTTGCGCTCTTCGTGGTCTTGCGGAAGAGCTAGGGCTAAATGAGTCCGTTGATTTCTCCCTTTCGGATATTCTCTTCTTGAGTTTTGCTGTAGACACAGAATTTTGCATGTGGGGGTTGTTTGGGATGGTTAAGCTTCAAAGGCGCGTTGATGAGGTGCTTGAAAATCTGAGGAGAAGCGTAAGAGACCGATTTGAAAGCCGGAGAGTCTTTTCAGTCCCGTTTACCCCTGAAGAAGTCTGTTCGTTCGTCTTCTCACACGAGCCATTCTCTCCCGGCGGGTTAGTGTGCCTCTATCATGCTCTGGTGCATGAATTCGGAAGAGAACGGGTAAACAGCGTCTTATCTTCCCATTGAGCCGGCTTTAACTAGTGCCTACTATCTGGCCCTGAGCGACTTGTCGAAGGAAGAATTTGCCAGGCGTCTCGAAGTCACCGAAAGGTATGTGGATATGCTGAAAAGCTCTGACAATATATCCAGGCCGACGTTGCTCCCAAGAAGAATCTTGCTCGCGAAATTGCTGCATATCCCGCCTGTTCTTCTTGGCCTTTCCTCGATTACCCTGTACGAGTTTGGCGATGGCAGCGTTTCAGAGCCCACGTCCGATACGATTGCGAGCACACAGACGATGGCCTCGTATGAACGTTTACTGGCGCTGAGTTGGGAATTGTACTATACCAGCAGCGTGCAAAAGGCGGCGGAGAGCGTGGATGAAGCAGTGCAAAAGCTCAACACGGAATTTCAGGGCGCGACAAACACCAAGAAGGATCAGCGCGATGCAATGCTCTGCCGATTTTACCAGCTCTATTCGCTCATTCTGCGCGATCGGTTACAACTCGACGCGTCGATGGATTACGAAAATCAGGCGGTAGCCATCGCCTTCCGTCTCAGAAATGCTGAGCTCATCGCCTCCTCTCTGCTCAGGCGCGCCCGCGTGCTGATCCGGCGCAACGAATACGAGGCGGCCCTGCAAGACGCGCTCGCGGCCCTGCCCTACGCCGACCTGGCGCGCGATCAGTTGAGAGGCAAGTGCTACCAAATGGCCGGCGAGGCGCAGGGCTATCTCGCCGAAACCAGCCGCGAGCTCCAGGAGAAGAGTCTGGCCTATTTCAACAAAGCGGCCCAGATTGTGCGCAAAGGAAACCTGGAGCCGGATGGTAGCTTTGTCAAAACTGACCTGACCAGCATTTACATCGAGAAGGCCGACGCGCTGACGCTCTTTGGACGTATGCAGGAGGCGCATAACGCGCTGGGTGTTGCCCGCAAAAATCTTAGCCCCGAACTAACCCGCTGGGAAGTCAATCTGCTGCTCTCCGAGGCCCGGGCCTACCTGGCAGAAAAAGACATAGACAGTTGCTGTTATTCGCTGATCGACGCGCTGAACATCGTGCGCGCGATCAAGCTACCCAGCAAAGAGGATCGCATCCTCTCAGTCTACCAAACCTGCAAGAGCCTCGCGCCCGGCAACCCAACCATGAAGCGCCTGGAAAAGCTGCTCCTGGCATGAGCGGCCCGCCCAACGTTTCAATTTTGCGAGGCACGCAGTGGTGGTCCTCTCACGCACGATGCCTCGCGTGGCTCTACAAGCCGTTTCGCGTGCAGCCCACCCAAAAAGAGGAGTTTCGCAATACCGCAATCGGACACCTTTGGGATGCACTCCCGAGCTCGTTATTTCCCCATCAGTTTGCCTTAGAAGCAGGGCGGCTGCTGCCGGCCCAAAAACACTGGCGAAAGAGGCAAACCCAACCTGACGGGAACATGTCACATTTTTCTCTCTCAAACGACGTAATAAGTGAGATCGTAAAAAATAACGCAGAGGAAAGACATGCACCAATCAGACATAGCAGTGCGCCCAGCCGCCATAGATCTTACCTGCTATGACTTACTATGCACTCCTACGCTCCGACCATTGAGCCATCCGTCCCGGCAAGCCTGAATGGGATGCTTCAGGCAACCAGGGACCTGAGCGACGCGGCGTAGGAGCAATCCCCGGTCAATCAGCAGTCGGCGGCTGGTCCGGGAAGTGGCTACAGCACCCTCCGATCTGCGCACTGCTTACGCTGTCAATACGCTGCTCAACGACCCACAAAAATTTGGCCTTTGCTTTGTTTTACACAAGACACCTCGCCAAGAAAAGCCGCCCACCGTTGCAGGCTTTTGAGGTATAAGGAGAAAAAATATGTATGGAATCGTCAGAAAACTGAATCTCGTACAACAACAGGAGATCTTGTGGGATTGTCAGGAGCTCCTTACTGCTTCGCCTCTTTACAGTAACTATGCGCCGCGCCGGGGGATTGGGCGGCGAGATTGTAGCGGCGACTGCCAGGCTTGTTTGTCGGGAACAGTGGAATTGAAGAAGGCGAGCTATAAGAATGCCAACTTTGGCTCTGTGGCCTACTATGGTCGCCCCTGCGGAGCAACTTACGTGCCCGTCCATCCCGAGACTGGCGAGCCTTTCCCGCCGGTGCCGCAGAGCATTGTAGATATCTGCCAGAACATAGCCGATCAGTTCGGCTTTGAGTATGATCCTCAGTCGGCCTATCTCTCCTGCTATCCCCCCGGTGCTTCCATTGGTCGGCACCAGGATTTCGAGGAGAAGGTGAACAAGCCGGTCATTTCCATCAGTCTGGGCGAAGCCTGCATTTTTAAATTCGGCGGTCTGAGTCGCTTTGGACAGTATGAAGATATCATTCTGGCCTCCGGCGATGTCTTTATCTTTGGCGAAGAGCACCGCTACTGCTATCACAGTGTCAAGCGCCTCATTCCTAACACCAAGCCCGAAGGGCTGGTGATGGACCCAGGTCGAATCAGCATCACTATCCGCCAGTATGAGTAAGATACGATGTTAGAAGAACTCCATCAGAAACTTCTCGCCGCCAACAATTTTGAACTGGTAGCACACTATGAGGATTGGTACATTCTGCTCCGTGCCAGCGGCACAAGGGGCAGGCTGACCTGCTACTGGTCCCATGAAGAAGATGCTGTGGGCTACAACTATCCCACTCGCCTCTGGGATAGCGCACCCGATATCAATGCCCTGGAGGAAGTAATGAAGAGCCGTGGCCTGCCCCTCTCAAAGATTCCCCTGCATCTCTGGCACGAGGATCCTCGCCCAGACGCGGAGGAGCAGAGGCTGAAGAAGATGCTGAGTGAGCATCAGAAGCAATAAGATCGAACACTCACAGGCTGGTTGGGTGCCTGCAAGGAGAAAGCTGCCCTGGCTCCTTGCAGGCACCATTGTCAGGCCGCGAGGCCGGCTGGAACAGGACCGGCAGATTTCCAACCACGAAAACAAGGCGAAAAAACCGGTCAAGTAATGTTCCACGCGAAGAACCACCGAGCGGCAAGCGCAGGACGATACCTTTACTGGGAAAGCTGAGGTGGGAAGCCAAAGAAGATGACCAACGCCAGGCAATGAGCGGGCGATTAGGCTCGGACATAAAGATGAGCCTGGCCGAGGAAGCCGCTCGCTCACAGGCTTGACGCAGATCATATACTTACGGCAAGCAATGCCAGGCGCGATTGTCCTGTTCTTTCTATCTTGGGGTAAAGCAGTGCCCAACATATTGCCAATCAGACAGATCGAGAAAACCTGGTCTCTGCCCACAAGCCCAACACTTGGCTTATATGCGCTGGCGATTTTGCGCGAAGATTGGCTGTAGCCGGGCATGCACGCGGCATGATACGCTTCAGGTGAAAGAGAAAAAGTATTTTCAAGGGCCGGTGGCAGCTTTTGCCCTGCCCGATTGTTAAAAGGAGCCTCTCTATTGAATACCTCATTAGAGCATGTGCAGGCGGTGCTCACTAGCACGCCGGAACGCTGGCAGCGCCTGGTCAGCACGCTTCCTGCCGATCTGCTGAGTCGCCAGCCGCTGCCGGGCGAGTGGTCGGCGCTGGATTGCTTGCGCCACCTGGTGGACGCGGAACGCTCGCTCTTTCCCGTTCGTTTCCGCGCTTTTCTGGCAGGTCAGAACTTTACCGATTTTGATCCGCAAAAGCCACACGCCGACCTCGCGGCGCAGACTCCCGCACAGCTTGCCGCTATGTTCGCGCAGTATCGCCAGGAGAACCTGGCCCTGCTCAGACAGGTGAGCACGGAGGATCTGGCCCGGACCGCGCAGCATCCGAAACTGGGCACTGTGACGCTGGGCCAGATGCTTCAGACATGGGCCGGGCACGATCTGATGCATACCGTGCAGGCCGAACGCGCACTCATGCAGCCCTTTATGCTCGGCTGCGGCCCCTGGCGCTCCTTCTTCCGCGATCATGAGGTCGCTACTCAATAGGTGTAAGCGCCCTATTTGCTCCTCTGCGAGTAGAGAGCACTACCTTTGCATATCAGCGCCCACTCCCTACCCGGCCAGGAGAATACCGATAGGATTTAGAAGGCCCGCTTCCGGTTCGCTGGTTCCACCAGCGTTCCCGCGCCCAACAGCTTGCCTGATCCCCCGTTGAGCGCAGCGCCGCTGCATCCAACGCGGCGAGTGGCCAGCACCCGATAGTTGGCAGAACATGGTTAGTTTTTCCACTTGACTAACTAAGGGTTTATCTGGTATGCTATCCTCAACGAACGAGCAAGAGGGGATTGGGCGGGCAGACAAGTTGGTTTTATTTTTGCGAGGTGCCTGTGGATTCTACCGTCCAGCAGCTTATTCAGGACATGTACGCCGCGCATGGCTCCGCGCAGGGAGCGGATCAGCGCGTGGTGCGCGGCTTTAACCGGCTGCTGGTACTTAACTATGTTCGCGAGTATGGACCGCTGCCCCGCGTGCAGATTGCGCAGGAGACGGGCCTTTCGCGCACGACGGTGAGCAACATCATTGATACGTTGCTGCAAGAAGGATTTGTGCGCGAGGGCGATCTGCTGGATGCAGCCCCCGTTGGGGGACGCCGGGCGATGCTGGTCCATTTCAACGCCGACGCCGGGCGCATCCTGGGGCTAGACGTTGGCCGCACGCATCTCGCGATGATCCTCACCGACCTCCAGGCCGATATCCTCGCCAGAACGTCAGGCCCGTTCGAGATGGCGCTCGGGCCGGAGGTCTGCCTGCCGCAATTGATCCGCGAAGTGCGCGCCTTTGTTGAGAGCGCGGGCGTTCCCTGGAGCCGCATCGTCGGGATTGGCGTCGGCATTCCGGGACCCCTGGACGCCCGGCAGCATACCTTGAGCGCGCCTCCAGGCATGCCGGGCTGGGATGGGGTGGATGTCTGGCAGGCGCTGCACCAGGAGTTTCACGTGCCGCTCTACCTGGACAACGACGCCAATATGGGCGCGTTGAGCGAGTGCCGCTACGGCGCCGGGATGGGCAGTGATTACCTGGCCTACGTCAAGGTCGGCACCGGGATCGGTGCGGGCCTGATCTTCAACGGACGAATCTTTCGCGGACACGGCGGGAGCGCGGGCGAGCTTGGGCATATGACCATCGACGAAAACGGCTCCCTCTGCTCCTGCGGCAACCGGGGCTGCCTGGAGACGCTGGCCGGCGCGCAGGCGATCGTCGACGATGCCCGCCAGGGTCTTTCGCTGCGGCGCACTGTCTCCGCCAGCATGGAACAGACTGCGCTGGCCGGGCGCAAAGAACTGGACATCAGCGAGGTAATCCACGCGGCTCAGCACGGCGATCCTGCCAGCCGGGCGGCGCTGGAACACGCCGGCGAGCGCATCGGCGTGGCGCTGGCCGGACTGATTAACCTCTTTAACCCGGCCTGCATCATCGTAGGCGGGGGCGTAGCGCGCGCGGGCGAGCTTCTCCTCGATCCGCTGCGCCGGGCGGCATCGACGCGCAGCCTGCCCGCCGCCTGGCAGGGCACACGCATCCTGCCGGGATTACTGGACGATACCGCCGTGGCCCTCGGCGCAGCCCTGCTGGTCATCGACGCCGCCTTCGGCGTCGCGACCGTCTGGGCCGGGCAGAGCGAGAACAGTTCCGCGCCCAAAAGCGTCCAAACCTTTTATCGCTCGCGAATCTCAGCGCGCAGCCAGCCCATGCCGGGGCCGACTACGCCATAAAAAAACGCCTCAATCTTCCCGTTGTACCATTGCTACTGTAGAACGTCAAAAATTGCAGGTATGCACTATCCCGGCGAAAGGGGGTGATACACGATACCGACGCATTCTCCTCTCCAACGACGGCGTTGACCGGCGACATGCACGCCAGGCAATGATGCTAGAGATCGGTTCATTATGATTTGTGAACTTTACAGCGGAGATTACGACGCAGGAGGCAGTAATGTCACGCATACTCAGGAAGGAACTTTCGGCGACCATCGTCGCCTCGCTTCTGGCGATGCTGTTCGCACTTACCCCACTTCTCTCCACGCCCGGCGTTCACGCATTGAGCGCCCGGCACCAGGCCAGCACCAACTACGCCAGCCTGGTCGATCCCTTTACCGGCACCGGTGTACAGAGCGGCGCGCCCTTCGGAGGCGGCGATACCTTCCCGGGAGCCGACTCACCTTTCGGCATGGTTCAGTTCAGTCCCGACACCGTAAGCGGCGCGCCTGGTGGCTATAACTACAGCGACAACCGCATCAAAGGCTTCAGCCTGACACACCTGAACGGCGCTGGCTGCGATGCCTACGAGGATATCCCTTTCATCCCCTACGTCGGTTCAGTCACAAGCTCGCCGGCCACCAATGCCTCGCAGTACTACCTGGGCTTCTCGCACTCCAACGAGACCGCCTACGCCGGGTACTACAAGGTCGCCCTGAACAACGGCATCACGACCGAGCTGACCACCACACTGCGCACCGGCGCGATGCAACTTACTTATCCGGCTGGCCAGACGGCAACACTTCTGGTCAACATCTCTGGCTCGGTCAATGGCGTCTCTAACGCGCAGGGCACGATCAGCGGCAACACCATCTCCGGGTTCGCCACCAGCGGCTCCTTCTGCGGGGCCGGGGACCGCTATACCGTCTACTTCTACGCGACGTTCAGCCAGTCTTTCGCCAGCCAGGGCACCTGGCAGAACGGCACCGTCACGCCGGGCGGCACGCAGGTCAGCGGCACGGGATCGGGAGTGTACGTCACCTTTAACACCAGCAGCAACAGGGTGATTACGGCAAGTATAGGCGTCTCGTTCGTCAGCGTCGCCAATGCACAGGCCAATCTCAACCAGGAGAATCCGTCCGGCAGTTTCTCCAACGTCCTCGCGCAGTCCACGCAGACCTGGAATAACTTCCTGGGCGAGATTCAGGTCAGCGGGGGCACCTCGGCGCAGACCGCGACCTTCTACACCGCGGTGTATCATGCATTGCTCCAGCCCAACATCTTCTCCGACGACAACGGGCAGTACATCGGCTTCGACAACCAGATACATAGCGTTTCGTCGGGCCACGCGCAATACGCCAACTTCTCCGGCTGGGACATTTATCGCTCGGAGGCGCAGTTGCTCGGTTTCCTGGCTCCGAGCCAGGCCGGCGATATCGCGCAATCGATGGTCAATGACTACGCCCAGAGCGGCATGCTGCCCAAGTGGAGCCTGGCGAACGCGGAAACCTACGTCATGGTCGGCGACCCGGCTGATCCAATCATCGCCGATCTCTACGCCTTCGGCGGCAGCGGCTTCGACACCGCCAGCGCGCTTTCGGCGATGGTCAGAGAGGCCACGCAGGCCAATAATATCCGACCAGGACTGAACTACCTGATCGGCCAGGGCTACCTGCCAATGGACGGCAGCTATGGCTGCTGCAACTTCTATGGTCCCGCCTCGACCACGCTGGAATACAACACTGCCGACTTTGCCATCGCCGCCTTCGCGCAGGCCCTGGGCAACACCTCTTACTACCAGCAATTTGTCAATCGCGCGCAGGATTGGGAATACCTGGTCAACACGCGCGACGGCTATCTGGAGCCACGCAACCTGGACGGCAGCTTCCCCTCGTCGTATGATCCAACCAGCGGCAACGGCTGGGTTGAGGGCGACGGGGCGCAGTACAACTGGATGGTGCCCTTCAACCTGGCCGGCCTCTTCCAGGCGTTAGGCGGCAACAGCGCGGTAGTCTCGCGCCTGAACACCTTCTTCACGCAGCTCAACGGCGGGCCAAACTCGCCCTACGCCATGCTGGGCAACGAGCCGACGCTGGAGACGCCCTGGGAATACGACTACGCCGGCGCGCCCTATCGCACGCAAAACGTCGTTCGGCAGGTTGTGAATACCCTCTACGCCACCGGTCCCGGAGGTCTGCCCGGCAACGACGACCTGGGTGAGACATCCTCCTGGTACGTCTGGGCGGCCCTGGGCATGTTCCCCGAAACGCCCGGTACGGCCAATCTGGCTCTCGCCAGCCCACTCTTCCCCAACATCACCATTAACCGACCAGGCGGGCAGACCATCACCATCAGCGCGCCCGGCGCTTCCAGCTCGACGTATTATGTGCAGAGCCTGACGGTGAACGGCTCGGCCAGCAACAACCCCTGGCTGCCTCCCTCGTTCGTCGCCAGCGGCGGCACGCTCAACTTCACGCTCTCAACCTCCGCCAACACCTCCTGGGGTTCGGCGGCCTCCAACGCTCCCCCGTCCTACGGCAGCGTCAATAGCAGCGGAAACGGCAGCTTCTCGACCAGCTTCGAGAGCGGCCAGCCGCAGCCAACCTGGACGAACACGGTCGATGGCGCAGGCCAGCCTGCCGGCGGCTTGAGCAACGTGGGTGGCATCTGCTGCGGCCTGAGCGGCCCTGAGGCCGGCACACGCAACGAAGTCACCCATACCGGCGGCACGGCCCTGATGTACTCCGGCATGGATAATAGCTCCACGACCTCGTATGCCTATATGGAAGTCTTTGACCTCAGCGGACAGAACCTCACAGTCGGTCCCAACACCACGCTGACCTACTGGATCTTCCCACAGAGTCCATCCGGCAACACGGTTGGAGCCAACCTGACCAGCGGAAACAACAGCAGTTGCGTCGCGATCGACCTGATCTTCAGCGATAACACCAACCTGCGCGATTCCGGTGCAACCGACCAGTACGGCATTCGCGAGCACCCGGCGTATCAATGCGGGCACCTGACGATGAACGCCTGGAACCAGATCATCGTCAACCTGGGAGCCTTCGTCAACGGCAAGACGATCGTGCGCCTGGATGTGGGCTACGACCAGCCGGGCAACACGGGCGGCTATCGCGGCTATATCGATGATATCAGCATCGGCGCGCCCGTCGGCCAGTTCAACAACGCCGGCATTTCGGACGACAGCAACCAGGGTGGGGCCAGCTACGACAACTCCGGCTTTAGTTATTCCGCGCAGGCCCTGGCCGCGAACGGCTTCAGACCGGGCGCGACCGTCACAGTCAGCGGAACCAGCTACACCTGGCCCAACGTCGCCTCGGGCCTGGATGACAACGTGGTCAGTGCGCCCGGCGCAACCATCCCGGTTTACAACGCTCCCCAGGGCGCGGCCCACCTGACCTTCCTGGGCAGTTCTACGAACGGCCCTTCGACCGCCACCATCACCATCACCTACACCGACGGCACAACGCAGACCGCAACGCTCGGCTTCAGCGACTGGACGCTGAACGGAGGCAGCGCGTCGATCTCGTATGGGAATGTGGTCGCCTGCCAGATGTCCTATCGCAATAGTGCATCCGGCACCTCCCAACAGATCACGACCTATGTCTTCGCTTCAGCGCCCATCTCGCTCAACACCAGCAAGCGCGTGGCGAGCATCACCCTGCCGGCTTCAGTCAGCCAGGGGCACCTGCACGTCTTCGCCTGGACAGTTGCGTAGTGTTTTTCTGCGCGCAGGGATGTGCGTGTTAGCGAGAGGGAGGAGCGGCAAGCGCTGCTTCTCCCTCTCGCCGCTTCACTGCGCAAGATATTGCGGATCGCCGGTGATTTGCAGCGCCGCCCTTCCGTCTACCACCGGTAACGTGCGCACATTGCCGAGCATGTCTGTGACGGCGATGGAGGGTGCAGCAACGGGAAGAGAGACGGCATGAACTGCTCCGGTTGTCCATACGACCTGCCTGCTCGTCGCACCGTTGGTAAAGAGCAGCGCGTAGTCCTCATCGGAGGCCAGGGGGAGGCGGCGCAGCAGATGAAAGCCGGAGAGTTCTCGCATCAGGGTCCGGGCGGCGAGATAGGCCAGCTTGGGCTGGCCGTCCCAGGTCAACAGACCGAAGTTGTCATTTAGCTGCTGCGGGTCAGCGCCGTCGTCCTGCCAGTCGTACCAGATACTGACCGGCAGGCCGTTCAGGAGATTGATCAAGGTGAGGCGCACAAAATAGGCCGCCTGCTGCTCGCGAGAGACCCAGGTCAGCGAGTAGCCCCACTCGGTGTTGAGAATGGGCGGGCCGGCCTTCCCTTTCGGCGCGTAGCGAGCGAGCAGCGTGCGCAGGCGCTGGTAGTCGGCGCTCGCGCTCTCCGGTGCGCCGAGACGGTAGGGATGGACGCTCATTGCGTCGGCCAGATCGAGCAGACCCAGGGCCAGGCAGCGGGCAAGAAAATCCCAGGCCGCCTGGTAGCGCGGCTCCAGGCCGATCAGCGCGGGCAGGGCAATCGTCGCGCCCGGATCGCTGCGCCGCATGGCGGGAACGGCCAGCTTTGCCAGGGCCATGTATTCGTCGGGCGAGGCGGCAGGCTCCCAGAACTGCGGGTTATCCGGCTCATTCCAGAGCTCCCAGATGATCCCGCGTCCCTTGAAATGAGCGGCAGCGGCAGCCGCGAAACGCGCGAAAGCCTGGCGAGCCGCATCCGTGTGCAGCCCCGCGACGGTGGACGGCGGCGCGGATGTGGGTTCGTAAAGCGCATTGCCGTAGGCCAGCAGGCAGAGCGGGCGCACGCCAGAGGTCCGCAGCGCGTCGAGGAGCGGCTCATAGGGTGAGAAGTCATAGTGCCCGCGCCTGCGTTCAACCTGGTCCCAGAGCAGGTCCAGGCGCACGAAGCGAAAGCCCACCGCCGCAAGCTGAGCAATCTGCGCACGGGCGGCCTGGGTGGGATGCAGATTAACGCCCAGGCCCGCAGGCAAGACCAGGGCGGGCGAGTCCGCCGGAGTGGCGCGGGCCGGCGTTGGGACGAGGCGGGGACCAGCGACGGGAGGCGCGTCACAGCCTGCGAGCGCCGTACCCCCCAGGCCGGCGGCCAGGACGCTCGCCCGCAAGAACGCGCGCCGCGTCAGCCGGCTAGTGTGTGCGCGGCCAGTAATCATACTGGATGTAGCGGGCCGTCTCATTGGCCCGCTCCTCGCCGAGCAGGCGTCCAACGATATAGAGCGCCATATCGATGCCTGCCGAGACGCCGGCTGAGAGCACAATTTTCCCATTATCCACATAGCGCTCGTTGGGGCAGAGCGTCGTATTGGGAGCCAGCACCCTCAGCTCATCAAAGGCCAGGAAATGGGTCGTGGCCGAAAGACCGTCAAGCAGGCCCGCCTGCGCGAGAATCAGCGCACCTGTACACACCGAGAGCAGCAATTCGACGCGCCCGGCCTGCGCCCTCACCCAGTTGACCAGCGCCTCATTGTGAATCTCCCGGCGTGTTCCCCGGCCACCCGGCACCAGCAGAATATCGGGCGGCGGGCAGTTCGCGAACGTGAAGCCGGGGTTGACGCTCAGCCCGTTGCGCGCAAGCACCGGCCCGGCCTTCTCAGCTACGGTATACACATGAAAGGGCCGCTCGCCTTGATCGCGTACACCGGTCACGCCAAAAACCTCAAATGGGCCACAGAAGTCCAGCACCTCTACCTCATCAAAAATTAGAATGGCCACGTTTCGCGTCATAAAAGCGTCTCCTTTAGTGATACTCCCAGCGCATCTCAGCTAATAGTTCTTGCAGCGCCTGGGACGCGCGCCGGAAGAGGGCCGGGCCGCTGAAACCCCGAAACTGCCCGGCCCCGGCCAGGTGTGGCTCAAGGGAGAGGACGCCAGCATAGCCATCTGCTCTCAAGCGTGACAGCAATTCGGGCCAGCGGGCCAGTCCCTCGCCGGCCACGACCACGCGCCCATCGGCGCGCGCGTCCTTCACATGGACATAGCGCAGCCAGGGACGCAGAGCCTCATAGGCGGTCGGATATGGCTCCTGTCCACACTGGATAAAGTTGGCAGGATCGAAGGCCAGTTGAAAATGGGGATCGTCGATGCTCTCCAGCAGGTCCACGCAGCGCGCAACCGTATCCCCGTAGATATCCTTCTCATTCTCATGCAGTAGCACAAGATTCGCCGCCCGCGCTCGCGCGGTCAGTTCGCGCAGGCGAGTCAGCACCTCGTCGCGCCACTCAGCCGGCTCGCTCTTGCTGCCGGTCGGCGCATAAAATGAGAAGATGCGGATAAAAGGCGCGTGAAAGAGATGAGCAAGCTCCAGCGCGCGCTCAAAGCCCTGCACGTGTTCGGCAAAGGGTGCGTCGAGCGCGACCTTGCCGATAGGCGAGCCGATAGCCGCGACGCTAATCTGCTGCTCGTCGAGCGCCTGTTTGATCGTCGCCGCCTGCCGGTCCGTCAGGTCGAGCACATTCGTACCCCAGACGCTGCGCAGGTCAAGCGCATGGATACCCTCGTCGAGCAGTGTGCGCAACTGCTCCTGCAAGTCGGAAGAAATCTCGTCGGCGAACGCGGAGAGGCGAATCATGACAATATAACCTCCTTGCCTGTGCGGGAGGACTCATAGATGCCGAGAATGATCTCCACCGGACGGCGCGCGGCATAGCCATCGACCAGAGGCGTGCTGTCCTCGCGAATTGCGCGAATCATATCGGCGATTTGCAGCGCGTGACTGGCGGAGGACTGCGCGGCGGGATTGCTGGCCACCGAAGACGCGCTCGCTTTGCTTGTTCTCGCGGAGACGCCATAGGCGCCGGCAGTCCCTTGCTCATCGCGGGCCAGGTGCAGAAAGGCCAGTTCGTCGCCCTCAATCACCGCCGAGCCACGATCGCCGAGAAACTCCAGGCGCGCGGCCAGCCCTGGATACCCTCCGGTCGTTGCGCTAATCGTCCCAAGCGCCCCACTGGCGAAGCGCAGGACGGCCACGGCTACATCCTCCGTCTCCATGCGGTGAACCAGCGTATCAGTATACGCGCGAATGCTTCTCACCGGCCCCATCAGCCATTGCAAGAGATCAATATAGTGAATAGATTGATTCATCAGAACGCCGCCGCCATCCAGCCGCCAGGTGCCGCGCCAGTCGCCACTATCGTAATAGCCCTGCGAACGCCACCAGGGAACCTGTGCATTGCCCAGCACCAGACGGCCCAACGCACCCTCGTCGATCAAGGCTTTGATCTGCTGGGTGGCGGGATCAAAGCGATGCTGGCTGATGACCGCGAGCTTCACCCCCTGCTCCTTCTGCACGCGCAGCATCTCATCGATCGCCTCCAGGCGAATCTCCATAGGCTTCTCGACGATCACATGGCAACCGGCGCACATCGCGCAGCAGGCATGTTCGCCATGCATCCCGCTCGGCGTGCAGATCGTCACCACGTCCAGCCGCTCGCGCGTGAGCATCACCTTCATATCGGTATAGGCCCGCGCACCATATGGCCGCGCCAGCTTTTCGGCCCGTTCAAGCACGATATCGGTCACAGCATCCAATTGCGCGTCCGGCAGGCTGGCAATTGCCTCCGCGTGCAGTGGACCGATCACGCCACAGCCAACCAGGCCAAAGCGCAGTTTTTCCACCATAGTTTCAATCCTTTGCACAAAACGAGCATGTCCCTTACTGTTCCTGCTTCTCGTCCGCACGCGCCTCCGGCGCGCCGCAGGGCGCGGGACCCTGCCCGTTCTGCCGATCCCCACCCGGCTGCGGGATCTCGTTGGACGGCGTAGCAGGGCGCGCACGCGGTCGGCGGCGCATGGAGAAGAGGTAGTAGAGGGCCAGGAAGAAGAGAATGATCAGGACAGCCGGAATGAAATGCGAGGGATCAAAGGCGCCGCCGCCATTGCCCGGATAGAGATACACGCCGCGAGCAGCGACCAGCAACTGTGTATAGCCGACGCCGCCCTGCGCGAGAGCAGCAAAAGGCTGGTTGGAAGGCAGGCCAGAGGCGACCTGGTCCCAGTTCTGGCCGTTGTCGTTGCTGCGCAAAACGCCAATGTTCGTCGAGGCATAGACAACGCCCGGCTGAGCTGCATCGGCCAGCACATCGCGAATACTGAGATTCGCCAGAGAGAACTCGCTCTGCCTCCAATGCTGGCCGGCATCGGTCGAGCGGAAAAAGCCATGATCGGTGCCGGCAAAGATCAGGCTGCTCGGCGCACTCGTCACAATCCCCAGGGAGAGCACATTAATCCCCACATTGGCGGGCAGGCCATTGTCCATCACGTGCCAGCTCACCCCGCCATCGTCGGAGCGATAGAGCGCATCTGCGAAAGCAGCCCAGAGCTGCTTCAGGTTAGGATCGTAGAGCAGGCTGGTAATCGCGCCGACGGGCAGACCGGTGCCCATATGCATCCAATGCACCCCGTCGTCAGTGCTTTTGAATAGTCCCGCGCCGGCATTGGCGGCATAGACCACCTGGGGCGTGTTGACATCAAAGGCCAGGGCAGTCCAGGCTCCGGCAGGCACCTGCTCCACCTGGCTCCAGTGGCCGGCGAAGTCCGCGCTAACAAACAGGCCGCTTGAGGTCGCGGCGAAGAGCTTTTTGCCCGGCGTATCAAAGGCGAGGGCATTGATGGCAAGCGGGAGTGGCAGACCGGTACTTCCCCCGCGCCAGGTCTGGCCGGTGTCTGTACTCACAAATACGCCATCGCGGGCATCGCCGGCATAAATATCCTGTAAATGGTTGGGATCAACCGCCAGAACCTGGAGATGCTCATTCTGCAAGGCGCCCGTCTGCCACCTTCCTCCGCCAAAGATGCCGGTATTGGAGGCGCAGGCGGTGAAACCACAGAGCAGGGCCAGGAGCAACAGGCCGGGCAGTACACAGCCCAGGAGATCTCTGCCCCGCAGGAAGACAGAAGAGCTTGTCATGTGCTATCTCACTCCAGCAAATCGATCTCTTCGCCCACGCCGCGCTCCCTGGCGTGAAGGTAGGCGCGAGACGCGACCGTGATATCTTCGAGAGCCGCCCCCACCGCTTTGTAGACCGTGATATCGTAGGATGAATTGCGCTGCGGCCCATCGCCGGCCACGACATCCGCCAGTTCCCAGACGCTCTCCCAATCCAGACTGCCGGCATTGGCGGGCATAATCAGGTCCCCGGCCTCAATGCGGGCCTGCTCGATCGAATCGGTTACAATCAGGCTCGCGCGCTGCAGCGTCTCCTCATCAATCTCGCGCCGCCTGGCCCAGTTCGAGCCAATAGCGTTCACATGACAACCCGGCTTCAGCCATTCGCCGGAGAAGACCGGCGTGCCAGAGGTCGTGGCCGTGATGACGATATCGGCCTCCTCGACCGCTTCCCGCGCGCTGGCCACCGGAACAACCGCGATCTGCAACTGGCGCGCCATGCGCCGGCAGAACTCCTCGTTCTGAGGCTGACGACGGCTATAGACTGCGACATGGCTCACAGGGCGTACCGCGCACACTCCCATCAATTGCGTCTCCGCCTGCTTGCCCGCACCAATCAAACCAACATGCGAGGCTTCAGGGATAGCCAGGTGACGCGTCGCCAGGCCGGTCGTTGCACCGGTACGCATGCGACCAAGCCAATCGGCCTCAATCAGAGCGAGCAGGCGCCCGTCCTCGCTGCTGAAGAGCAGCACAACCGAGCGCACCCCCTGGTGAAAAACCGTGAACGTTTTCAGGCCGAGCACGCCTCCGCCCGCGTATGACGCCGCCAGCACATGCAGGATGCCGTTATTTTGAATAACGCGCATACGCGGACGATTGTTTGCATTGCCATGCGAAAGAGCAATAAAAGCCTGCTCCAGCGCATCTATTGCATCAGTGATTTCCAGCAGGGAGCGCACATCCTCGTCCCGCAACAGCAGAGCCATAGGGCCTTCTTCTCAATCCAGCTTTTCCAAAAACGAACGCGCGTGCTCTCTCAAGCACGTCTCAATCTTTGCGCCGAATCACCCGGCTTATGTAGACCATCGTTTCGTGAATCTCATAGCCTTTAGGCAACTTCGCCTGCCCATCTTCCGGGCGCGCAAAGAGTTCGCGCACGGCGGCGGGCGAGAGCGTGGGCACCAGCCTTGCAGGCGGGCGCGCGGGCCGGAGCAGGCGGGCCAGCAGATTACGGCGCAGGAGTTCCAGTCCCACTCCCACCGCCAGCGCACCCACCCCGGCGGCCAGGCGCGGCAACTGCGGGTTATGCAGCAGCGAGGGCAGGCGGGACTGCACCGGCACCAGGCTCTTCGAGGGCACACTCAGGTCGGCCCCACAGCGACGACAAAATGTATCTTCCGCCGCACACCCGGCACGGCATGATGGACAGAGCATCCTTTTCCTCCCGATAAAACGTTTCTCTTGCTGAACTCCCTGCCGGTTTTTCCCGGAAAACCCCGTAGACGATGCATCCACCAACTCCTCTGGCTTCCCATCGCAGGAGACGCGCCTACGATTTCCAGGGGTTTCCCTCGACAGTCAGGAGCGGTTTGCCCACAATGAGGACCGGCCTCGCGGGCCAGAAAAAACACACATAGCTCGATTTTCCCGCTCTCATCCTGAGTTCATGATACTCCTCCATCCCCGGTGCGTCAAGGGCGAAGGCCACCCGTCTTACACGCAGGGTCTCCCCATTTCCACCTTCCAACCTGACCACATCCCACTCCCGCGAAAAGAAAAAGCACGCCGGCTGGACGGCGCACTCTTCTCGATGGAACATTTAGGCCGAAAAGCGAGACCGCAAAGGTCCCGCCAGCCGCGTAAGCTGACTATTGCACCGGGAACCAGACATCGCCCGCGATGTTATCCCTGGTTGCGTGAACGTCCCAGCAACCGGGGACAGGAAAAGTAAAGGTACTGCCCCATTCATCGCCCGGCCTCTGCCAGTTTGAGCCACCATGAGGGATAAAGTCAGTTGGCTGAACCACCCGTCCGCCCGGCCCATATGCTACGAGATGCAACTGGCCTTCGCCAGTCATACGCCAGACAATTTTATTCTTCTGGAGCGCCCGCATTGGCCATCCATTGAAAATCAACGCCCAGAGTTCTCCTCCCGGCGCCTTGCCCTGCACCTGGGGCATGGCCAGCCCAGCCATTGAAGCCCCATTCTGGGGCAAGAAGACAGGTGATGCGGGATGGCAGACCGGTCCGCCAGGCACCTGTGTGGGAGAACTGGTCGTCGTTACAGGATGATGAGTATTCGTTGTAGAAGACGCTGAAGACGTTGAGCACGCTGTTAAAAGCAAGACAAGCAGCAGGCTGCCTGTTAACCAGAAGGATTGTATGCGTTTCATGGCAGCTAGAATCTCCTTTTCTGCACGCAACTGCGCCGGCTCTATTTTCCCGGCGAGCTACAAAGATCTCTTTCTCCGACGATTCTATGCCCTGCTGCTGAAATAGAGCTAAAAGCCGGCTGAAATTTGCTGCCATCTTTCTGCGATATCTTCAGGAGTCGCTGGCACAGTGCCGAAATCAATCTCTGGTCCCACCTGCCAGCGCATTGTTGAGAAATGTCCACCGCCCGCGCGCAGAATGATCCCGGACGCCTGGCAGGAACTCGAGGCCAGAAAAGCCACGCCCGGGGCAACCTGCTCAGGACGCAATGCCCCGGGCGCCACACTGCCGGTATATATCCGTGTGGCCGCAACAGGCGAAATGATATTGACGTGAATATCTGCACCGGCTGCATTGGCAACCAGCGAGTTCATCAATCCGATCTGGGCCGCCTTGCCGATCGCATAGCCTGACAATTCTGGCCGGGCACCTTCGGTCCACAGGCCCAGACCAGAGGATGTCAGAACCACGCGGCCATAGTGCTGCCGCTTCATAGCAGGAAATGCAGCCTGGGCCAACCAGAGAGGCCCCGCTACCTGGATATCAAGGATACGCGTCAACAGGTTGGGCGTGATCTCCGCCAGCGGTGTGCGATCAACCCAGCCTGCATTACTGATGAGAATATCCAGCCGCCCAAAATGCTCCAGCGCAGTCTCGACCACGCGTTGACAGCCCTCGCGCGTCTCGATATTTTCATAACAGGGCACCGCAATTCCCCCGGCGGCAGCGATCCTCTGC
>Ga0070740_10001443_pt1 | contig 32645 bp, 27 predicted proteins | sample Coa_R2_FD_67286 | JGI IMG/M metagenome (GOLD analysis project Ga0070740, IMG submission 67286) | Surface soil microbial communities from Centralia Pennsylvania, which are recovering from an underground coalmine fire - Coalmine... | ecosystem: Environmental > Terrestrial > Soil > Unclassified ...
GCGCCATCGCGGGCCGCATCCCTCCGCTCACTCCCTGGGGCAGCGCGGGAGCCGGAGCCGCCGGCCCGCTCCCAGCAGAGCCGGCGCCAGGCATCAGAACCGGGCCGCCCGAAGTTCCGGCCGCAAGAAAAGGATTGGGAGTCAACGCATTCGGCTTCCTGCGGTTCTGCTCGGCAGTCGCCAGAATCTTTTCAATCTGGTCGGGCTTGGCGCCAAGCGCTCTGAGCAGCTCCCGCATGTCGATTCCGAACACGACATCGAACTTCTTCGCCGGATCGAACGAGAATACATTCGCGCTGGCCGTGCCGCTCATACTCTTGATCGAAGCGTGCAGCTTCTTGTCCGGAAGGGCGTCGAGCACCAGCGTCGCTTCCTGTCCTTCCCGCAGATTCGCCCGGTCCAACTCGCCAACTTTCGCCACCACCTCCATCTCGGACAGGTCCAGAATATCGGCCACCGGGATTCCCGGCTGCACCTGATCGCCTTCACGAATGTCGGGAATCTGCATACCTGGGAAGAAGAATCCGGTCCGATTCTGGCGCATCGCCACCAGACCGCTGATCGGCGCCAGCAATTTCACCTGCGAGAGGCGCTGCTTCTCCCGCGCCAGCTCCAGCACGGCTTTGTTCTTCTGCTCGCGCAAAACAGCAAGCTGCGCCTGGGCCTGCAGTTGCCGGCTCTTGATATCGCTTTCCAGCTGCTTCAATCGCTGATTGGCTTCCTTGAGCGTGAGCTCATTCTTTTTCGCGTCAATCGACGACAGCAGCTCGTTGCGTTTCACTTCCAGCTCCGCCCGGCGCACCGCGTATCGCGCGCTGAGCAGGTCCACCTGATCCTGGTTATTGCGCATTTCCAGGTCGGCGGTGTTCTTCTTGATTTGTTCCTCGAGCTGGTCGATTTCAAGCTGCTTTTCCTCAACCCGCGAATTCACTTCCGAGTCGTCGAACTCGACTACCAGATCCTTCTCCCGCGCAAACGCGCCGAGGGGCGCGAGCCGCGTCACCTGCACCGTTCCAAAAAGGTTGGGGGCTGTGAGCGTCGCCGAGCGGACGGCGCGCAGCTCGCCGCGCGCGTAACTTCGCACCACAACGTCGCCGCGCCGTACCCGGGTCGTCGCGATCTGTTCCGGGCTCTTGCTGAAATCGCGAAACGCGCGATATCCGCGCCACGCCGCCGCAGCCAGCGTGGCTGCGACGGCTGTTCGCACGGCGAGTCTCCTCACTTGCTTCCATCGGGACATAGGCGCTACAACTTCTTTGCTTTCTTTGCGGCTTCGATGGGATTTTCGAGAGCGATCGTTTCGCCCTTATGAAGACCGCTCAGAACCACCATGTCCACTTCGTTGCGCCTGCCGACCTCGATCTGGCGGATGACGAAATGGTCGCCCTGCTGGACGTAAACAGCGGGCTTGCCGGCGTGAGCGAAACTGGCGCGAACCGGGATGAGCAGGCGATCGGGCTGGCGTTCGATGACAATATCCGCGGAGGCGCTCATACCCGGCCGCAGGCGCGGATCGAGGTTTCGCAATGTGGCGTGCGCCGGAAACGTCTTCTCCTGCATCCAGGGTCCCCGAAAATTCACGGAAGCGATCGGGCTAATCCAGTCCAGCACGGCCGTGAATTCCTTCTCCGGTATCGCGTCCACTCGCACTTTCACGGCTTGCCCGATTTTGAGCTTTCCGCGATCCACCTCGTCCAGCTTGAGCTCAATGCGCATGTCCGACAGATTCGGAATCTCGGCAATCGCCGCCCCCGTCCACACCTGATCGCCCTCCTTGAAAGGTGGAGGAGCGGAACCGAACGATCCGGAACTGCGGAAATTAGGAAGAATATTCACAACGCCGTCAATCGGAGCCCGCAGCACCATTTTCGACAGATAGGTCCTGGCGCGCTCGGTGTCGCGAACAGCCTTGTCTTTCTTCTGTCCAAGCCGGTCGAGATCCGCATTCTGCGCCACCTTGTGCGATCCGATGGTGGTCTTTACCTGCGCCAGCTCTCCTTCGGAGATGCCGACGTCAATCCGATTCTTCGCTCCTTCGATCTCCGACAGCACTTCGGCCTTGCTGGCTTCGAGTTCGGCCCGCTGGAGGTTGTATTCCGCCGTCATCAGGTTCATGGCGTCCATTTCGTCCGTGATGCGGTGCGATGCCTTGGTCTGGACGATTTCGCTGTCCACAGTGCGAACGCTGGTGTTCTTTTCCAGATAGTTCTGCTCTTGTTGCGCCGCGTCGAATTCAACCACAACATCGCCTTTCTTCACCGGCTTCCCTGATTCCGCCAGACGCACAATGCGCGGGTTCGGAACCTGCGGCGCGGAGAGCACGATCGACTGCGTGCTGCGGATTTCGCCCCGCGCCCGAACGCTGATGATAAAGTCGCCGGAACGCACCTTGGCCACCGCCACCTCCACCTTGGTGTCATTGTTGTAGCGATAGGCTGCGTAGCCGCCGCCCGCGCCAATCAGCAGCAGCAGCGACCAGATCATCAGGCGCTTGCGGCGCGAACCGGCTGTCTGTCCAATCCTGTGCTTTGGTTTTACGTCTTTCGACATTTTGGAAAGCTCGTCGGCTCAGTCTCTCGGACCGGAGCCGGACGCCGCGGCTGGCGGTCTGTCCAGCGCGACAACATCGCCAGCCCGCAGCCCGGACCGGATCGCCGCCTCGATATTGCTGGTCACGCCGAGTTCTACCGTCCGGCGCACCCAGCCCGGAGGCGTGCGGAGAAAAACAAATGGCGCCGCCGAATCCGGGTCGCGGAAAATCGCGCCGAGCGGCGCGATCGCTCCGCGCTGTGGCTCAGCCTCGAGCACAACGTCCGCAGCCACCGAGAGGTCCGGAATTACCCGCGGGTCGGTCGCCTCCAGCTTCAGCCTGACCGGAATCTCTTTGACGAAATCGCCGCGCATGCCGCTCGATTTCGCAATCCCGCCGATCGAATACACGCGCGCGGGCAACACCAGGTCGGGATACGCGTCAAATCGTACGCGGGCCTTCGCGCCGATTCGCAGCTTTTCCACGTCCACCTGGTTCACGGCGGCGTTCACCACCATCGACCGCGGATCCACGATGGACATGAACATCATGCCCGGCCATAACTGGTCCCCTTCCTGCACCTGCGCCAGTTCAGGACCGCGCGGAATCTGCTGCATCACCGTCAAGCCGTCAATCGGCGCCTTGACGCGCATACGTTCGGTATTGGCTTCGGCGCGCCGCAGCTCAATCCGGGCTTGCTCCAGGTCAAGCTCGTTGTTCCGGATTTGCGCTCGAATGGATGCGTCCACCAGCTGGGCTTCGGCCAGCAGGCTCCGGTACTTCATTTCCGCCTCTTCAACCGCGAGCTTGGCCCGCACGGCGTCCATGTCTGAAAGGACAGGAAGCGTCTTGAGATCCAGCCGCGCCTTGTCCAGCGCAGCCTTCGCCTTTGCAATATCTTGATCGTGCGCCTTACGCTGCACTTCCAGATCCGACTTGAGCCGCCGCAGCGACGCTTCGCGCTGAAGCACCGACGCGCGATAATCATCCAGACGGAGCAGCATATTCTGGCGGTCGAACTCGGCCACGACATCGCCCTTCTTCACGTGTGCGCCCGGCTTGGCGAGTTTCTGCAGGACCAGCATGAAGTCGCCTCCCCCGCCTCCGCCGCCTGAACCCGTATTCAAACTCGCAGCCGTCGAACCAAGTCCGGTCGAGCCCATTGCAGTCGATCCTGAGGCTGAACCTGTCGCTGAAGATGCGGAGGAAGATCCGCCCGATGTGCCCGCAGACGGCCTCGTTGAACTGCCCGATGTCGCCGCCCCCCCAAACCGACTGGTCGCCGCCCGGAGCGCGGCGGACAGATTGTTCTGCCCTCCGCTTCCCCCCGAGGCGCCGGCGGATGTGCTCGTCGACGAAGACGCGCTGGAACTGTTGCCGCCCGACAGCGATGGAATCGCCGCAGTCGTGCTCGAAGCGCTGCTGTCGGCCGAAAAGTCGCGACCCCGGCCTGACTGGCTGCCCCGGAGCTGGGGCGCGATCAGCGAAGCGAAGTTTTCTGCACCCGTCACTCCGGTCAGCCGCAGCGTCCGTTCCACCATGCCCGTCGTCACCGTGGCCGTCCGAAGAGGCCCATTCGCAGCCGGACCCGCGCTCGATGGCGCCAAACGGCGATATAGGTGCGCCGCCGCTGCGATCGTTAAGGCCAGCGCCGCACCCGCCAGCCACCATCTCCCTCGGGACGGCCGGTGCGGAACCCGCGGCGGCACAAGTTGCGGCTTCCGCTCGGATGGCGATATGGATGGCGCGGGCGACGCGGCGTTCGCGCTTGCCGGGAGTTGCATGTTGCGATGCAATCGTCTACCTTGTTTGGCGGATTACACGTATACAGTTCGTTAACGCCGTTACAATGATGCTGACGATCAGGCCGTCCACGAAGTTAGCGGGACGGCGCCTATCTTTCGGCTACAAGCCTCTGTGACGGTTTGAACTTCTCGAGCCGGAATCCTTATTGTACGCTGTTTTGCGGCCACCCGCAGATAATATGAAGCCCCAGCATCAGATCGCGCCAGCCTCGGCCCTTCGCGCGCCGCGCCCGGCGTTTGCCTTAAGATGCTGATGATAAAAATGAATTAACAGGTTCCATTGACCCCGAATACTACTATAATTTAAGTAGCATACGGTCTGTCGCTCGCGTTTGCGGGTTCGCAAGGAGGTCAGAATGTTTGACAGCCTCGATGACCAGATTAAGAGGGACTTGGATGCCCAAACCAGCAGCAAGCAGCGCATGCTGCTCTGGTTGGCGGTCGCTCTCGGCACATTAGTGGTATTTGGCGGACTGTACTTCGCGGCGCGTCAGGCGCTGTAGCACGGTTCGGGATGTGAAACGCGGCCGTAATGCGGCCGTCAGTCGCTCTCCTCAGCGAAGGCGCCTCGCCTTGCGCCTAAAAGGGTCATTATTGCCTTCACGCGCAGTCCGTATGTTTCATCAGGATTATAAGTGTGAAGTATGCCGTCCAGGTCTTTGTGCTTGTAAAGCTTTGATTTCCCCAATCTGGATGCCACCAGCCGGATTGCGGCGCGAATGGACGGAAACGAATATTCTCCGTTTGCCCACCCGAAAATGTTGTTCCCGCGGTAATCCCTGCCGCCCCCGGATTCGATGTACGAAATGCTTGGCAGAAGGCGCCAGTCCAGCTCAAAATGGTCGGCTGCCTCAATGAAATCGGCAGCGAACTGACTGATTGGGCAGCCTTTTTCCTCAAGGAATTGCTGCAGCCGGACAATTCGTGGATCCTTCGGTTTACGGGCAACGGGCGCTGCCGGTTCGAGCTTCGTCGCACACGGCGACGCCAGCAGACCCGCGAACACGAACAATCGCTGCGATATCGTTTTCAACGCGCCTCCTTTTGGAAAGAGATTAGAGTTTTCTGAAACCGCTGTGCGGCGGTCTTATGCGGGCGGATTAAGGAAAGTACATGAAGCTAACGCATAAGACACAGTATAGCATCCAGACGGACCCATCCTGTCGTGGCCCAAGCCGGACCGCCTCCGGAATGCCCGCTCTTGATCGCTCAGGACTGACTTTAGAAGGCGGCCAAGAGCCTGCCCGCCAGCTGGGAGCGCGTCACCGGGACCGCACGATTCGGTACGGGCGGAAGACGTTTGGGGAGCTTGTCTTCCCGCACGTCGGACCACACCAGCGGCAGGTCTGGGTGGAACCAGTTTCGGTGATCAACGGCCATCCAGCCGCGCTCGACGGCAAGCCGGATCGCGGCATCACGGACCACCGGCGTTCCTGCCCACGCCGCAAGCGCTGCCGCCGCCTCGGCGCGCGTGACCGGCGCGTCGGGCGAGGCGTGCAGATCCCCTCCGAGCGGATATATCCCCCGAATCGCAGCTAGTTGTATGGCGGCAAACGCCGGGTGATCGACCCTGAGATCGTCGAACCACACCAGCGGCGCGCCCGCGCCGACCAGGTCTTGCTGAACCGCGCCCGTATCCGGAATGCCGCCGCGCTCGATCGCCAGCGCCGCAATGGTCCCCGCCGCCTCGCCGATGTTCCACTCAACCGGATGCAGCCGGAAGGCCCCGTTCGTCAGATGCGTCACCCCGATGCTCTTGCCCGCCGGAAGAAAATTCACCGTCGCGCGGGGCAGCAGGGCAGACATCGGAATCTGAAACGGCCGCGGCATCATCATCCTCCCACGCTCGTTCGCGCCGCAGGGATGAATGTCGACCATGTAGAACCCAATCCCGACCGAATCGGTAAACCAGCGCGCTCGCGGACCCGGCTGCGCCTCTTCGACAATGTCCTGTTCCACAACCCGCCCGCGCGCGATCAAACGCCGCGCCTCCCGAACGTACGGATATTTCGAGAACCCGTCGGCCGTGTCCATCACATCGGGACGGAGCGCCAGCTCGGGATGTCCGAGATCGTGCTGCAACCAGTACAGAAACGCAAGCGAAGTGCGTTTCGCCTGCTGAAGGATGCGCGCCACGTCGCCGGCTTCGCGATCCAGAATCGATTCAGCGGCGTAATCCTGTCGCGGCCAGTTGATCAGCGCGATTTCGGGCCGTTCAGCCCGCAACCGCCGCCACGCAAAGAACGGTCCGGGCGACATGTTGTTGGGAATCGGCGGGTCCTCGCCGTACATTCGGTATTCGAACAGCCCGCGCCAGCCAAACTCCTTGGGGTAGTTGATGCGCAGAGTGAAATCCTGGCGCTCCAAGATGGTATCGTAGTCAACGGGCCTCTCGACCGTGCGCCGTTCGCCGTCGCGCCGCTCCACCGCGAAGGGATACGTGAAGCTTTGGACGCAGGCCGGATTGGGTTTTGCCGCCCCATGCGGCTCGCCAGTATCGGACTTCGCTTCCGCCCCCACAACGTATGGCAGCTTCGCTAGCGGAAGCAGCTCCCCGGTCTCGGTGGCGTCCAGAACCCACTGGAATCGAAACCGGATCGCCTCGCGCCGATCATACCGCCAGGCCAGCGCGGCGGTGAATCGTCCAGCCCGCTGCTCGAGATCAATCACGCGGGTTCGCAGAAACACTCGCGTGCGCGTCCGCGCAAGCAGCCGCTCGAGAACCTCCACCCCGACCTTCGGCTCGAAGCACAGCGCCGACACATAGCAGCGGCCGGGATTCATGACGCCGCCGTACGCTGCCCGGATGCCGTTCCGGAACTCGTAATAGGAGCGCGTCCCTCCTGAGATTTCAATAAATCGGTTCTCATCGAGCGCGGACACTCCCCCCGCCGTGGCCTGCCCGCCCACCCAGTCCGTCTCTTCGGTCATGCAGGCCGACAGACCGTGCCGCGATACCGCCAGCGCCGCGCCGACGCCGCCCATGCCCCCGCCGGCGATGAGCACGTCGCACGAGATCTCGCTCACGCCCTCCGGCGGCGCAATGCGTACGATCGCCGCCCCCGGATCGCCCGCAACCGGAACCCGCTGCACATCGACGAAGGCGTATTCCGCGCCGCCCGCAATCAGGCGCGCGGCCAGGAATACCGCACATCGAGATGCGGAGTGTCGATCCACGCTCCTCCCTTCCGCCGCGACTCGAGCCCGGCCAGCAGGATCCCGTTTGCGACCAGCGTCCGCTCGACCGGCATCTGCTCCCGCCTGCTGAGCGCCAGATCCTCGAAGGCCCGCACCAGAAACCCCCAGTGCGCGTGCGTGTATAAGCCGATGTAGAAGCATGTCGCCTGCGCCCGCGGATTCCCGCGCAGCCGCGCCGCGAACAGATAATCGCGCGTCTTTGAGTTCAGATGGAGAATCGCGGCGCGAAGTCCGTCGGCGTAGCGGACCAGGAATGCCTCCGGCTTCGCGCCATGGTCCTCCGGAGGAGGATTGATCCGCCGCGCCAGTGCGGCCTTGCGCAGTTCCGGCGCGATCTTCCACACCTCGACGCCTTCCAGGTATCGCACCGCCGCCACTCCGGTCTCGCCGCCGCGGCGAACTTCCGCCGCCGATTGCAGCAGTTCAATGCCGTGATACGCATGCTCTTCGAGATCGCCGCAACTAATAACGATGAGTTCGTCAAACTGCATGCCCGGCGCGAATTCGAGCGGTGGACGCCGCCACGTCCAGGGCAGCGTCGATCCGCATAGAAACGGAATGCCCAGGTCGCGGACCCGCTCGTACATCGCGCGGGCGTCGGCCCACTCATAGGCCAGGTATTTGTCGTTGAACAGCGGAATGACGCGGCCGCTCCGCTCGAACACCTGCGTGATCTCGTCAAAATAGCGCTTACGCGGATATTTGAAGTTTCCGAGCGGCGATCTCGGATACTGGCCGTGTTCGCCGATTACGGCAATGGCGTCGACGCCATCGATCGCCTCCGCGACGGACTTGCAGATGCGGATTCCGTACTCGGCGGCCTGTTCCCGCGCCATGTCGTTATACGGAAACTGATCCACGTAGAACGCCACTGTCTCCAGGCGCGGCGAATTCCATGCTCCGTTCAGGCGATAGCCGTCCAGCAGGCGGCTGAGAAACACATCGGCGTGCGAGTTGGGCGTGTAGACGTTCATCACGCACGCCGCTCGCGGACGCGCTCCTGCCGCCAACGACACCCCCGCCCCGGCAAGCGATGCGATCCAGTCTCTGCGCGTCAAAACTTGATCTTAAGGCCGAACTGGAACTGCCGCGACGTATTTCGCTGCGCCGTCGCCTGCCCGAAGTTCTGCGAGGTGAAGGTCCCGTTCGGCGCCGCAAATTGCGGCGTGTTGAACAGGTTGTAGCATTCGGCGCGGAACTGCGCGTCGACCGCATGCTCCTTCACGGCGAGCCTGAAATTCTTCACCATAACGGCATCCACATTGCGCGTGTAATCGCTGCGCACGTCGGGCAGCCGCGGCCCCAGGTTCGAGTAGGTGAAGGCCGGAACGGCGGTGAATACGGAGGTGTCGAACCATCGCGCGATCGTCGGATGATCCAGCCGCGCGCTGCGCCCGATATTATTGGCGCCGCTGACCGAAACCGGCAGACCGCTCTGAACGCGCACGATGCCGTCCAGGTCCCACCCGCCGAACGCTGCATTGGCGACGCCGCGCCACGACGAGCCAATCGCCCGCCCCTTGCCAAACGGAAGCTGCGCCACCCAGCTCCCCACGAACTGATGCGGCGTATCGAACGAGGACAGCGCCTTGTTCAACCGCCGGTTGTACACATCGATGACCCCGCCAATATCATCGATGGCCTTCGACCAGGTATAGGAGGCGAGGAACGTGATCGAGCTGGACAGGCGTCGTTCGGCCTGAAACGTGCCAGCATGATACGTGGAGTTGCCCGCCGGCGCGAACACCTGCTGAACTCCGCTATCGCCAGAATACTGCGGGAAGGGAAGCAGCGATTGCCGCAACGAAATGGTTCGCCCCGACAGGGCGCCGGATGCGATCAGGCCAAAAAAGGGATTCGGGACCTGATTATTCAGCTGATTGCCGAGCGCCAGGTACGGATCCGGAAGCTGGTTGATATTCCACGGACCGGTGATCAGATGCGTACCTTTGTTGCCCCAGTAATTCACCTGCATCACAATGCCGCCGGGAACTTCCCATTGATATCCGAGACTGAACAACTGAACGTAACCCGATTTCAACTCGTGCACTGGCGCCTGGATGCTCGCGCCGACGTTGGCCAGCGGGTCGCGGTCGTTAAGCGGAGGCAAAACGCCCTGCGGAAACGGGTTGCTCAGGCGATTCGCGGGAGTCAGCCCGCCGTCAATGGATGCGACATACGGCGTGTCGCGAAAGGCTTCGATCGCGCCGTCGCCGTTGCCCTGAATGATCCGTGGAACGAAGAACACTCCGTATCCGCCGCGAATGACGCTCTTGCCCGTCGCCTTGAACGCGAATCCGAAGCGCGGGCCGAAATTGGCCCACTGCGTCTCCTGCTGGTTCGGATCGTTGTCACCGCCGATCCAGCGCAGCACGCCCTTCAGATTGGGAAGCCCGCTGGGTCCCGCCAGCGGATTCGGCGCAGCCGGGTCGAAGTATGCGAGGCGATTGTATTTTTCGCGGTTGCCCACGGCCAGATCCCACCGCACGCCTATGTTCAGCGTCAGACGGTTATTCACGCGCCAGTCGTCCTGAAGGAACAGCGCGTAGTACAGGCCCTGCGTCGAAATCGGGTTCAACTGCCGGATGGCGCCGCTGTTCGGAAAGCCGAGCAGAAAGTCGGCGAAGCCGAACCCCCCGTTGCGGCTGGCCTGAACCGGATTGGGCCCTTGAGTAAATGTCCGGCCGAAGTTGTAGGTCCCGTTCGGCTGCGTGTTCTGCGCCTCATTGAAATTGAGGATCCGCCAGTCGGCCCCCGCCTTCAGGTTGTGAGCGCCGCGCGAATAGGCGATGCTCGCGCGGGTGGTCCAGGTGTTCCGCGGCTGGTATTGCACAAACGAGTCGGAACCGTTCGTAATGGCGCCAATATCGGCGATCGCGCCCTGCGGAAACTGATCCACCGCAATCGCGTTCAGCGATGCGGGAAATCCGAGTTCGGAGAAATTGAATCCTTTCGACAGCCCGAATTGAGCGGCGAGCGCGCGGCTGAAGGCGAATTGCGCCGTCGCGATCAACGAAGGCGTGAAAACGTGCGTGCCGTCCAGCACGGCCTGATGATAGGTATCGGTGGTGCTGCGCCCCCCGCCGATCGGACCCGGCAGCGGACCTGGAACCAGACGCACGTCCTTCTGCTGCGAGTAGCGCGTAAACACGCGCGTGTTCTCCCCGAAGCTCTGATCGACGCGCGCGTCCCATTTATCCGTATTGATCGTTGATCCTGCGCTGCGCACGTAATTGCTCTGTCCGGTCACGGGATCGCCGGGCTGGTTGGGCGACGGATAGTAGCTTGCAATCTTTCTCGCCACCGGGTCAAACCGCTCCGGGGGAATCACGTTGCCCGGAAACGGCGAGCGCATCCGGCTGCCGTCGGCGAGCGTCGTCAGCGTGTTCGGATCGTAGATCACGATCGGCGTCCGGTCGCTGGCCACGGTGCGTGAGAAATCGCCGGCTTTTTGAAGGTCGGTCGGAACCGTGGAAACGAACGTCACTGGAAAGCCCTGCCGCAAGCCCTCATAGTCGGCGAAGAAAAACGTCTTGTTTTTTACGATCGGACCGCCCGAATTGGCGCCGAACTGGTGTCGCTTGAACGATGGATTCGGGATGCCCGCGCGGTTATTGAACCAGTTGTTCGCCTCGATAAAGCTGTGGCGTTCAAAGTCGTAGACCAGCCCGTGATACTCATTCGTGCCGCTCTTCGTAATCACGTTGACGATCCCGCCCGAGGTGCGGCCGAATTCGGCGTCATAGCTGTTCTGCTGCACCTTGAATTCCTGCACTGAGTCGACCGGCGGATTGATGATGCCGCGGTTGATGTCAGGCGTGGTGTTCGGCGCGCCGTCCAGCAGCAGTTCCTGCGAGCCGGAGCGTCCGCCGCCCACATTGAAGTCCGATTTGAAGAAATTGCGCCCCAACTCCTGTCCGCCGCCGTTCCCGAAATTCGGGCCGAAGGTCACCCCGGCGGTCAGCCCCACCAGCGCCAGCGGGTCCCGCACGTTAAGCGGCAGGTTTTCGATCTGCCGTGTATTCACCACCTGGCCGACCGTAGCCGTGGCGGTCTGGAGCATTTCCGCAGCGGCGTTCACTTCCACCTTCTCCGCCGCGTTGCCGAGCTGGAGCGTGATATCCATCGTGACCACGTCATTCACTTGCAGGGTCACCGGACCCTGCTCAAATGTCTTGAATCCGGTCATCGTCGCCGTCACGCGGTACTGCGCCGGCTGGAGCGCAAGCAATCGATAGATGCCTTCGGCGTTCGATTCCGTGCTGGCCTGCACGCCCGTGGCGACGTTTGTGGCCGTCACTTTGGCTCCCGCCACCACCGCGCCGCTCGCGTCCCGAACCACGCCGGTAATCTGCGCCTGGTAGGTCTGCGCGAGCGCGCCGGCGGACGCAATCAAACAAAGAATAAGAAGGCGAGACATAAGTGTGATTCTAACTTGTGGCAGAATCATGGGGCGGGCCTCTCCAGGCGGGCTCTCTCCGACCCCGATTGAAAGAAACATGATTCGCGCAATTCTTCTGTTCATCAGCGCCGCCGCGCTTGCGTGCGCGCAGGAGCCCTATGATCTGGTCGTCTACGGCGGAACCGCGGGCGGCGTCATCACTGCGGTAAGCGGCGCCCGCGAGGGCCTCAAGGTCGCGCTGCTCGAGCCGGGCGCCCATCTGGGCGGCATGGCGACCGGCGGCCTTTCCCGCACCGATTTCGGCAAAAAGGAAGTGATTGGCGGCTATGCGCTCGAGTTTTACTGGCGCGTTGGCCGCAAGTACGATATCGGCCGCTTTGCTCAGGATGTCGCGTGGTTTTACGAGCCTAAGGTCGGCGAACAGGTTTTTCGCGAGATGCTTCAGGAAGCCGGCGTGCGCGTGGCCCTGCATCACCGGCTGCGCGAGAAAACAGGAGTCGTAAAATCCGGAACCCGGATCGTCTCGATCATCACCGAGAATGGCCAGAAATTCTCAGGCAAAATCTTCGCGGACTGCTCTTATGAAGGCGATCTCATGGCGCAGGCTGGAGTGGACTATACCGTCGGCCGGGAATCCTCCGCGCAGTATGGCGAATCGCTCGCCGGAGTCCGCGAGCGCACGCCCTTGCACCAATTCCTGGTCCGGATCTCCCCCTATGACGCCAACGGCAAACTGCTGCCCGAGGTCGATCCGGGGCCCAAGGCCGCGGCGGGTACGGGCGATAAAAAAGTCCAGTCGTATAATTTCCGCATGATCCTCTCGGAGGATCCTGCCAACCAGATCCCTTTCCCCAAGCCGCCGGATTACGATCCGCGGCGCTATGAGCTGCTGGCGCGATACCTGAACGCCATGCAAAAGAAACTGGGCCGCCCCCAGATCATGAACGAGGTGACGCTCATCGCCAGGATTCCCAACAAGAAGGCTGACATCAACAATCAGGGCGCCTTCTCAACGGACTACATCGGAAAAAGCTGGAACTACCCGGACGGCGACTACGCCACACGCAAGCGTATCTGGGAAGACCACATCAACTATACCAAAGGCTTTTTCTACTTCCTCGCCCACGATCCGCGCGTCCCCGCGTCTTTGCGGAACGAAGTGAACAGATGGGGTTTGGCCAAAGATGAATTTGTCGACACAGACCACTGGCCCCATCAGCTCTACATCCGCGAGGCCAGACGAATGATCGGCGAATATGTCATGACTCAGAAGGATATCCAAACTGACCTGAAGAAGCCGGATGTAATCGGAATGGGCTCCTATAACAGCGATTCGCATAACGTACAGCGACTGGCGACCTCCGATGGGGCTGTGGAAAACGAAGGCGATATGCAAGTGCCCGTCACGCCCTATCAAATCCCCTACCGCATGATTCTGCCCAAGCGGCAGCAGGCGACCAATCTGCTGGTTCCGGTCGCCTTCTCGGCGAGCCATGTCGCCTACTCGACGCTGCGCATGGAGCCGCAATACATGATCATTGGACAGGCCGCGGGAGTCGCAGCGGCCATGGCGCTCCGGACAGACCGTCCTGTCCAGGAGATCGACGCCGCCGCCCTGTCGGCAAAGCTGAAATCGCAAGGCGCAGTGTTTGAATGGATCCCGCCGGTCAACGGTCCCGCATTCTTCCGGAAGCTGTTCCAGCTGTATAATCCCGAGGCGGGAAACCGAAACCTTTTCCCGGGGCAGTAATTACAGCGTGCAGGAAGCCGCGCCCACGACGCGCCGGCTGCCGCGCTCTTGCGCGAATACGACGGCGCGCACCTTGTCGCGGCGCCACGCAGGGTCGATGGGCGTCTTCACATCGGCGCTGTAGCCGGCGGACTTGTTGCGGTCGATCTCCGCGATTTTCACCAGCCGCCGGACCACGCCGGTATGAATCAGCCTGCGCCCCGCATTCTCGCCGGCCGTTACGCTCGATGCCAGCCCGTCTTCCGTCATGGCCAGGACGACGTCAATGATTTCGCCCTTGTGCGCCGGAGGAAGGCCGTCCATGCGGATCGCCAGCATCGCCGCAGCGCCATCAGAAAGAGCGCGCGCCGCAACCTCTGCGTGGGGGCTCTCAGCCGCGCGGCGTATGAGCTCGACGACGCGAGGCGCATCGCTGCCCAGGCATTCGGCCTGGCCGTTGATCACCATCTGGGGCGTGTACACCGATTCAATGTGAAACGCCCGGCCGTAACCCTGCTGCCGGTCGCTGAACGCCGCCGAGGAGAACGGATCTTTCCAGCCGAGATGATTCCAGTAATCGACGTGGAACGAGAGCGGGATGACATCGATCCCTTCGACGCCTTCCCGCTGCAGGCGGCGGAGCAGCAGGTCGGCGGGCGGACAGCTGGAGCATCCTTCGGAGGTGAACAACTCGACCACAACTGACGCGTGGACGCCCGGCATCTCCGCCCAGACCCCCATCGCCAACACGACCAGCAGTGCTGCGCTGCGCATCTCCCTATAATGACGCGGTAAAGGCGCGTGCGCATGCGGCTGGAGCGTTTCTCGCCCCCGAGGGCGCCTCCTTTCCAGCCGGGCAGGCGCTCGTTGTGGCGGCGCAACCGCGGCCTTCTCGCGCCAACCGCCGCCTGCAAGCTTCTCCTGATTCGGAGCTGTCCTGGCCTCCGCGCGGAGTGCTACAACCAAATAGGTGATCCATAATTTTTACGGCAATGCCGAGGTTGTGTCTGTGCTGGAAGGCATGATCCGGCGCGAGTGCATCGCCCAGACGATTCTGCTGGATGGACCCGTGGGCGTCGGCAAAGCCACTCTGGTGCGGCGCTTCGCCGCCGCGCTGCTCGGCGATCCGGCCAAAATCGAACGGGATGATCTCTCGCTCGCTGAAAATCAGGCCATTCTCGCCGACCGGGAAAAATGGCCTTCAGAAAAGCGCGCTGAGGATCCGCTGCTATTTGCTTCTCATCCCGATTTTGTGACCTTCCCGCCCGACGGTCCGCTGCGGCAGATCTCCATCCAGCAGATGCGCCTTCTCAAGCAGCAGGCCACGCTCAAGCCCCTGCATGGCGCCTGGCGCGTGTTCCTGATCGACGGAATCGACCGCGCCGGCGAGCAGGCCGCCAACTCGTTGCTCAAAACGCTCGAAGAGCCCCCGCCGCACCTGATTGTCTTTCTCACGACCCCGAACCTGTACGATCTGTTGCCGACCATACGTTCCCGCGCCGTTTCGTTCCATCTCGGACCGCTGACGGACGAGGAGATGCGCGCGTTCGCCGCGCAGCGGCATGTTCCGGATCCCCTGCGTCGCTTGCCGCTCGCCGCCGGAAGTCCGGGCGCGGCCCTGGCCATCGACCTCGAGGCGTTCGACCGGCGGCGCGCCGCGATGCTCAAGCTGCTCGAAACTGGCGCGGGACTGGCCGGGTTCAGCGACTGGGCGCGGCATTGCGAATCGATTGCCGCCAGACGCTCCGAAAAGCTCGATGATTATCTGGACGTCCTGTACGTCTTGCTGGAGGATATTGTGGCCGCGCAGAACGGCCGCGCGCTGCGCAATCCTGACCTTGCCCGTGAAATCGGACGCATCGCCTCCCGCGTCTCCTTTGGCTGGATCCGCGCCGCAGTACGAAAAACAGACGAACTGGTCGAATTATTACGCCGAAATATCCAGAAAACCATCGCTTTAGATGCGTTTGCGCTGGAATTGCGCTCGCTCTGAGCTGCGGCCGTGTTGGTTGCGGCCCTCGCATCGGTGTGATATCCATGGGTTCATAAGGTCAGGCTACTGGTCTCGTGAATGAGGCCCGGAGAGCGCAACCGCCCTCAAGAAAATTACCAGCACGCCGTTTAGGAGAGACGCTGTGGAAACCGCCAACCGGAAGATGTTACGTCCGCCTTTGAATGATGGCAAGATGGCCAATCGCAAGAGCTCTAACGCTCAGAAAAAGGCGGTTCCCCCCGACCAAACGAACGCCGAAAACTACTACTACGTGAAGCAGATGCAATCCAAGACGCCCATGGTTATCGTCCTCAAGGATGGCGAGACGCTCACCGGCGTCATCGAGTGGTACGACAAGCAGTGCTTGAAAGTGAACCGCGAAGGCGCCCCCAATCTGCTGGTTTTCAAGCCGAATATCAAGTACATGTACAAGGCCTGAGCGCGGCGTGTTCCGGGTTCAGGGCTGCGCCGCACGGTTCCGCACGGCCTGCCGGGTCGCGGCGAGCGTATTGCGCATGGACTCCTCAGGGAAATTCGTCGTGAAGTAGGCAATGACGCCCCGAAGAAATGAAGGCACGCTGCGCGATAGCGAAACAGCCTCGCACTCGAGAATCACGCCCCGCGCCGGCGAGTTCGTTTCGTAAATTCGCCAGTACGAGTTGAGTCGCCACAGATAGCCGTCGTCATCGCCCGGCGGAAATTCGTCCGTGTGCGACTTCCTGGGATCCTTCACCTGAGCGATTCGCGTCGATATCGACCGCACCTCCAGAACGCCCCGCTGCATCGAGTACGGCACGTGGTAGGCGGTGTTGAACTCAACCGGAAAGCTGTAGCCGAACAGCACTCTGACCCGGACCTGGCGATGTAGGCGGAGAAATATATCGAAATCCTCGCCGTTGCGCCTGAGCACTCGCGACTCAGTAACATCGGGCGCGTATATCCGGCTGTAATTGTTGTAGTCTTGGAGCACCGCGCGGACGTCCTCAACCCCGGCCCGAGGGACGAAGGCTGCGCCAAACCAGTGATGAATCAGACCTCCCGGGACGTCTACGCTTGCGCCCTGGCCGCCAGCGCGGCGCGCAAACGGGATCGCCGCCACTTCGCCCTTCATGACGTCAGCGCGCGCGTCCGGAAGGCGGTCCAGCATGCGAACGCGCTGCGCCTGCGCGTCGCTGGCCATTTGCGCTTCGATCTGGCGAATATATTCGTCGAAGCCCGCCGCCGCAGCTGGCGTCAACCGTACATTGCCCCCAGCCGCGACCATGGCAAGCAGGCCGACCGCTGACGTCGCGGCCGCCGTGGGAATTCCCGGCACATCGACTTAGACGGCTCCGTCCAGCCCCGCGATTCAAGCCATTGCCGCCTGCGCGGCGCTGACATCGCCAAAGAAGCGGAAAATGCGGTCAAGCCGCGTCACCCGAAAGCCCTCGCGCACCTGACCGGTGGCGCCGGCCATGTAGAGCTTGCCGCCCGCCTGCGAAATCTTGTTCAGGCTGGCTATGCATCGCCCGATTCCGGTGCTGTCGATGTGCGTCAGCTTCGACATGTCGAAGACGAACTGGCGGTAACCCTGCGCGATCAGGTTCGCCACCAGCGTCTCCATTTGCTGCCCTTCGGGTCCCAGCATGAGACGGCCCGACAGCGTAATCAACGCCGCGCCCGGAGCGAGTTCGCGATAATCTATCTGTAACACCGACGACGCCAAAGTATACGGATATCACACTCGTGTGCGCCCGCCTGGGGAGTTGGCCGCCGCAGCGGTCTGGTAAAATAGCGGTTTGTCAGGCTCCGGGCTCCGTGCAACGGGCGGTCGTAAACCCCGCCAGGTCCGGAAGGAAGCAACGGTAGCGGCTTAGCTTGTGTGCCGCGGACCACCCGGGGTCTGGCAATGCTCGCCTTCAACTCCCGGGAATGTATCAGGTCATCGCGCGGAAATACCGGCCCCAGAGCTTTTCAGAGCTCATCGGTCAGGAGCACGTTCGCACCACTCTCGAGAACGCGATTACCCGGCGCCGCATCGCGCATGGATACATCTTTTCGGGACAGCGCGGCACGGGAAAGACCACCGTTGCCCGCATTCTCGCCCGCTGCCTGAACTGCGTGAACGGCCCCGTCATCCAGCCCTGCGGCGCCTGCTCCAGCTGCATCGAGATTTCAAGCGGCGGCGCAGTGGATGTGATTGAGATCGACGCGGCGTCCAATCGCGGCATCAATGAAATGCGCGAGCTGCGCGAAAATGTGCGCTACCGCCCCGCGCGCGACCGGTACAAAGTCTTCATTATCGACGAGGCGCACCAGATCACCAATGAAGCATTCAATGCGCTGCTGAAGACGCTCGAGGAGCCGCCCGAATGGGCCGTGTTCGTGCTGTGCACCACGGAAGCGCACAAGATTCCGACCACCATCGCCTCCCGTTGCCAGCAATTCAGCTTTCGCAGCGTCGATTTCGACGAACTGATTGCGCGAATGCAGTGGATTTGTGAGCAGGAAGGCATTCAGGCCGACGCCGACGTGCTCGCCGTTCTGGCGCAGGCTGGCGAGGGCAGCGTCCGCGACTCGCTTTCGGCTCTCGATCAGGCCATCGCCTGTTGCGGAATGCAACTCAACGCGGCCGAGGTCCGCCGCCTGCTCGGAATGTTCTCGCTCGAGTCGTTGCGCGCCGTCGCCCAAGCGCTCAGAGACTCGAACCCGGCGGCGATGCTCGGCCTGGTCCAGGAGCTCGAGCACAACGGACGGAACCTCCAGCATTTCTGCCGCGAGCTGGCGCGCTACTTCCGCAATCTGCTGGTGATCAAAATCGCCGGAACCAACTCCAGGCTGGCGCCCGCATCGCCCGCCGAACAGGAGAGCCTGGCCGAGGTCGCGGCGTGGTTCACCGAGGAGGATCTCACGCGTTACCTGCAAATGACGCTGGATTCGTTCAAGGAATTGCAGACCTCCCTGCAACCCCGGCTGCATCTGGAGATCGGACTCTTGAGGCTGGTTCACGCCGGGCGGCTGATGCCGATCGAGGAGGCTTTGGCCGCTCTCGAATCGGGCGCGCCGCCGGCTCCGCCGAAACCAGCTTTGAAGCCGGCGCCCTCCCCCGCCGCGCCGGCGCGGAGTGGACCTTCCCCCTTCGACCGCGATGCGGCCCGGAAAGCCGCGGCTCCGCCAGCGCCCGCCCCTGCGCCGGCGAGCAGCGCGGACGCCGCGCCTCAAGCCGCCGCCCGCATCCGCTCCATCGACTGGCGTCCGGCGCTGCACGCAGCTCTCCTCGAACGGGGCAATGTCCACATTGCCGATCTGGTCGAGCACTCCGAGGTGGCTCTGGCCGGCAGCGAACTGCGCTTCACCGTCGCCGGCACACTGGATAAAATCGGCATCGAGAGTGACGCCGATCTTCAGCAGATTGCTGCGCAGATCGCCGGGCGTCCTCTGAAGATCGCGGCTTCCGTCGGCTCCACAGCGGGCGCGGCGCCCCTCTCCCAGCCGCAGGCGGATTCCGACAACGGAGAGCTCATGCAGCGCGCTCTCTCCCATCCCGAAGTCAAACGCTTCCGGGAGCTCTTCCCGGAGGCTCACATTCGCACCGTGCGAAACTTGAAGGAATAGAGCGCGGCTCGGAAAGGACCCCATGCGAGGATTACCCGGCAACATGCAGGCCATGATGAAGCAGGCGCAGGAAATGCAGAAGCGCATGCAGGAGGAGATCGCGCAGATTCGCGTCGAGGCCAGCGCCGGAGGCGGCATGGTGACCGTCAAAATGGACGGACACAAGAACGTCATTGGCGTACGCATCGACCCGGAAGTGGCCGGCGATGTGGAGATGCTTCAGGACATGGTCATGGCCGCCTGTAACGAGGCGGCGAAGAAGGTGGACGAGGAGGCGCAATCGAAAGTGGGTGGGATGCTCGGCGGATTGGGTCTTCCGCCCGGCCTGTTCTAGGCCGCTTCAGTCCGCAATGCCCGATTTCGCCGAACCGCTCGCCCGTCTTATCCAGGAACTCAAGCGCCTGCCCGGCATCGGCCAGAAATCCGCCCAGCGAATCGCATTTCATATCCTGCGCTCCAGCCGCGAGGATGCGGAACGCTTGGCGCAGGCTCTCATCGATGTCAAGGACAAACTGGGCCTGTGCTCGGTGTGCAATAACATCAGCGACTCCGAGCTGTGCGCCTTCTGCCGCGACCCGCATCGCGACCACTCCACACTGGTCGTCGTCGAGGAGCCCCACAACATTCTGCCGGTTGAAACCACGCGGCAGTTCTCCGGCGTGTATCATGTGCTGCACGGCGCCATCTCGCCGCTGCGCGGCATCGGCCCCGAGCAGCTCCGCATCCAGGGATTGCTCAACCGGGTGCAAGGCGGCGAGATCCGGGAGATTATTATCGCCACGAATCCCACCGTAGAAGGGGAAGCGACCGCCGTCTACCTGTCCCGCCTCCTGAAGCCGCTGGGCGTCCGCGTCAGCCGGATCGCCATGGGCATCCCCGTCGGCAGCGATCTCGAATTCGCTGACGAGGTGACAATGACAAAGTCGCTCGAAAACCGGCGGGAGATGTAAAGGCGTTCGGCGGCGATTCGACGCAAAACGTTAGACTGGTATTTCATGCTGGGGCTCTTCTTGCCCAGACGCCTTGCTGCGTCCGCGGCGCTGTGTTGCCTGCTGCACGGGATCCGGCTCGACGGCCAGAGTTCACCGGCGCGCCAGCCGCCTCCCGCCGCGGAGACGCTTTCCTACACCGTGGAGTGGCGCCTGATTACCGCCGGAACCGCCAAACTTACGGTGCAGCATGTCGGAACCGACGGCGGACGCCACGCCAGCCTGCTGCTGCAGTCCACCGGGCTCGTCTCCAAGCTGTTTCGCGTCAACGACGTCTACGACGTGGATTATCACGGCGCTTTCTGCGCGGGCGCAAGCCACATGCTCGCGCAGGAAGGACGCCGCCGCCGCGAGACCACAGTCACCTATGATGCGTTGCGAAAAAAAGCGGACTACCTGGAGCGCGACCTGCTGAAGAACACCGTCGTCAAAATGGCCCAGGTGGACATTCCCGCCTGCGTGCACGACGTCGTCGGCGCCTTGTTGCAGCTTCGCACCATGAACGTCGATGTCGGGCATTCCGTCGAGTTGCCCGTCAGCGATGGCAAGAAATCAGCGATGGTGCGCGTGGAAGCGCAAGAGCGTGAAGATCTGAAGATCAAGAACGTGGCGCATAAAACCGTGCGATATGAGGCGTTCCTGTTCAATAACGTCATCTACAGCCGCAAGGGCAGCGTCCAGCTCTGGCTCACAGACGATTCTGACAGAATCCCCGTTCAGATCAAGCTGCGAATGCAGTTCCCCATCGGCAACATCACCTTGACGCTCGATAAACAGGAACTTTCCTGAACCCTGGGCGCACAAGTTTGGAGGCGGCTTCCTTCACCGCGGGTAGGGGTGACCCTGCAGCGTCGCCAGCGCTCGATAGATTTGCTCGGCCAGCATCACGCGGGCCAGTTCGTGCGGAAACGTCATCCTCGACAGCGACAAGAGCAAGTCCGCTTCTGGCTTCCATTCGTCTGGCAGCCCCTCCGCTCCTCCCACCAGGAAGACGCAGTCCCGCGCCTCGCGCTGGCAGCTTTCGATGAACCGGGCGAAACCGGCAGAGTCCAAGAGCCGGCCTTCGGGGTCGAGCAGCACTTTCTTCGCCTGCCCGTGCCGCGCGATCAGATTGAAACGCTCCGGCTTGATTTCGCGCATTTCGCAATTCAGGTAGCGGCCGGACCGTTTGATATATTCCTCGGCCAGCGCCTTGGCGCTCGGATCGCGCGCCCTGCCGATGTAGTACAGAAACAGCTTCAAGTTCTACTTGTTGGCCTGCGCGCTCGTTTGCGCCTGCAGGAACGCGTCCACATTCGATTTATCGATGAGCGTCGCCCCCGTGTCCACAAATGCCGGCACGATCGAAAACAGGTCCTGGCTCCAGTTGCGGTCCAGCGTGGGTGGCTTGACATGGTGCAAATCGTCGGCCATCTGCGTTCCAAAATACGCCATCGTGTACGGCTTCTGCCCGATGGTCGCGGCGATCACCCCCTTCTGAATCCATTCCAGGGTTTCTTTATAGGTGTCCATCGCCAGGATCACTTTGCCGGCGGCCTTGCGGCGGTTCAAGACGTCGGCGATCTCCTTACAGGCCTCCGCCTCCAGACAAACAAAGCCGTCCACTTTGGCCGCCTCCCGGTTCATAATGTCCTCAGCCGTGTCGAAGGCGATGCGAGGATCGCCCTTGACGTCCACTTCCCGCACGATCTTGATCCCGCTATGTTCTCCAATCGCGTCTTTGTATCCGTGCAGGCGCTCGTCCAGATTGGCCTGCCCGGGCATCGTGAAGACGACAATGTTTCCCTTCCCGTTCAGCTTCTGCGAGAGCACCCGCCCGCCCATCAAGCCGGCCTGGTAATTATTGGTGCCCACAAAGGTGACACGCTTGGAATTCGGCACATCCGAATCGATAGTGATGACCGGTATGCCTTGCGCCGCCGCTGCGTCGATTTCCGGCCGCATGATGTTCGGATCGGCCGCGGAAACCAGAATCCCGGCGGGCTTGGCCGCCACGGCTTTGCGAAAAGCATCCCGTTCCGCGGGCGGATCATAGGTGTCCGGTCCGATCATCTCCGCCTGCACCGCGAATGTGCGGGCGGCGTGGATCAGGCCGGCCTGCGCATTCTGCCAGTAGGAGAGTTTGATGTTGGCCGCCACCAGGTAATACTTCTCCGTCGGTTCGTGACGGCCTCCGCTGCATGAACTCACAACCACGGCTCCGGCAAAAACGACTGCGATTAGAGGTACGGTTTTCATGTGCGTCTCCCGAGGTCTAAATAAATATAATCGCGGACGCACTGCGCTTGCCCGCGGGCATCCTTTCCCGAACCGGCGCCGGCGCGGCGGTCTAGCCGAACAAAGCGGCCTCAGCCGCGCCGCACCCCGGCTGCGATCCAGCCTCGCAGCGCGCCTAGTTTCCAAATGCCAGCGTAATTCCATAAGACCGCTGGGCGGGATCGATCCGGGGCATAATGTGCGGCCGCAGCCAGCCGTGTTTGTGAATGGCGTGATCCATGTGCGTCTGGTAGACATAGCGCCCGATGAACCAGCCCATCGCGCCGCCCAGGAAGATATCCGACGCATAGTGCTGCTGCGCGGCGAAACGAGACAGGCTCACCACCGTGGCCAGCCCATAGGCGATGACCGGCACGATCCGGCTGTGCCCGTATTCGTGCGCAATCACGGAGGCCAAAGACCAGCTCTCGATGGAATGTCCGGAGGGGAAAGAAGCGCCTCCCTGGAAAAAATGGCCGGCGCCGCTGCTCGAATTGGGCCGATTGCGTCCGGCAATCGGTTTCAACACTTCGACGATGATCAGACTGTCCAGCAGCGCCTGCGCGCCCAACACTCCGACTTCGCGCGGCTTGGGCTCATCTCGCAATACCCCGTATCCATAAAACCCGAACACCAGCGGGATGAGCGTATACGACGCGCCCAGATTCGAAAGATGATTGCCCCACGTAATCTGCCCTTTGCTGTTCTCGAACGTGTTGATCGTGTCATCGTCGGTGAGGATCAAGGCGGCGGTTGCAGCCGGGATTCCAATCCACAACGCCAGATCCTTTTTCTTCATGCGCAGGGGACTGGTCCACAGCTCTTTTTGATCGAGCAGGATGTTGGCAAGCAGCTTTTTGCCGAGAGGCTTTGCGCGCTCCGTATCGCCGGGATAATAGATCCGGTCTCGCGGATCTTGGATCGGGTTGGGGAATTGTTTGTTGCTGCCGTCGCCATCGGCTTCATCGGGCCGGCCGTCAACGGCCGCAGCGTCTCTGGGCTCGCTGGACGCGACGGCTGCAATCACAGATGGCGCCGCGTCCGGAACGGGAATCGGTTGAGCGGTCGCGGCGATGCGAACCACAGGCAGAACCAGCGCCAGCCGGAGTGCAACTTTCGCGACCATGCTCAAAGGTTTGAAGCGGTCCTGCACAGGCAGGTTTCATGTGTTCGGATTTCCCTTGGGTCAAAACCGCGCACTCACGAGGAAGGGCGAACAGCAAGCCGAAGGCGAAGAGATCACAAAAAAAAAAGCCGGGCGCTGGTCGGGCGCCCGGCTGAGGAGCACCCGCGGACCGCTCGGAGGTATCGGTCCGCGGTAGTGGAGGAGCTTGTTACGCCAGAAGACCGCCGTGTCCGAGGCACGCCACTTCCCACCCCGATACCCGGTATCTGGCCAAGAGCGGCGGCAGCACCAGGTCCACGACGTTCGGCTTCGCGGACCGAAAACAGCCCGGCGCGGAAATGATCGGCATCTCGTCCTTGTAGCTCAACAACAGCAGATTCCCGGGTTCGACCGGCGCCAGAAAACGCTCCATGTGGCATCCGATCCGGTCCATCGCGCGTCCAATCACATCTTCCGGACCCGCTGGCGCCGTCGTCGACGCCACCAGCGTCACCGTGGGTTTGGAACGCAGCAGATGCTGCAAACAGCGCGTGACCGACGCTTCGTCCTCAACACACGACAAAACGAAGCTCGGCGCAAGACCAAAGCGCTCCAGCCGCTGACGCATAATGTTTTCAAAGAGCTGCCGGGCGCGCTCCCCGTTCACCGGATCCGTGTACAATACCGCCACGGTCGGGCTCCGGATGGGCCGCGCCTGAAGAATCGGTCCTCTTTCTGTAAGTATCGAGATTACTGCTTCTAGCTGGTTTTGTGCAATAGCAAAAGGAGCGCTTTTTACGGTCGCGATGCGCTGGCCCGCTTTTGCATAGCTGAAATTGAGGACCGTTGCGATAACTACGCTGGATGTGCAGTTGATCTGTTTTAGTAGTTCATCATCCACTAGTACGGAGCAGTCCTCCGTCGCCATCAGGTTGGCCCGCCCGCCCGCCGCAAGCTTGATTTCGAGACAGCCGCAGCCCATTTCCTTCGCGATCTGGGTGACGGCATCGTCCTCGCTGATTTCCCCCTCTTCCAGTTCCGTTACCCAGACCTGCCGCATTCCTTCGATTTCCAGAAGACGTATATCCTCCTCGCTGATGACATGCCCTTTGGCCAGCAGTTTTTTGCCGCCGCGGCGGAAAATCGTGCAGCATAGCACTCGCCCGTTCGACTCGCGTACATCAACGGTTTGAGCCTTCATGGTACTCTCCTGAACCGAGTTCTAGGCCAACTCTTCGCAACAATCGCGATTATTCAAACGGAAAGGTGGGACAATTCAGAGAAGTTTCTCACCCGTGCGGGCGTTTTTATTTAGCGGAGCGCCGGCTTTGGAGTTTTAATGTGCGGTAATTGGATCAGTTCCGCGTCGATAGTCTGCCTCCCGCGCACTTGAATATGGGAAATACCGCTCTCGCCGGCCAAATATTTCAGCATGGCGATTTCATCGCACGCCTGAAATTTCGGGCAGCGCAGACAGTCTTTCCAGGCTTTGAGCGGCAGCTCGCCGCGGTCCACTTCCTCGAACCCGAGCTTGCGAAAAAAATCAGGGACGTAGGTGAAGGCGAACAGCGACGCCAGACCGTTTTCGCGCGCTTCGCGCTCCAAAGCCTCCACCACACGCCTGCCGAGACCGTTGCCCTTGAGGGCTGGCAGCACGGCCAGCGAGCGGATTTCGCCGCTTGCCGGCGAGTAGAAATGCAGCGCGCCGCAGGCCGCCAGTTCGCCGCCCCGTCGCGCCACCACAAAATCGCGGATGTTTTCGGCCAGCTCAAACTCCGTACGCGGAAGCATGATCTGCTGCTCGGCGTACGAATTGATCAGCTCGAGCAGGGCCGGGAGGTCGCGAAGCGACGCCTTTCGGATCTCCGTCTCCGCCGCCCTCATGCCGCCTCCGCGCGCTGGATCCGGGTGCCGATGGCTTCGCCGGCGGCCAGCCGCTCCACAATCCCCTCCACCCCGCCGGGCGCGATCACAATCTCGCCGACCCCGGACTCCAGCGCCCACCGCGCCGCTTCCAGCTTCGCCTGCATGCCCCCAGTTGCGACGCCGCCAGCAATCAGATCGCTGATCTCCTGCGGGGTGAGCCTGCTCGCTACCCGGCCGTCTCCCGTCCGCACCCCTTCTACATCCGTCAGAAACAAAAGCCGGTCGGCGGCAAACGCCGCAGCGCACGAGACCGCCATCTGATCGGCATTCACGTTGTAGATTTCGCCGCCCCGCCCGCCCGCAATACAGGCGATCACCGGAAGATAGCCGTTGGCCGACAGCAGATCGATGAGCGCCGGGTTCGAGCGCACGGGTTTGCCCACCGCCCCCAGCTCCGCGCTCACCGGCTCAGCGATGGTCAGCGAGGCGTCCAGTCCGCTCAGACCCACTGCCTGCGCCCCGGCGCGCGTGAACGCCGCCACCAGTTCGTGGTTGATGGAGCCCGCCAGGACCTTCAGAACCGCATCCATGACCTCCGGCGTGCTGACTCGCAAGCCGTTGATGAACCGGCTCTCCACCCCGCGCTCGGCCATGAAACGCGTCATCTGCCTGCCGCCGCCGTGCACCACCACCGTCCGCGCCCCGTTCAAAAACGCAGCGGCAATTTCCCGCGCCAGGCGGTCGCGCGATTCCGGCAAATCCAGCAGTGCGCCGCCCAGCTTGACCAGAAGCCTCATAGCAAAGCTTCGGTCTCCGCAAATCCGAACGCCAGATTCATATTCTGAATCGCCTGCCCGGCCGCCCCTTTGACCAGATTGTCAATGGCGCTCACCACCACCCCACGCCCGCTCGCCGCATCGAATACGAAGCCAATATCGCAGAAATTCGTGCGCTGAACGGCTCGCAAATCCGGCATTTCGCCGGGGCGGTAGATGCGAATAAAAGGCTCGGCGTCGTACCTTTGCCGGTATATCTCGAAAATTCGCTCGCCCGTCAGCGCCTTCGCCGCACGGAAGTAAATGGTTTCCAGAATGCCCCGGTCGATGGGCAAAAGCTGCGCAGTAAAACTGAATTCGGCTTCCTGCAAACCCGACGTCAGCAGCACTTCCGGGACATGGCGGTGATCGAGCGCTGAGTATGCGGAAAAGTTCTCGACCACCTCGCAGAAGCTGGTTCTCAGCGACGGCTTCCGCCCGGCGCCGCTCACCCCGGATTTGGCGTCGCAAACAATTCCCGCCGCCCGGTCTACAACGCCTGCTTCAAGCAGCGGCCTGATAGCGAGATTCGCCGCCGTCGGATAACAGCCCGGGTTTGCAATCAGGCGCGCCCTGGGAATTCGATCCCGGCACAATTCCGGCAACCCATACGCCGCTTCGGCAAGCAGAGCCGGGCTGGTGTGCTCGGCCCTGTACCAGCGCCTGTACGCTTCGGCCGTGCGAAGCCGGAACGCGCCGCTGAGGTCGATGACCCTGACGCCACGCTCCACCAGCGCCGGCGCCAGCGCCAGCGAGACTTCCGCCGGAGTGGCCAGGAACACCGCGTTAAGCCCCGCGGCGGCGATTGCGTCCGGCTCCGAGGCTATGCGCCGCGCAGCCGGCTGCCCCGCTGGCTCCGGGCGGTGCTCCGCATCCTGACGGTGTTCCACCAGCCAGGTCTCCACCCCTGGATGCCGCGCCAGCAGCCGGACCAGCTCCGCGCCGCTGTAGCCTCGAAAGCCGACAACGCCCACTCGATAGATCATTTGTTTAAATATTCAGTGTTATGAATAATTATACTACGTGCTGGCCTCAATACTCTGCGCCACTTGCTCCCACTCCCGCAGGATCTCGGCCAGCTCGGCCCGGCGCCGCTCCAGCCGCTCGGACGTGCGAATGCTCTCTTCCGCGCTGCGGAAGTTTGTCAGCGCGGCCTCGTGACTGGCAATCTCGCTTTCGAGTTCGGCGATGCGCCCTTCCAGTTCCTGGCAGCGCTCCTGCATCTTGCGCAGCTTCAGGGGATTCACGCGCGGTTTGGGCGGCGCGGCTGACGGCGCCGCGGCCGGCTGAGGGCGATCATTCCCGCCGCCAGGCGGGCCGTTTGGAAGCGCCAAATGGATGGGTCCCCCCTGCTTACTCCACAGATAATCTTCATAATTGCCGGGATATATGTGGACCTGCCCTCCGCCGACCTCGAAGATGCGCGTCGCCAGCTTGTCGATAAAGTACCGGTCGTGCGAAACGAACACCACCGTTCCGGTGAATTTCTGGAGCGCTTCGAGCAGCACATCCTTGGCCCCCAGATCCAGGTGGTTGGTCGGCTCGTCGAGCAGCAGAAAATTCGAAGGATGCAGCAGCATGCGCGCCAGCGCATAGCGGTTCCGCTCGCCGCCAGACAGCACGCCGATCGGCTTGAACACGTCGTCCTCAGAGAACAGAAAACAACCGAGCAGACTCCGCAGCTCGGTTTGCGTGGACTGCCCCGCTGCCGCCCACAGATCATCCAGCAGGCGCGCCTTGGGATCGAGCTCTTTGTATTGATCCTGAGCGAAGTAGTCCGGCTCGGCGTTATGCCCCAAGCGGTACTCTCCGGACGTCAACGGCTCAATTCCGGCCAGCAGCTTGATCAAGGTCGATTTGCCCGCGCCGTTCACGCCCACCAGCGCGACGCGGTCGCCGCGCTCGATGATGAAGCTCACGCCGCTAAACACGTGTTTATCGCCATAGCGTTTCGAGACGTTCTTGAATTCCGCAACGATGCGGCCGCTCGGCTTCGGCTGCGGAAATGAGAAGTGAATGGTCTTCTCCTCAGGGGGAATCTCGATCCGTTCCATGCGCTCCAGTTCTTTAATGCGGCTCTGAACCTGTTTCGCCTTGGAGGCCTTGTATCGAAAACGGTTGATAAACGCTTCGAGCTGTTGGATGCGATCCTGCTGATTTCGATAAGCGGCCAGCAACTGTTCGCGCCGTTGCGCCTTCTGCTCGATGTATTGTTCGTAATTGCCGGGATAGAAATGAACCTTTTTGTTCCAGATTTCAACGATTTTGCCAACCGTGACATCCAGGAAGTAGCGATCGTGTGAAATCAGGACGAACGCGTGCGGGTAGTCGGCCAGGTACTGCTCCAGCCAGTTGCGCGCTTCAAGATCCAAATGATTTGTCGGCTCGTCCAGCAGCAGCAGATTCGGTTGTTGGAGCAGCAGCTTGGCTAGCGCGATGCGCATCTGCCATCCGCCCGAAAATTCCTCGGTGCGGCGGCCCCAGTCGTTCTTCGGAAAACCGAGTCCGGCGAGCACTGTTCCCACCTTCGCCTCGATGGAGTATCCGTCGCGAGCCTGAAATTCGCTCTCGATGGCGTGGAACCGGTCCGCCACCTGGCTGTATTCCAAGCTTGCCGGATCGAGCTCAGCCATGCGCCGGGTGAGATCTTCCATTTCCTGTTCCATGTCGCGCAGCCCGGCGAACACGGACATGCACTCGGCGAATACGCTGCGGCCGGAGAGGGCCAGCCCGTCTTGAGGAAGATAGCCCGCCGTTGCGCCTTTGGCGCGCGTGAGGGCGCCGGAGTCGAGCGATTCGAGACCCGCGAGGATCTTCAGCAGCGTCGATTTACCCGTTCCGTTCGCGCCCACAAGACCGATGCGATCGTCGGGGGTGATCATCCAATCGACGTCTTCAAATAAAACTTTCGGGCCGAAGCGCTTGCCGGCCTTGGATAACTGAATCATGCCGCGATGCTTCTATTGTCGCAGCCGGCAGTAAAGAACAGACTGGGCCGCCCGGCGATGCGCGCGCAGCCCTCCTGACCATGCATTCGGTCGGTTGCGCCCGGCTCAGGTGAAACGCGCGCTCAATCGCAGAAAAATTTCAGCGCGTTCGAGATATAGCTCTTCAGGTCCGTGCGCCGCACCACGGCGTCGAGAAATCCATGCTGCAGGAGAAACTCGCTGCGTTGAAATCCCTCCGGCAGCTTTTGGCGGATGGTCTGCTCAATCACGCGCGGACCCGCAAAGCCGATCAGCGCGCCCGGTTCGGCGATATTCAGATCGCCGAGCATGGCGAAGCTGGCCGTGACGCCGCCGGTCGTGGGATCGGTCAGCACGCTGATATACGGGACCCGAGCTTCGTCCAGACGCATCAGCGCCGCGGAAATCTTGCCGAGCTGCATCAGGCTGATGGCGCCCTCCTGCATGCGCGCGCCTCCGGAGGCCGATACGATAATCAGCGGATGCCGCCGGGCAATGGAGCGCTCGATGGCGCGCGTAATCTTCTCGCCGACCACGGCCCCCATGCTGCCGCCAATGAATTTGAGTTCGAGTGCGCAGATGTTAACCGGACGGCCATCCAATTTCCCGACCCCGGATATGACCGCATCCGAAACCCCGGAGGACTCCCGCATGGCCTTCAGCCGAGCATCGTAGGGTTTCGAGTCCACGAATCGCAGCGGGTCGGTCGAGGATAAATTCCGGTCGGCCTCTTCGTACTTTCCCTCGTCGAACAGCATTTCGAGCCGTGTGGCCGCGTCAATCCGGAAGTGGTGTCCGCATTTCGGGCAGACCTGGGCGTTTTCATCGAGAGCTTTCTTCCAGATGATCTGGCTGCAATGCTCGCATTTCAGCCACAGCCCTTCGGTCCGGACGTGCCGCGCGCCGGCGTCGGCCGTTTCAACCGAGGGTTTCTGGCGTGTGAACCAAGTCATCTAGCATAACGGTAACACGCACGCCCGAAGAGGTTTTGGCGCCAGCCGGCCGCGCTGCGCCGCCCCCGGACTCCACCACCCTTTGCAACGTCTGCGGTCCGGAGCGCACTACCCGTTTCCACGTTGTTTCGGAGGACTTCAATGAAGATGCGCACACGAACCCTGGGCGGGGCTGCCGTCCTCGCACTGCTGGTTGGCGTCAGACTCGGCGCCAATGATGAAATAGACTCGCTCTCCTTTCCCGATTCCGCCGGCGTATTTGGCACGATCACAACCCAGCCGTCCTTTGATTTTGGCAATCCGTTTTTTCAGAGTCTGGGAACCAATGGCCGTTCCTGCGGCACGTGTCACGCGCCTGCGGACGCCTGGTCGATCACGCCTGCCCATATACAAGCGCGGTTCTTTCTCACCGCCGGCAAAGACCCCCTGTTCCGGACCAATGACGGCTCCAACTGCGCCGGAGACGATGTTTCCACCTTGCAGAAAGCGGTGCGGGCCTATCGCCTTCTGCTGAACAAGGGGCTGATTCGCGTGCAGCTCCCCCTCCCGCCCGGAGCGGAATTCTCTGTGGTCTCGGTGGACGATCCTTATCATTGCGCGCCGGTTCCCGGCCAGATCTCGGTCTATCGACGCGTGTTGCCCGCCACCAATCTTAAGTTTCTTTCGACGGTGATGTGGGATGGACGCGAGACGTTCGCATCGCAAACGATCGAGCAGGATCTGGCCCACCAGGCGCTCGACGCAACGCTGGGCCATGCCGCCGCCCGAACACCGCCGTCGCAGCAGCAGATCGACGCCATAGTTGCCTTCGAACTCGCCACCTTCACGGCGCAGACCCGAGCCGCCGGGGCCGGCCGTCTGGACCGGCAGGGAGGGCAGGGCGGTCCGGAATACTTATCCAGACAGCCGTTCTATCTCGGGATCAATGACGTTTTTGGCGGCGACCCGACGCGTGCGCCGTTTACGCCGATCGTGTTCACCCTGTTCGGCGGTTTCGGCCTGGAACACGAATCGAGCGCGGCGCAGCGCGCATCCATACGGCGCGGGGAAGAAATTTTCAACACGCGATTGTTCACGGCGACCAATGTAGCGGGTTTGCCCGCGCCGTCGATGAACGTCACCTGTTCGGCATGCCATGATACGCCCAATGCCGGCAGCCATTCTCTGGCCGCCCCGCTCAACATCGGAGTAAGCGACGCATCGCGGCGCACGCCGGATCTGCCGCTTTTCACCTTGAGCTGTGCGGGAACGCACGAGATCATTCGGACCACGGACCCGGGGCGGGCGCTGATCACTGGAAAGTGCGCTGATATCGGAAAATTCAAGGGTCCCGTCCTGCGCGCGCTGGCTGCGCGGCCGCCGTATTTCCACAATGGCTCGGCCGCCACCCTGGCCGATGTGGTGAATTTCTACCAGTCCCGCTTCTCGATTCCACTGACGAACCAGGACAAAGCCGACTTGGTCGCCTTTCTGAATGCCCTTTAGCGGGCGGCGTCAACGCGGCGAAGGCTGGTTCCTCCGAAACCTAACTTCGCCGCAACAGAACCGCAACAAGGGCCGTCGTACACTGAAGAGTGGAAATCGATGGCTTGCCGGCTTGCGCTGCTGATTCTCTGTGCGGGGTTGTGCGCGCGCGCGGAGTTGACGCTGACCATCGAGCAACTCAAGGAGTTCGTGCGCTCCTCAATCAAGCTTCACCAGGATGACCGCAAGGTGGCCGAGTACCTGAAAAAGGTCACTTTGAAAAATCAACTGGATGACCGCACCATCGAGGATTTACAGGGGCTCGGCGCGGGACCCAGGACTGTAGAAGCGCTCCACCGCCTGCGGGATCTGACAGCAAGCCTGCCGAAGGCGCCGCCGCCCGCTCCCAGGCCGGCCTATGTGCCGCCGCCTCCGCCCAATTCGATTGAGCAAAAGCAGGTGCTCGCTGACGCAACCGATTACGCGCTCAACTATACCTCGCGTTTGCCGGATTTTATCTGTACACAGGTGACCCGCCGCTACATCGATCCAAGTGGAATGGAGTTCTGGCGCCTGGCCGACACAATCACCGAACGCCTCAGCTTTTATGAAAGGCATGAGGACTACAAAGTAGTGCTGGTCAACAGTCAGCCCGTGGAGATGGCGCATGAGAAGCTCGGCGGCGTGGTATCGGCCGGCGAATTCGGCTCGATGATGCAAGAGATTTTCAACCCGGAAACGGAAACGCAATTCGACTGGGAGCGCTGGGCCACGCTGCGCGGCAAGCGCATGCACGTGTTCTCCTACAAAGTATCCCAAGGCCGATCCAAGTACAGCATTGTCGCCGAGGGCAATCAGCGCATTATCGCCGGTTATCACGGCCTCATTTACGTGGACCGGAACACTTCAGCGATCATGAAGATTACATTAACGGCTGACGGCATTCCAGCTGGTTTCCCGGTTCGTGAAGTCAATACCAG
>Ga0070740_10001445_pt1 | contig 32629 bp, 29 predicted proteins | sample Coa_R2_FD_67286 | JGI IMG/M metagenome (GOLD analysis project Ga0070740, IMG submission 67286) | Surface soil microbial communities from Centralia Pennsylvania, which are recovering from an underground coalmine fire - Coalmine... | ecosystem: Environmental > Terrestrial > Soil > Unclassified ...
AGCATTTTATCCTGCCCTCGTGAAGCGTTCGCATGGAAAATGAAATTCTTAACAAAAGTTAAGGTGAACATTGTAAAAGGGAATTATTAAGAAATTCTTAGATGGGGACTATCCAGATCAAAGCTGGTTAAGCGACCGGAGCATCTGGAGGCACATCAAGGATCCGCAGCGTCCCTTCCATAATGCGCTGAAAGACAGGCCCGGACACCAGTCCTCCATAATAATTTTTACCAAGCGGATCATTAATCACAACCGTCACAATCACTCGCGGATTGGTGAGCGGGGCAATGCCCACCATTGAAGACATATATCGGTGCTTCTCGTATCCGCCATCGCCCACCTTTTTTGACGTTCCAGTCTTGCCTGCTACACGGTAACCGGGTACGGAAATAGTCTGCGCAGTTCCGCCTTTTGCGAAGACCGCTTCGAGTAACAACAGCATTTGCTGAGCAACTTTCTCGTCCATCACACGCTCACCCACAGGCGGTTTATCCAGTTTCAGTAATGATACAGGCAGTTTCTCGCCATTGTTGGCGATGACAGAGTAAGCATGTGCAATTTGCAATGTGGTAGCAGAGAGTCCATAGCCGAAGGCAAGCGTGGCCAGTATGAACGAACCCCAGGGATTGTGCTTGACCAGAATACCGCTCTGCTCCCCCGGAAATCCTATCCCTGAACTTTCACCGAATCCGACACGGTGTAACATGCTCCACAGTTGATCCGGCGGCAACGAAAGCACGATTTTTGCCGCACCCATATTACTGGATACAGACAGAATCGTGGCGATATCAATTATCCCGTTATTTTTCTCATCCTTGACAACGTTACGTCCTACTCTCATCCAGCCCGGCGATGTATCGATAACAGAATTCGGCTTGATCCGGCCTGATTCCAGGCCGCTCGCAACTGTAAATGCCTTGATCGTCGAACCAGGTTCAAAGATATCCGTGACTGCGCGGTTGCGTATACTGTCCGGATTCGCTTTCGAACGATTATTGGGATTGAAGGATGGCACATTTACCATCGCAAGAATTTCACCGGTCTTTGCATCCAGGACAATCACGGAGCCGGATTTTGCCTTGTTTTCCATAACACCCGACATTAACTCCCGATAAGCGAGATACTGTATGCGCCGGTCTATGCTTAATACCAAATCATTCCCCGGTTTCTCGTCCTGGATGGTCTGCACATCAGAAATGACCCGGCCCAGTCTGTCCTTGATAACCCACTTTTTTCCTGGTTCACCCTGCAGCCATTTGTTGTAAGCAAGCTCCAACCCTTCCTGCCCCCGATCATCTACATTGGTAAATCCAATCACATGGGCTGTGACTTCACCCTCGGGATAATAACGGTGATACTCTTGCTGTAAATAAATTCCTGGTATACCCAGCATCTTTATCTGATTGGCTGTCTCAGGTGAAAGTGAACGTTTGAGATAGACGAACTCACGCTTTTTTTTCTGGTTGGTTTTAACCAGTGCTGAAATTTCCCTGGATTTCATGCCTGTCAGACGCGCTAAAGAAGACAATTGTCCCGGCGCAGGATTAAATTCCTGCGGGTTAATCCAGGTTGAGAAAACTGCCGTACTAACTGCCAATGGAAAACCATTCCGGTCCACAATCATGCCGCGGAAAGACGGAGTAGCAACAAGACGCAAAACGCGTTCATCACCCTGTTGCCGCAGGAAATGCTGATCCAGAATCGCGAGATCGAAGACCCGCCATGACAATCCGGCAACGGCGAGCACTATCACTGATAACATCAGATAAAAACGTGCGGAACTATAGGCAGTTTGCTCCTGCATCATTCTGGTTGCGTCTCAATCCTGGAATTCTTATATGCGTTGATTAATATTACTTCCGCGGCACACCACCGGAATCCTTTCTGATAGGACACCCAAAGGAAAGAGCCGGCAGTTCTGCCATCCCGCATCAAGCCGGGACAAACTCACAACGGCCGTCCGACAGGCCATTGCAGCGATATACAATCACTCGTGAATGATAACCACAGATTTATGGTCCGGAATAATCATCCCTAATTTATTTTCAGCTATCTGCTGTATTCGTGCCTGCATCATCCAAGTGCTGCGCTCCAATAGTAATTGCCCGCGTTGCACATGTAAATGATCTTGTTCAGACAGGTTACGCTGATAGGCGGCATGCAAGATGCGAGTCACATGAGTAACATAAATAATGCTCACGGCTGACAAGAGGACCCCCAGAGCCAGCACCAGCACAGCGATCTGCCGGCGGTTCAGAAAATGAGCCAATACCAGATGACGTGATAATACACCTTGATGAACTAAGCGTGCTGCCGCGTTCATGATAATTTCTCCGCTATACGTAATATGGCACTACGTGCCCTGGGGTTGATGTTAACTTCATTTAAACCCGGCTTGATTGGCTTACCCAATGACTTGAGCCGTGCCTGAAAACGATTTCCCTTGACCGGCAAACCACGCGGTAAATCTGCGCCTTTTTCATGCTGCCGAATAAATTGTTTAACAATTCTGTCTTCAAGTGAATGAAAGCTGATGACAGCCAGACGGCCGCCGGCAATTAAACCATCAAGAGCCTGAGCAAGGCCAAGTTCCAGATCTTCCAATTCCTGATTGATTGCGATCCGGATTGCCTGAAAACTGCGTGTCGCGGGGTGTTTATCATAATTTTTTGATCTTGGAATAGCAAATTTGATGATATCAGCCAATTGTGCTGTGGTGGTAATAGGTTTCTGCTCGCGTGCCTTCACAATCGCACCAGCGATGCGTCGTGAAAATTTCTCTTCTCCATATTTCCACAATATGTTGGCAAGTTCCGTTTCACTGACTTGCGCAATCCAGTTCATGGCATCCATACCCTGACTCGTATCCATACGCATATCAAGTTTGCCTTCCTTCGCAAAACTGAATCCACGTTCAGGATTATCCAGCTGCGGTGAAGACACACCAAGATCAAATAAAATTCCATTAACTTTGCCAAATACATTCTGTTGAATCAAGTGAATCTGCATTTGTGCAAATGAACCATGAATAATGCTGAATCGTTTATCGTGAGAAAAATGTTTTTGCGCATAAGCAATCGCTTCCGGATCCTTATCGAAAGCAATTAATCTTCCGTGCGGGCCCAAACGATCCAGAATAGCTTGTGAATGGCTGCCGCGCCCGAATGTCGCGTCAACATAAATTCCATCAGATGAAGTAAAAAGACCGGCAACTGCTTCATTCAGCAGAACAGCGATATGTTGGTGAAAAATTTCGTTCATACGGCAAGCTGCCATGTTGGTTAGTAAACTCCCTTCACTTACATCACAACGAAATAGACTTCACCTCTTCAGGTAGAGAGGAGCCATTTGAATCGGATTCTTCCTGCAACCAGCGGTTTCGGCATTCATCCCAACGCGCCTGATCCCATAATTCAAATTTTTTCCCCTGACCAACTAATACCGCATGCTTGTTGAGTCCAGCATATTCGCGTAACAAAGGCGGCAATAGTACACGTCCATGAGTATCCATTTCCACATCTGTCGCATGCCCAACCAGCAACCGCTGGATGCGGCGCGCGGCAGGATTAAAACTTGGAAGTCCCGCCAGCTTCTTTTCAATCTCTTCCCACTCCGGCAATGGATAGACCAGTAAACAGCGTTCCTCTGTATCAATCGTCAATACCACCACGCTTTTACTATCAAGCTGCAGCCGCTCGCGGTATCGGGTTGGCATCACGATCCTGCCCTTCGCATCGATGTTTATCCCATTGATACCGCGAAACACTGCATTAACCTCCCCGAGAGAGAAGCCCACAAAGAAAACCCCCAAAATCTAGGAAGCAGCCGTAAAACCTTTGTGGGTAAAATTGAATATACCACAATTTTCCACAAAACAACACTTTCTACCACTTATCTCCACTTTTCGCGAAAGTAGACGCACCGGCTTTGCTGTTATGGGAGATTGAGAGCGCTCATTACACTGTGTCCTGGCGAGACCAATCCAGGCGAAAACCCATGGATCGCCACGCTGATTTCAGCCTGCAGTGACGAGCTGGGTTCATTTCCAGCTTCGCGATTGAATTCAGATGAGTATCTGCAGGATACCGGTAATCAGCGTCGTCGTTGAGGAGCTGCAAAGCAGCCGCGGCAATCGAGACAGCAGGGAAAAACAGGAATTAGTGAGTCAGTCGATAAGCCGGGTTCTGTCGCGAGCAATCATTTATCTAGGATGCCTGTTGCCAGACACCTCATGCAGCCTACCCAAACCCAGTGCGGGTCGCACTATCAGGTTCCTATTTGGCCTTACTCCAGGCGGGGTTTACCATGCCGCAACTGTTACCAGTCACGCGGTGCGCTCTTACCGCACCATTTCACCCTTACCCAGCCCCGTTGCGGAGGCTGGGCGGTATATTTTCTGTGGCACTTTCCGTAGGCTCACGCCTCCCAGATGTTATCTGGCGCCTTACCCTATGGAGCCCGGACTTTCCTCCCCTTCAAATGAAGGAGCGATTGCCTGACTGACTCGCCGGCAAGTCTAACACAGTTTGTAGGAGAGAAATATCAAGATGCGGGCTGAACAGCGATGTCAGGGCCGCGCCTGTCAGGATGATCAGCCCATTTTCAAATCATTTTTTGGCGCGGCGGGTGCAAACAAGGAAAACAACTCTTCAAGATCCGTGCTGCCAAAGTATGTTGTCAGGGATTTTTCATTAAAAAGCTGGCTGCCTGCTGTTGTTCTCGTCTCAATGCGTGCGCTTTCGATGGATGAGTAAATTTTGGCACACTGTTTAAGTTGTGCGTCGGAAATCCTGTACTCACGCAAATGACCTGAGTATTTTTCAGCAGCCCTTGCGATGTCACGCACCAGGGCATAGCCAATAATAAATTCCAATGCCTCCTCAGAGGATTTAAATCGCTGCTGATTACGTATTTGATCACAACCCGCGCTTATGAACTTTAAAACCTGATCCAGGTCATTCTCATGGACTCTTCTCATGAGAAAATCAATCTCGATCAATTGATCCTTGCTAAGAGCTTCTGGCATGGAAATCAACCCTCCCGCAGCGTGGATTGAAACTTCTTGTGGGCATTTATCCGTTGCTGGATGTCCCTGGAAAAAACATGTATGAACTTCTTCAGGTCATCCTGGTAACGTGGATCGTCCCATTTTTCCTGTACTTGAAAAAAAATAAACTCCCGCGCACAGATACTTTTTAATTCATCAAAATACTGAGGATAAAGATGCTCAAATACAGAATCAGGTAGCGAATCGATAATTTCCCCGATTACTTCCTCCATTTGCTTGTTCGTGATCCCGAATATTCTTGCAATCTCGCTATCTGTCTGCAGATTGAAAACCAGCTTGCACATATCCTTGACGGCATTGATAACACCGTGTGAAAACTCGAGTTTTCTAACCTGCATTATCCGGAGCCCCGATTGCGCAAATGCTTACAATACAATTATACCTCATTTAAAAATTGCCTGGCCAATTCAAGTGAAACCCGATGGTGCCTGTATTTGTTTTCCTGTTTGACATTCAAGCCAAACAGCCTCTTTATCAAGGACAAGCGCAACATATGAAAGCGCGCATGCCTTAAGTCATGTTTGACAATTTTCAAAACGTCGGATTTCGGGTAGTGCTTTTTATAAAACAGCAGCTTTCCCGCTTTTTTCTTGCGCACGACTTCTTCGCGCGGATTACCTTTCTCGCTTGCGCTGCCAATATGCCGGACTGTCATCTGTTCACAATATTCAATCGTGTAGCCAAGCTTGCGTATGCGCAAACAAAGATCTGTTTCCTCGCCATACAGGAAGAAATCCTCATCGAATCCATGAATCCGTTCAAACACGTCACGCCGCGCAATCATGCTTGCACCCAGGACTGTCGCCAGTCTGCCGGGCAACTCTGAAAAATCAGCACTGGACTGTGTTTGACGGGGATAATGAAGAAACGCTGTGCGCTCAAGTTTATTATCTGCATTGACAATGCGGGTACCGGCCAGGCCACAATGAGGGTGATGATCCATAAACTGTACTGCGCGAAATAAATCCGTCTCGGTCAAACAGACAGCATCCGGATTAAGCATAAATACATAACGCCCCCTACAAATCTTGAACGCCTGATTATTTGCCCGTCCAAAACCCTTATTATCACTGTTCGCTATCAATGCGATGCATGCCTCAAATTGACGCAGAACCTCAATGCTGTCATCGCTGCTATGGTTATCAACGACAATGATTTCAAAATTTATATTCTGCTGACACAAAACAGATTCAACGCATTTTTTAACAAGCTGGGCAGTGTTGTAATTAACGATTATGACAGAAACATCAATGATAGGCATAAGTAAGATTCATTATTAATTGGCCGCGTCAAGTATAAAGCCCACATAATGTACAAGGCAAGCTTGCGACTTAAGATAACCCGCATGGATGAACCAGCCGCCCTGCAGAAATAAGCACATTTATTTGTTCTTTTTAGCCAAGGCCATTTCATACAATACGTTTTTGCGTTCGCCAGTGATTTTACTCGCCAGTGCGGCCGCCTGCTTGAGGGGCAGTTCCTCTAAAAGCGCATCCAGTACCTCTTCAGGAATAACCTCTTTACTTACGCTGGCTTCCTCATCGATCCCCTCAACCAATATGACAAATTCACCACGCAATTCCTTCTCACGCGCCGTGTAATGACTGACAAGCCCTGCCAGTTCGTCAGTGAGTACAGACTCATGGATTTTGGTAATCTCTCGTGCGACGGTTGCCATTCTTGTCCCGCCAAAGACTTCCATCATGGTTTGTAATGTGGACAGCAATCGATGCGGCGCTTCGTAGAAGATCATGGTGCGAGCCTCGTGCAGCAACAACGCCAGCCGGTTGCGGCGAGCTTCAGGCTTGGCTGGCAAAAAACCCTCAAATGTGAATTTATCTGTCGGAAGCCCAGCCACGCTTAATGCCGCAATTGCAGCGCATGGTCCGGGAATAGATACCACATTGATACCTTGCGCCTTTGCCTCCCGGACCAGATGGAACCCCGGATCACTGATTAAGGGCGTACCCGCATCGCTGATCAAAGCAACTGACTCACCCTGCTGCAAATGCTCCAATATAACCTTGAGCCGTTCCCGCTCATTAAATTCGTGCATTGAGATACTGGGCTTGTTGATGGAGAAATGTTTTAATAAGGGTGATGAATGTCTGGTGTCTTCCGCAGCGATCCTGTCAACCTTCTTCAACACTTCAATAGCCCGCAACGTAATATCCTGCAAATTGCCTATCGGTGTGGCAACAATATACAGTGTGCCGATTTTTTCACTTTTCATCGCTTATCATCTTTTTTGATAAAAAAGCATTTTAAACAATAACCACGATAAACTCTATGCACATGATTCAGCGTCATTGGTGACAATCAAATCCCTGGACCAGCAAGCACAGCAAACTCTTGCGACATCGGAAAAAGACCTTCAGAGAGACCAAAAAACAGGAGTTTTCGGAATGAATCCACTCGACAGGCAAAAAATCGGCAGACATGCGGAAAATCAGGCATGTGCTTATCTATTGTCACTCGGCTTTATCTTGATCGAGAAAAATTATCGCTGCCGTCATGGTGAGATTGACTTAATCATGCGTGACCGGGATGATATCGTATTCGTGGAAGTCCGCAGCCGGAGCCGCAAGGACTATGGCAGCGCAGACGAATCGATAGATAAACGCAAGAGAAACAGGATTATCAGAGCTGCCACACATTTTTTGCAAAAGCAGCACTGGTTATATAAAGTGAGCAGCCGCTTTGATGTGATCGCCATTCATTATACAAATGGAAAATCACAGCTTGAGTGGATTAAAAACGCATTTTTGGATGAGAGTGATTTTTAGGGTGAAGTTTCAACAGACATTTTATATAGAGTATTTTTAACATGAACAGCATTATAGACCGTATCAGAGTTAACTTTACCGATAGCATTCAAACAAAAATAAACTCGGCCGACTCCATCATTAACATCATTGCGGAAGCAAGCGAGGAAATTGTCCAGGCCTTGCTGGAAGGTCATAAAATTCTAAGTTGTGGAAACGGCGGTTCCGCCTGTGATGCCCTGCATTTCAGTTCAGAAATGCTGAATCGCTTCAAGCAGGAACGCCCTGGCCTGCCTGCTATCGCCCTGAATTCCGACATCCCGACACTGACTGCCATCGCCAATGACTATCACTTCAGTGATGTATTCGCTAAACAGGTACGTGCGATCGGCCAGCCCGGGGATTTGCTGCTTGCCATCTCTACCAGTGGAAATTCGCCGAATATCGTCAACGCAATAAAAGCCGCGCATGATAAAAACATGGGGGTTATTGCATTAACCGGATATGATGGTGGTAAAATAGTCGACCACTTACAAGAAAAAGATATTGAAATTCGGGTTCCCGCTTATGATACTGCGCGGATTCAGGAAACCCATTTACTCGTCATCCATTGCATATGCGACATTGTCGACTTTAGATTATTTGGTCACGGAGAAGTGATAACATGAAAAATCTTAGCAAAAAAATATCTATTATTCTTGGACTATCCCTTGCATTACAAGGGTGTATTTTCGTCGCTGGAGCAGCAGCAGGCGCAGCTGCAATAGCTGTAGTATACGATCACAGAACAATTCAAAATACATTACAGGATACGGAAATCGCAAACAAAATCGCTAACCGGATATTCAAGGTGCCCTACCTCCATAACGAAAGTCATATCGAGGTTACCGTATTCAATCGTATTGTTCTGCTGACCGGAGAAACCCCCAGCCAGGAATGGCGCATGCGCGCTGAGGAAATCGCGAAATCGGTTCCTGATGTCGGCCGCATTTACAATCAGATCACCATACAAGGCCCGACTTCATCCCTGACCCGCACCAGTGATTCATGGATCACAACAAAAATTAAGGGCCAAATGCTGGCAACCGAAGACTTGAAGTCCAGCAGCATTAAAGTATTAACTGAAAATGGCGTCGTTTATCTGATGGGCATTGTCAGCCGTCAACAGGCAGCAACCGCCGTTGATATCGCGCGACAGGTTTCCGGTGTCCAGAAAGTCATAAAGATATTCCAGTACACCAACTAGGATAGCTATTTATCTTCAAGCCTATTTAATCAAAGCCTTCCTCCCCCGATCAAAGCGGGGAGGAAACAGATGCAATCATTTCTTCGCATATTCTTCAAGGACTGCCGCGATTTCATCATAGCTGATAGGTTTTGCAATAATGCGGTTCATTCCTGAATCAAATGCCTGCTGGCGATCCCGTTCGAGAATATGTGCGGTCATGGCAACAATCGGCATCTCTTTTAAATCAGGACACTGGCGCAAACGCTTGACGATATCAAATCCACTGATATCCGGCAGACCCACATCCATGAAAATCAGATCGTATTTGTTGATTTCACACACGTTTTCCAGCACTTTCTGGCCATTATCGACCACATCCACGCAACAACCGAAATCTTCCAGCATGATTTTGGCTATTTTCTGGTTAATCAGGTTGTCTTCGACAAGCAGGACATTCGACTTATATTGCGACCGCTGCAGGAGTGATGATTTATCCGCAGCCATATTCATGCCTGAATTCTTCGAATCGGACGATTGCAGCTTTAACGACAATGTGAATTTGAATTCGGATCCTTTTCCGACTTCGCTTTTAACTTCAATTTCACCGCCCATGGCTTCAACCAGCTGCTTGGTTATTGCGAGACCAAGACCGATTCCCCTGTGTTTACGATGATATATTGAATCAATCTGACTGAATTTTTCAAAAATGCTTTCCAGTTTGTCACGACGGATTCCAATTCCTGTGTCAACCACCGTGACCTCAAACAAGGCCCTGGTCTTGGATTTTTTCGGGCAATTCACGATCACCTTGATGTAACCATCTTCGGTAAACTTAATCGCATTGCCTAATAAATTCACCAATACCTGCCTGACGCGATTGGCATCTCCAATGACTGCGCTGGTCAAATCCGGGTTATATTCAAGGATCAAATCAATGCCTTTCTCGCGTGCTTGATATTGCAGGCTCTGGACGATTTGAGTAAATAAACTGTAAAGATCAAATGGATCGTTCGAAAAAGACAGCTTTCCGGCTTCCAGCCTGGCGAAATCCAGAATATCACTCACCAGTGAGAGCAAACTGTTTCCGGCGTTACTGATGATATCGACATATTCTTCTGATTCAGCAGGAAGACCTTTCATTTTAAGAATTTGCGCCATTCCAAGGATTGCATTTAGCGGTGTACGCAGCTCATGACTAATCATCGCCAAGAAGTCTGACTTAGCCTGGTTTGCCACTTCAGCTCGCTGCATGGCGTCCCTTAGCTTTTGTTCATGCAAGACTTCCTTGGTGATGTCTTCAGCAATGCCCGCGAAACCAATGAAATTGTTTTTTTCATCCTGAATGGGAAAGCTGGTATCCTTGATCCATCTTATGTCCCCCTCTGGAGTAAAAATACGATAACGATATTCATATTGCGCATCCTGGCCCATTTCCTTCAGGGTCTCAAATCGCGCCACATTGGATGCTTTCTCGCGGTCTTCGGGGTGCAGCGTATCCAGCCACGAATCAGGATTCTCGTATAAGCTGTCACGGCTTCTTCCCCACACTTTTTCATAACCGGGACTGAGATATAATTGCTTGTTGCATGAGTTATCCCTTACCCAGAAGACGGCATGCACTTTTTCTGCGAAAAAACGAAAAAAATGGCTGGCTTGTTCCAGCTCTGCCAATCTTAATTTTTCCTGGGTGACATCTTTAGCGATGCCTGCAAACCCGATAAACTGATGATTAGTATCATAGAGAGGGAAATTCACTTCCTGGATACGCCTGATATCATTATCAGGGCGTATGATTCGATATTCCAAAAAGTTGGTCTGTCCTTCCTGCGGATTGTTCTTGATTCGGTTAATTTCAATCTCAACCTGTTTCCTGTCGTTCGGATGAACCGTCGAGAACCATGCGACACTGTCATCGTATAAGCTTTCGCATGTTCGTCCCCAGATTTTTTCATAGGCTGGACTGATATAAAGCTGGGTCTTATAATCAACATCACGGATCCAGAAAACATCCTGGCTCAGCTCGGCAAGCTTATAAAAGTACTTTCCCAGATTGATAACACTTGAGTCAGTTAACGAGTTCATGGCTCTAGAGACTTGTTTTTTATAAAAAAATTCGGATAAGATGTAATATTTCCAACTATTCTATCACTAGAATGACACAAAGCAAAAATATACGAGGGTTACTGGTATGATGCGACGCACAATTCAACCTCAAGCCGCCCAACGAAGCTTAATGCTGCTTGAAAGACTTTACCCCGGCACGACCAGTAATCACCGCAGTGTTGCAGTCGAAATCACAGGGCCCATTAATCTTCCTGCCTTCAGGGAAGCATTCAAAAAGGTAATCAATCGCCATGAAATGCTTCGAGCGTATGTCAAAGTCACCAATGAAGACAGGGTTTTTGAGATTTATGACTCAGCCGACTACCTCGATAAATTCACAACACTGAACAAATACATCGATGCTTCAGGAATAGTATCCAAGCCGAAACTTGAAGACTTTTACACGACCCTTAAAATTCTCAAGGAAGAGGAGTTTGTAGAAAAGCCATTCGACTTGCATAACATTCCTCTCTGGCGCAGCATCATTGTGAAGGTTGATGAAAATCGCTATCAATTTTCCATCATGTTCAATCACATCATCATCGATGAAGGCTCGATAGGCGTCATATTAAGAGAGTTGTCGCATTTTTATAATCTCGAACTAGGCCAGTCTTCGCAAGCATCTCTCGATTTTATTCCCTCATTTGCAGAGCATGACATCAGTTTATCAACCCTCGAAAAAGAGGAGCGACTCGCTTACTGGAGCGAAAAGCTCAAAGACCTTAACACAACCAATTTGCAAACTGATGTTCCTCCGCAGCAATCGTTCAGATTCGCTGGCAAACGCATACGTTTCAAACTGGACAGTGATTTGATCGCGCAACTGGAAATCATCGCCAAATCAAAAGACTCCTCACTGAACCAGGTCATGCTTGCAAGCCTGTATTCTCTTCTGTATCGATATAGCGGTGAAACTGATATCTGCCTGGGCATTACTTCAGCCAATCGCAGACATAAGGCTCTTGATTCAAAAATTGCGGAACAGATGGTCAACTGCTTTTTTAACAGCGTTCCGTTACGTCTGCAGTTTGATAAAAATGTTACTTTTCTGGAATTGCTCTCACAAACCAGGGTCACGTTGAGTGAAGCACTAAAAAAACAATTACCCCTGGATATCGTTTTTGAGGAAGCAATCAGTCCGGATACAAAAGCGTCATTGCTGACAGCTTCTCCATTTAACTGCCTGCTCGTTCTTAACAGGCTTAAGCCAACCCTGACTCTCACCGGCACAACCGCGTCACAACCTGTAGAGCTTGATTTTGGGAGATGCAAGTTCCCCTACTTTGGAATCAATCTTGATGAATACCCTGACGGCTCATACGATTGTTTTGTTGAATATAATACAGATTTGTTCTTTGAAGAAACGATGAATCGCCTGATCGGGCACTTCAAAAAAATTCTTCAATGCATCACAGAGCAGCCTAGCGCGAAGATTTCAACTCTGCCGCTTCTGCTGGATGAAGAAAAAAAACTGATTGCTGATTTTAACGCCACAACAAAAGAACCCGTCACACAAAATTTGGTACCCGATTATTTTCATGAATGCGCAGAAGCTTACCCCGACCATATCGCACTGGTATTTCATCACAGCAATAGCAGCATTGAGAAACTGACCTATCGGGAACTGGACATACGATCATCGCAGCTTGCCAACTACCTCATACAGCATGGCATTGGACCCAACATACCGGTTGGCATTTCACTAACGAGGTCCGCTAATCTTGTTGTAGCAATACTTGCAGTCCTCAAGGCCGGTGGTGCTGTCGTAACCATGGAAACGGAAGAATGCGCATCCTTGTCTCACAAAATCAAGGATACCAAAATCCCGGTCGTCATCACTGATAGTTCAACCGCATCTCTTTTTAGCGATCTCACAACTGACATCATAAATATCGATAATGAGAAAATCGGACACGATATTGCACAAGCTTTGCCGCCCGACAAACGACCGGCACTTAAACCAACTGACATCGCCTACATTATGTATACGTCGGGAACAAGCTCGGCTTCTGAAACGGGTGAAAAAGCCAACCCCAAAGGTGTAGTCATTACCCACGGAAGCTTTGCCAATCTTCTTAACGCACTTTTTGATTTGCATCTAAAGCCTAACACTAAAGTCATCTGCACTGCACTTCCGACATTTGACGCCATATTCTATGACATGCTGGCGGCATGGACGACTCATGGTGAAATACATTTATGTTTCGAAGGTGGTCGATATTCTCCCCGAGTTCTTGAAGAAATCATAGCAAAAGAAAATATTAACTTTGGTGTCTTCTTGCCCAGTCTTTTATCCGAACTCAATCCTCAGCTGCCTCTTGAGTTTGTCATCAGCATGGGCGCTGTTCCCCATGAGGAAACCATGAAAATCTGGGCAACCTCGCGCAAGGGCAGAGTTATCATGAATGGACTTGGCCACACTGAGGCAGGCGTTTGCACTTCAATCCACATTTACAAACCTGGCACAGATCACACTATCACTGGCCAGCCAATCCGCAACATGCAAATGTTCATCATCAATCCTGAAAATTTATCTATTTGTCCGCTTGGCGTGCCTGGTGAAATTTATCTGTCAGGTCCCAGTCTTGCCCAGGGATACATCGGGAATGAGAAACTGACAAATAAAAAATTCCCTCTACTCTCATATAATCCAGTTGACGGAACTTTTAAAAGGCTGGGTCCATCAGAAACCAGTGAAACCGCGATCAGAGTTTATGCGACAGGCGATTATGGTTGTTATCAATTAACACAGGATAAAAAAGTTGAAATTAAATTCATCGGGCGCAAAGACAGAGTAATAAAAATTTATGGTGTCAGGGTTGATCTTGATGAAGTCGAATTCATTTTAAGAAAACATCCATCTATCAAAGATGTCGTTGTTCTTTCCAATCAGGAAAATACAGATTTGACGGCATATATGGTTCCCAGTTCAACCGGAATATCACCTGACAATCTTCGTCAGCATATCCAGGAATACCTTACTCAAACACTGCTGCCATCCGTTGCTCATCCCAAAACAATTTGCATACTCCCGGAACTGCGTCTCACCAGAAATGGGAAAATCGATACCCGTGCCTTACCTGTAACCATTCCGGGTCAAAGTATAGACAAAACACGACCGCTAACAGAGTTACAAATCAGGATACGTGAGATCTGGGCTCACGTGTTAAAACGCGATGTTGAGCAAATAAGCATCTATCATTCTTATAAAGAGAACGGCGGCAATTCACTTTCGCTTGCAAGACTGGAAACTGAGTTGAATAAAAAATTAGCATTTAATGAGTACGTTGGCATCAATATATTATCCAAGCATATGACTATCATCAGCCTTAGTGAGACACTTGCGCCATTATTAAAATCCAGCTCAGCTCTCTCAAAATTACCCGGTGATGCCTATCGCAATTCTGATGACACTGTTGTCTTTTTCAAAAAAAAAACCTCTCAGAAGCCCGAGGTACTCCAGCACATACCGCAAAATACAGTGAAAAAGGAAACTGGTGGCACTGATACTCAAAATCATCAATCTCAAACAAGCCTTTCTTTTAAAACAACAGGAAATCTTGTTTGATAATCCGATACAAATATGAAACTATATGAATATAATTATAGAATTATTTGTGATACTTTACTGAGTTTAATCTAATCTAGGTTGATAATAATTATTACATTCTCTTTGGGGAGTAAGTAAGATGCCATTTCTTAGAGTCAGATTTGAAGGAGAGCCTGAGTCTTCGGGCAATCTCACAGCTTATCCTACCAAGCCCAACCAGATCCCGCTTTTTTTCATCCCGGGTATTCTGGGGAATGGATCAGAATTTCAAAATATCATCGAGCAGCTAAGAGCCAATGGCGATCATAGACCTTTTTATGTTTATTACCACCCTTCAATTGCACCTGATAAAAAGCACTCATACAAAGAAGATGCAACTCTGGAAGATCAAGCCAAGTTAATTGCAGAATGCATGCTGGATATTCTACCCAAAGGCCCTCTCCCTCATCTTGTCGTAGGGTATTCATACGGATGCAGTCAGGCGGCATTGGCAGCCCGGCATCTCCCCGATGCACGGCTTTTTCTAATTGACGGTCCATCACCTGAATGCTCAAGGGAATACTTTACAAGCGACAATCCATCCTTAATTATTGACTTGTTCAATATTGTAAAATATGCGGCAATACTATCAGAAGATGACGGAGATTTTGCCAACAGTGTTTCCATTTCATCAGATTTGCTGGATAAGTGCAAAAAACTTGACCCGCTTAGTTGCATTGATGAAATTTCAAAGTACATTTCGTTAAGAGTTGCTGGGATCAATCAATCCGAGTTTAATAAGTATTTAAAAATTGCCAAGCAAGGCATCAAGAATCTCGTTACTCCGTCGCCACCGGCATCTGAAACAGCTCTTCCGGAAAAAATTGTCACATTAATAACCAAGGAAACCTTGAAAAAGTATGGCAATCAGTATGCCGGATGGGACAAGCATACTGAACGATTGCTCCTAGTTAATGATGAGCATCTTCAGAATGAAAACCACATGAGCTTATTAGAAGTTGATCAGGAAATGAAACTCGTTCATTCAATTGAGCGATTTGTTGCTCAGGAAACCAGACCTGAAAATCTGCTAGCATTGCATTTAAATTTCCTGTTGCAAACATACTGCAAAAGCGAACCAAATTTGGAAAGACAATCTCCAACATCTATCTCACCGGAAAGCCTTAGCCCAGAAATGCAAAGATCACCCAAATCCGTTACTCCTCCAAAAAAATCCAAATCAGGTTTCTCCAGTCCTAGCACATCAGATATAGAAGATTTTAATTCTGATAATAGCGGCTCGCCAAGGGTTGAAACATTTAGCGACGAAGATGAAAATATTTATGTAGGAGAAAACGAGGACAAAGTTAATCCATTGGAGTTTCTGGCTAATCTTGAACAAATCAAACGAAAACTGACTTTTTTCATGACGAATACTGATCAAATGGCTATTCTTACCCAGAAAAAACTTGTCGATGAACAGCCAGTGACTTCATCACGCATGGGTCTGACACCAACCCCGCTCTCTCAGTAACTGACAACGTATTGATTAGATTTATTGATGTCCAGGTCAAGAGACCAAAAAATGAGACACTGGTAGTTACGCACTAACTACCAGTGTAAATTATCATTGGATTTTGATGGATATTTAACAAGCAAGATGGAAACAGCTTATTCGACCAATTTCAAGAATGGCTTGGCTCGTCCAATTGAAGGCTCGACTACGACGCCTGATTGCTGTTCGATTGATTCAATGCCGCCTGAGCCGCCTTCGATACCTTTAAGCTGCACAACTTCTTCGGTACCACTTTCAGCATCATCTTCAGCATCAAAGAAAATTCCCTCACCATTTTCTTCAGCATAAATAGCTAACACACCCTTGATCGGTGCTGAAATCATATGAATGACGCCAGAAAATGAAGCCTTGAATTCAACCAATTCATTAGATATTTTCAGATCACGAATAGCGGAAGGAGAAATATTAAATACAATCTCGCCTCCTTCAACATATTCCTTGGGTATTTTACAACGCGGGTTGTTTGCATCGATAACAAGTATAGGATTACAGTTACTATCAACTATCCATTGATAAAATGCACGTAGTAGGTATGGTCTGTTCGATAGCATAAGTCACTCCCTTAAGCTGTTTCTGCTCTGACTAATTTTCTTAATTCCTGCTCTGATTCCGTGAGACTGGCCTGGAAGGAATCCCGTTGGAATACACGATCTGCATACTTGTCTATAATCTTTGCCTCAGCCTGGGGAAATGTAATGCCCCATGCAGGTAACCGCCATAATACAGGAGCAATACAGCAGTCTACCAGTGTAAATTCATCGCCCATGAAGTATGGAGACGCATTGAATACAGGTACCAGTTGCAACAAATAACTTGTCAATTCTTTTGCTGCTGCGCGTGAATCATTAATCTTGCTAGACTCCAGTTTCTTGATTAACGGACCCCATTCGCGGTCAAATCGATAGATAATCAATCTTGCCTTCGCTCTGGCAACTGGGTAAACCGGCATCAAGGGAGGATGCGGAAAGCGTTCATCAAGGTATTCAGCGATAATATTAGGTTCATATAGGGCTAGCTCACGATCAACTAACGTTGGAACACTGCCGTATGGATTCAATTCAAGCAAATCTTCAGGCTTGGTACGGGATTCTACGTTAACCACTTCATAAGATACGCCTTTTTCGGCGAGAACGATGCGCACTCTGTGACTCAAAATATCAACAGCACCAGAATACAGTGTCATGACGGATCGTTTATTTGTAATGATTGCCATGCTAACCTCTTCTCTTAAAAAATGGTTATTGTTAGTTATATCAAGAAATTCTCATTCGATATATCTAGCAGCGCGAAAAGAAAAAGGTGGCTGGGGGACTAGGATTCGAACCTAGGTTGACGGAGTCAGAGTCCGTAGTCCTGCCGCTAGACGATCCCCCAATCGTTGAAGTGTACAATACAAATTATCGTTTGGAGTATTGTGTGCCCTTACGAGCTTTATGTTTGCCAACTTTTTTACGCTCGACTTCTCGCGCGTCTCGTGTCATGTAACCAGCTCTTCGCAAAGCTTTTCTAATTGAGTTGTCTTCAGAACCCTCAACAGCGCTGCTCAGTTCGTATTTAACCAGTGCGCGTGAAATACCATGACGAATAGCACCTGCCTGACCATTCATACCACCGCCATCAACGGTAACAATCACGTCAAACTTACTGTTTAAATCTGTCACTTCCAATGGCTGGCGAACGATCATTCTTGCTGTTTCACGTCCGAAATACTCATCAAGAGTCCTGTCATTGATTACAATGTTTCCCTTGCCTTTTTTTAAAAATACACGTGCGGTTGATGTCTTGCGACGCCCGGTACCATAATAAATCTGCTCTGCCATGTCGTTGTCCTATTCTGCTTTTTCTAGATTAATCGCTACAGGCTGCTGCGCATCATGTGGATGCTCAGATCCAGCATATACCTTCAATTTACGCAACATCGCTCTACCCAGCGGATTTTTTGGCAGCATGCCCTTCACCGCAATTTCAATAATCTGGGTTGGATTCTTTGCTTGAAGCTTTTCAAACGTTGTTTCTTTTAAACCGCCCGGATAACCGGAATGACGGTAGTAAACCTTATCCTGTTCCTTTTTCCCCGTCACTTTCACCTTGTCGGCATTAATCACGACAATATAATCGCCTGCATCTGCATGCGGGGTATATTCTGGCTTATGTTTGCCACGCAGGTATTTCGCTATTTGACTTGCTAGCCGGCCTAAAACTTTGCCTGTTGCATCAACGACATACCATTTATGTTCTATATTTTCACTTGTTGCAAAATACGTTTTCATCGTTAATCCTATGAATAGAAAGAACCCTTAAAAGCGCCAGAATTGTATAGTAAGCCACATAAACAAGCAAGTGCCTGGGTCATCTTTGCGGGAGCTTCAAGCTCTTGATCAGAACCATCATTGGTAAGCCGAAAGAAACCCATCATAACACAAATGATTAAGAATGTGCCAACGCACAAGAAAATTTTTACCGCTTCCCATCTCTACACCCCGCTGCCGCTTCCAATTCAGACGTTCATCACTTGGTCCTGCCGTGAGGGTACCTGAATGCCAGGAACCACCCACCCGCGCAAGAACAGGCTCCCAGCGGCAGTGCAGCAAAACATGGCCGCAGAACCGCCGAGATACCCTTATACGCCAAAGATATCCGCTCCATTACCCGCAAACCCCCATCTGTCATCACGCGAGCTATAGCGCTTGATGCAATCCTGGAAGGATGATGCCATGGGCTTGCCACTGATGGCTTCTTTCATGGCACAATTTGCCGCCCTGTCACTCGGACCTACTTTTAAATCATTTATCCCCGCAGCATATTTCTGGGATTGGGCTGAAACCAGCAGCGAAGACCTCATCGGGTCGTTAAACGCTCTGCAAGCCAGCCATATATTCGTGACCTTGTAATTGAATTGCTGGTAGAGCAACGAATTGATGTCAGCATAAGAGATCACACCATCAACTGTGGTGATTAACTGTGTATTTGCATCACCATCATAAAAATTTCCTTTCAGTCTGGGACACTTCATGTAGTTGAGATAATTCGTCCTTGTGGCGCTCTGCTGGAGCAGTCTCACTGTTCTTAGCGAATGCGCCTCGGCTGCCCTTGCCACGTCGATTGTAATACTTTGTTCAAGGCTATCGTTATTTGGCGCAAAGGCGATAAATTCTGTCGAGGTGTCAGGGCATTCAGCCTTATACGGCATAAGTCCTGGCTGCTGCGCGAAATCTTCCGCATCAAGAAGGTAATTCTTCCTAACTGAAGAAGCGTTAAAACCCGAATCCAGATCAACCCGGGCGACTTCAACGCCATGCACCCCTTTTCTGAACAAAAATACCAGCAGATGCCCTGGTTGATGCCGGTTGTCATTAATCACCTGCACCCTTATTTCCCTGAACTGATTGATCTTGAAAGCGTGATTAACAATCGCCGTGATTTTATCAAGCGAGATCCTGGATTTGCCTTCAGCCGTATCAAGAAGTTTCACAAGCGTTTCTGCATAGGCCGTGCCAACCGCATTAACACCGATGACCACAAGCAACAATACCGAAAAAATCACACGCCGCATCGCAATGCACATACAAACCTCCCTCCATGGTCAAGCTGCATTTTTTCAAAAAAATCGCGTCAGAATTGCTGTATTTTATACATATCAAAAATGATTTTCATTGGAAACCCCCGTTAAAACAGGTAAAAACAAGTCATAACATAGTTGTCGAAGTTAAAAAACCCGTACTTTTTGCATGTTTTTTCGCGTGTTTTATAAAAAAACTCTCGCAAAATTCTATAAAAATGGTATTTTATCTAGTGTCTTTTACTTAGTGAGGAATGAACATGGCCGTGAAAAAATCTATGTCTAAAATGAAAAGGAAGTCTGGTACTGGTAAACCAGCTGCAAAACAAGCAGCCAAGAAAATGGCTCCAGCAAAGATGCCATCAATCAAAGATCCAATGTCAAAGAGTGGCATGATCAAGACAATTACCGACGTTACTTGCCTCAGCAAAAAAGATGTCGTTTCTGTACTTGACTGCTTTACTCAGGTAATCGAAAAACACGTAAAATCTGGCGGCCCGGGCGTATTTGTCATGCCAGGCCTGATGAAAATCAGCGTAGTGAAAAAACCTGCCAGACCAGCTCGTAAAGGTATTAATCCTTTCACTGGTGAAGAGATCATGATCAAGGCAAGACCCGCTTATAAAGCAGTCAAGATCAAAGCTCTTAAAAAATTGAAAGAAATGGTTGCCTAACCAACCGCGTACTTTTTCGTACCAAAATAAAAAATCCCCTCGCCCTATCAGTTGAGGGGATTTTTTTCAGAGATAAACTTTCAGAGATAAACAGAAAAACCCGGACTAGCCCAGTTCTTGCCTGACCTTTCCAGCAAGTTGCTCTGCAAGGCGCCTGACATGCCCTTCGTCCTCGCCCTCAACCATAATCCTGATTAATGGCTCAGTTCCGGAACAACGCAACAATACACGACCTTTGCTGCCCAACTCTGCCTCGACTTCCTTGACCGCCTGTTCAATGCGCGGGTTATCAAGGGATTTATTCATACTGGTAAGCTTGACGTTAACCAGCACTTGCGGGTATTTCACCAGTCCAGCCCTGATTTCAGCCAGTGACATGTTCTGATGACGCATTGCTGCAAGCACTTGTAATGCAGAAATAATACCATCGCCAGTTGTTGTCATATCCAGACTCACGATATGCCCAGAAGGTTCGCCGCCCAAATGCCAGTTGCGCTGGCCAAGCTCATTCATGATGTATCTATCGCCCACCGCAGCACGCACAAATTCCAATCCCATTTGCGTAAGAGCCTGCTCAAGTCCAAGATTGGACATGACTGTTCCGACCACACCACCCTTGTGCAGCCGGCGTAACATTTTATCCTTGACGATGATATACAGGAGTTCATCGCCATCCAGAACATGCCCTCGATGATCTACCATTACCACACGATCACCATCACCATCCAGTGCAATCCCCAAATCCGCGTTAGACTCAAGCGTCTTTTTCCTGATTACTTCCGGATGCGTGGCGCCACAGTCCAGGTTAATATTCAAGCCATTGGGCTCAACACCAATTTCTATAATTTCTGCACCCAGTTCACGAAATACATTCGATGCGATGTGATAAGCGGCACCATGTGCGCAATCAACCACAATTTTCAAACCATGAAGAATAATGTCAGAGGAAACCGTACTCTTGCAAAATTCAATGTAGCGCCCTGGTGCGTCAACTACGCGAATCGCTTTACCGAGTTCTGCGGAATCAACAGTTGTCATGGGCTGTTCCAACTGTTCTTCAATCAGGAGTTCCACACTATCAGGCAGCTTGGTTCCCTGAGAAGAAAAAAACTTGATGCCATTATCATAATACGGGTTATGAGATGCGCTGATGACAATCCCGGCCTGGGCACGTAACGTGCGAGTAAGATAGGCGATTGCCGGCGTAGGCATGGGACCTAGCAGGTGTGTATCAATACCTGCCGCTGATAATCCCGATTCAAGCACCGACTCAAACATATAGCCAGAAATGCGTGTATCCTTACCAATCAATACCTTTCCGCTTCCCTGACGTGCCAGTACCTTCCCGACTGCCCAACCAAGCTTGAGTACGAACTCAGGTGTGATCGGCCAAACGCCAACACGTCCACGAATTCCATCCGTGCCAAAATAACGGCGAGTTTTTTGCGATGATTGGGTCATTTCAGTTAATGCTTGTACTGTTCGCTGAGGCAGTTCCGTTGTTTTCATCACCGAATTTAATTGATCCTTGTTCTTCATCAGACTTGCCAGAATTGGTGGTTACTGTCTCATCTGCTTTCTGATTGGTTTTATCCGAGGAATCTTTGCTGCGCCAGCTGGCAGGCTCACGAACCGGCCGTCCAGCCATGATATCCTGAATCTGATCCTGACCGATGGTCTCGTATTTGACGAGCGCATCCGCCATGATATGTAACTTATCAATATTTTCCTTGAGAGTCCGTTCAGCACGCTGATAATTTCGCTCAATAATATCTCGCACTTCAGCATCAACAATACTGGACGTTGCTTCTGAGACATCCTTGTGCCTGGTAATCGAGTGACCCAGGAAAACTTCTTCATCGTTGCCGCCAAGTGTCAACGGCCCGACTTTTTCTGAAAGCCCCCATTTGGTAACCATATTACGAGCAATTTCAGTTGCCTTTTGAATATCATTAGATGCACCGGTGGTGACCTTGCCAGCACCGAAAATAATTTCTTCCGCCAGGCGGCCTCCAAACAGACTGGAAAGCTTGCTTTCCAGATACTCCCTGGTATAGCTGTAGCGGTCTCCTTCAGGCAGAAACATGGTGACACCCAACGCTCTGCCGCGTGGGATTATCGTGACTTTATGGACAGGATCATGAGAAGGCATCAACAAGCCAACAATGGCATGCCCAGCTTCATGGTAAGCAGTTAGCTTCTTTTCTTCATCTGTCATGACCATGGAACGGCGCTCCGCCCCCATGATGACTTTATCCTTTGCCTTTTCAAAATCATCCATATCAACGGCGCGCTTGTTGGCACGAGCAGCAAATAGCGCGGCTTCATTCACAATATTGGCCAAATCAGCGCCTGAGAACCCTGGCGTACTGCGGGCGATGACAGCAACATCGACATCATCTGCCGTTGGAACTTTACGGCTGTGTACGCGAAGTATTTGTTCACGACCACGGACATCCGGCAGTCCGACAACAACTTGACGGTCAAAACGTCCTGGCCGCAATAACGCGGGATCCAGAACATCGGGCCGGTTGGTAGCCGCCACAACGATAACACCTTCGCTTCCCTGGAACCCATCCATTTCAACCAATAGCTGATTAAGGGTTTGTTCACGCTCATCATGTCCACCGCCCAAGCCAGCGCCGCGATGACGGCCAACCGCATCGATCTCATCAATAAAGATAATGCAGGGAGCTTGCTTTTTCGCTTGTTCAAACATGTCGCGAACGCGGGAGGCGCCTACACCCACAAACATTTCAACAAAATCAGAACCCGAGATAGTGAAGAATGGTACCTTCGCCTCACCGGCAACAGCCCGCGCCAATAGCGTTTTACCTGTTCCGGGAGGACCCACCAGCAATACTCCGCGCGGAATTTTGCCGCCCAGCCGCTGGAATTTGCCGGGATCGCGCAAAAAATCCACCAGTTCCTTGACTTCTTCTTTCGCTTCTTCACAACCAGCCACATCTGCAAAAGTAACTTTGACCTGATCAGCATTCAGTAATCTTGCACGGCTGCGCCCGAATGAAAACGCTCCGCCCTTGCCCACTCCTGCCTGCTGGCGCAATACATATATCCAGATTGCGAAAATGACGATCCATGGAAGCAGACTTATCAGATGCGCCATTAAACCAGGCTGCTCTGGCGGTTTGCCTTTGACAACAACATTCTTATCGATCAGATCCTGCAATAATGCAGCATCTTGCGGCATAGGAAGGTAACTGACAAATTTCTTGTTATTTTTGTAGGTTCCGCTAATATTCTGATCAGAAATTGTCACGGACTGGACATTTCCCTGTTTAACTTCTGTAATCAGGGCAGAGTAAGTAATTCGTTGATCCGTTTCACGTCGAGGCCCGAAGTTATTGAATACGGAAATTAAGATAATCCCTATCACTAACCACAAAAGTATCGTCTTGATTGCATCATTCACGTTGATAGACCTCTTTTAAAGCGTCATTCTGTACTTAAAATTTCATTGACCGCCAATGAACCGCGTCATCCAAATACACCCCGGTTCTTTTTTAAGTATAAGTTAATCATACCTAAATGGGGGGCGTTAAACTACAAAAGTCACTCTGACCCATCATCATTCATGCCTGCCTGACCCATAACACACTGATTTTCTGTAGGCCATCACTATTATCTTAACATTTTTATTTTGCAATGCAGCCTGAAAATCAATATGTTACAGCCATTATCAGGCAAGAGTCGCCGGAATCTCCCTATTCAGAACCACCTGCTCACAATAATGATAATGAATCACTCAACACGTCCTATTCTATTGATTGATCAAACGCATCCCGTTCCCATTAAACTCAATTATAAGATCATAATTGTCAATGGGTTCATCAATCCTGCACCGGGATAACCACAAAGACCATCTGGTCACCCCGTCTTTAATTCTCTTGCCAAAATATACACTTCTCGCGACCGGTCTCTTGATGCCTTCGGCTTGCGTATCGCTACCGATTTAAAGTGGCGTTTCATTTCTGCAAGCAGTGTGTCAAACCCTTCCCCCTGAAACACTTTTATCAGAAAGCCGCCATTTTTGCTCAAGACCCGCAAGGCAAAATCCAGGGCCAGCTCAGACAGGTACATCGCTCGCGGAATATCAATACTTTCGTTTCCACTCATGTTTGGCGCCATGTCTGAAATTACCCAGTCAACCTTGGTATCCGACAATTTCTCATGCAGTATTTGCATGATGGCATCATCTGAAAAATCACCCTGGATGAATTCAACACCTTCGATTGGCTCCATGGGCAATAGATCAAGAGCGATCATTTTGCCTGCTGGCTTGATTAACTTTACAACCAGCTGTGACCATCCGCCAGGAGCAGCACCAAGATCAATGACTGTCATACCTGGTTTAAACAAACGGTATCGCTCCTGGATTTCGAGCAGCTTGTAAACTGCACGGGAACGATAACCCTCTTGCTGCGCCTGTTTTACGTAGGTGTCAGTAAAATGTTCTTTAAGCCACCTGCGGCTGCTTTTGCTGGTCATTAAATGTATGCTACTTCAACTATTTCGTAGACAATGGTGCCATCCGGCGTACTGACTTCAACAGTGTCGCCTTCGAACTTGCCAATCAGGGCTCTTGCGACCGGAGAAGTAACAGAAATTTTTCCGTTGCTGATATCAGCCTCATCCTCTCCGACAATCTGATAGGAAATCGACTCACTTCCCTCATTGGTCAATTTGATTGTTGCACCAAAAATTACACGTCCTGTATTTTCCATTTGCGAAATATCAATTACGTGCGCAATGGAAAGCTTGCCTTCTATTTCAAGGATGCGCCCCTCAATAAACCCCTGCTGTTCACGTGCAGCGTGATATTCAGCATTTTCCTTTAAATCCCCATGCGCACGCGCTTCCGCAATTGCGTTAATAATTCTTGGCCGCTCTACCTGCTTTAGCCGGTTCAATTCTTCACGCAACTTGTCTGCGCCTTTTACTGTCATTGGTACTTTTTGCATTCCTATCACCTCAAAACTCGATTTACACATACATCCACACCATCCATCCAGATATTACTGCAGCATGGCTACAGTTTCATATCATCGAAAAACTTTTTTACCTTATTAAACCAGGAACTGGATTTTGGACTGTGCTTATTGTTAACAGACATGGTCTTATCAAACTGGGTCAATAATTCTTTCTGTTTCGCTGTCAAATTGACGGGTGTTTCAATCAACACCCGACACATCAAATCTCCTGGATCGCCGCCCCGAACTGAAGGCACCCCCATCCCTTTGACGCGAAACACTTTGCCTGTCTGGGTTTCTGAAGGAATCTTCAACTTTACCCGGCCATGTAGTGCAGGAACCTCAAGCTCGCCTCCCAGTGCCGCTGTTACAAAACTAATCGGAACTTCACAGTATAAATTCTTTCCGTCACGTTCAAACAATTGATGCGGCTGAACCTGGATCTGAATATACAAATCACCTGACATTGCGCCAGATTCCCCAGCTTCACCCTCTCCGCTTAAACGAATCCTGTCGCCAGTATCAACGCCTTGCGGTATTTTGACTGACAGTTTTTTATTTTGCTTGTTTCTGCCGCGGCCATGGCATGTTGGGCAGGGAGTCTGGATGACGCGGCCCTTGCCATAACAGGTTGGACAGGTTTGCTGCACGGAGAAAAAGCCTTGCTGCATACGTATCTGGCCGTAACCGCCACAATCAGAACAGGTAACAGGTGACGTGCCTGGTCTGGCGCCAGATCCATGACATTCCGCGCAAGAAGTAAGAGTAGGGATGGTTATTTCGGCTGTTTTGCCAAATACGGCGTCTTCCAGGGTGATTTCTAGGGTGTAATACAGATCTGAACCACGTTGGGGACCGCCTCTGCCGCCGCCAAAAATATCCCCGAAAATGTCCCCGAAAATATCTGTGAAATTCATGTTGCCGGGGCCGCCGCCAAACCCGCCCGCGCCATCAACGCCCGCATGACCAAACTGATCGTAAGCCGCACGACGCCTGCTATCTGATAGCACCTCATAGGCTTCTTTAATCTGCTTGAATTTCTCTTCCGCCGCCTTGTCATTTGCATTGCGATCCGGATGGAATTTCATCGCCAGGCGACGATAGGTTTTTTTAATTTCCTCTTCGCTGGCATTTCGGGTCACACCTAGAGTTTCATAATAGTCACGCTTAGTCATGGTCTGTATTTACCCATTCTTTCAATGTATTAATTCCATCATTCTCAAAATTTGCATGGCATTCTTCTACATCGGGAGCTCATTCCGAAAAAAAAAACGGTTTCAGAAAAAGCACACCCCCTTCCACGGCGATCCAGGTATCAGACCGCCATGAAAGAGGGGCGTCCTGCAAAAATCAAGCATCGCGCTTGTCGTCTTTGACTTCTTCAAACTCCGCATCAACGACATTGTCATGTTTTTTCTCTGAGCCCTGACCATGCTGATGCTGCTGACCAGATTCAGCCTGTTGCGCGCCACCTTGCTCCGTCTGGCCCTGTGCATACAGACGTTCAGCCATTTTACTGGAAGCATCTGTTAACTCTTTTGTCTTGGCTTCGATGGCATCCTTATTGTCTGACTTCATCGCTTCTTTTAATGCTTCAATAGCACGCTCTATAGCCTGGCGCTCATCAGCAGAAACCTTGTCGCCCGCATCCTTCATGGCCTTGCTTACAGCATGAATCATGTTATCTGCCTGATTACGAGCTGTGACCAGTTCATGGAATTTGCGGTCTTCTGCAGCATGCAATTCAGCATCTTTCACCATTTTTTCCACTTCTGTTTCACTCAACCCGGAAGAAGCCTGGATCTTGATGGATTGTGCCTTGCCGGTAGCCTTGTCCTTCGCAGACACGTGCAAAATACCGTTCGCGTCAATATCAAAGGTCACTTCAATTTGTGGCATGCCGCGCGGTGCCGGCGGAATGTCGGTCAAGTCAAAACGTCCCAGGGACTTATTCGCCGAAGCCATTTCACGCTCACCCTGCAGGACATGAATTGTCACAGCCGTTTGATGATCAGCGGCAGTCGAAAACACCTGGGTGGCACGCGTTGGAATGGTCGTGTTCTTTTCAATGAGCTTGGTCATGACTCCGCCCATTGTTTCAATACCAAGGGAAAGCGGCGTCACATCGAGCAACAGAACGTCTTTGATCGCACCAGAAAGAACTGCACCCTGAATCGCCGCACCGATGGCAACGGCCTCATCCGGGTTAACGTCTTTACGTGGATCCTTGCCAAAAAACTTCTTCACTGTTTCCTGAACCATAGGCATGCGCGTTTGACCACCAACAAGAATCACGTCATCAATCTTGTCAGTAGAAAGATTGGCATCCTTGATCGCGATCTTGCATGGTTCAATGGTACGCTGCACCAGATCTTCAACCAGTGATTCCAGTTTAGCCCGGGTAATCTTGACATTCATGTGTTTTGGACCCGATGCATCAGCAGTGATATAAGGCAGGTTGACTTCAGTCTGCTGGGTGGAGGAAAGTTCAATCTTGGCTTTTTCAGCAGCCTCTTTAAGACGCTGCAAAGCCAGTGGATCATTGCGCAAATCAATACCGGAAGTACTCTTGAATTCATCGATCAGATAATTCATGAGACGCTGGTCGAAATCTTCACCCCCAAGGAAGGTGTCACCATTGGTGGATAACACTTCAAATTGATGCTCACCGTCAACTTCTGCGATTTCAATGATAGAAATGTCGAATGTACCACCGCCAAGGTCATAAACAGCAATCTTGCGGTTGCCCGGTTTTTTGTCCATACCGAAAGCAAGAGCAGCAGCGGTTGGCTCGTTGATGATACGCTTGACCTCAAGACCGGCAATCTTGCCCGCATCCTTGGTTGCCTGACGTTGAGAATCATTAAAGTAGGCAGGTACGGTAATAACCGCTTCAGTTACCTCATGGCCCAGGTAATCTTCAGCTGTTTTCTTCATTTTCATAAGAACCTGTGCAGAAACCTGTGGCGGAGCCAGGTCTTTATTGCCTAATACCTCAACCCAGGCATCCCCGTTATCAGCCTTGATAATCTTGTACGGAACAGTTTCCTGCATACGGCGAACCATTGGTTCATCATAGCGGCGGCCAATCAGACGCTTGACTGCATAAATGGTATTCTTGGGATTGGTGACTGCCTGATGTTTTGCAGGCTGTCCGACACGGATTTCATTATTGTCGAGGTAAGCAACAATAGAAGGGGTCGTGCGCATACCTTCTGAATTTTCAATAACTTTGACCTTGTCTCCCTCCATCACCGCAACACAGGAGTTTGTTGTTCCCAGATCGATACCTATGATTTTGTTTGTGGCCATAATGTTCTCCGCTTAATTCATCTATTTATTTAACATAAGGGCAATTTATCGTTTTTCAATCTCATTGAGGCTTATTTTTCTGCTTTGGATACGGTGACCAGCGCTGGCCGCAGCAAGCGGTTGTTCAGGGTATAGCCCTTTTGCAGGACAGAAATAACCGTACCCGGCTTGACGGCTGGATCATATTGCATGGAAATCGCCTGTTGATGCTCCGGATCAAAGGGTTCGGACAATGGATTAACCTGTTTGATGCCATACTTCTCCAGGGCTGTATAAAACATTTTCAGGGTTAAATTGACCCCCTCAATCACCGATTTGGCAGAGTCATGCGTATCCGGAGAAAGGCTGGCGACACATAATTCCAGGCTGTCGACTATCGGCAATAATTCATTGGCAAACTTTTCCAATGCATATTTATGAGCATTTGCAATATCACGTTCTGTCCGGCGAGAGACATTTTCGTTTTCTGCCTGCATACGCAGGATCCGCTCCCAATACTGGTTGGCTTTCTGTTCTGCCTCATCCAGTTTTTGCAGCAGCTCTTCATAAGAAGGATGAGTTAAAAGCTTTTCATCGTTCATATTGATCTCATTGCCGTTTTCATTCTCATTTTCTGGCACATCAGTAGGCATTATGCTTGCTCCTGTTATATCTTGAGTTCTCACAATTTCACTATAAATATCAATATGTGGACTAAGTGGTAAGATTCAAGGTAGGTTATGAATTATTCGTTCAGGAACACAATATGACTTCAAAGTTCAAGGTTATCGGCATCTTCGGGCGGGTCAAAAGCACCGGGGTAATGGAAACATTAAAAGCATTGATCAGCTTTCTGCGCAGCCTGCATCAGGAAGTCCTGGTGGATGCTGAAACAGCAGAAGCGCTGGAGGACCCCTCCATTATTCCGATTCATCGAACCGAACTAAGCAAGCGCTGCAATCTGTTGATTGTGGTTGGAGGCGATGGCAGCTTGCTGCACGCAGCACATACCATTGTCAATGATGAAATCCCCGTGTTAGGGATCAATCGTGGACGCCTGGGGTTTCTGACCGATATTCTCCCGACAGAACTGAAAAAAATCAAAGCCATACTTGACGGCGATTACATACTTGAAAAGAGGTTTCTGCTCACCACCACTGTTGAACATCATGGTGTCATCCTGGGACAGGGGGATGCCTTGAATGAAGTGGCACTCATCCCCGATTCCGTACCGCACATGAATGAATTTGAAATATACATTGATGATCAATTCGTATGCAGCCAGGATTCCGACGGTGTCATTATTGCAACACCCACCGGTTCAACTGCTTATGCTCTCTCAGGCGGCGGCCCTATCCTGCATCCACAACTGGATGCGATTGTCATCGTGCCAATGTTTCCCCACACGTTGAGTATTCGCCCGATTGTAATCAAAGGCAACCATCGTATCACGATCGTCATCACACCAAATAACACGGCCACCCCCCGCCTCACCTGCGACAGCCAGACTTTTATCAATACACCGCCAGGCAGCCGGATCGAAATCCAGAAAAAATCCCAGCACTTACATTTGATCCACCCCCTCGATTATGATTATTACGAGACTTTACGCAGCAAACTTCACTGGGGAAGAAAATTGCATTATACGGAGTAAGGAGAGAGCATTTGAATAAACCCGCCAGCGTACAGGGCCGGTCATGATAATCATGAGAATTACGACACGATCCTGTACGCTGGCGGGTTTATCAAATACTCTCATAAGGCTTGGCATATCATGTTGACACAAATCCATATTCGCGACCTGGCAACCATAGAAGAGCTGCATCTCAATTTAAAAAATGGCAGCACCATGATCACAGGAGAAACAGGCGCAGGGAAATCCATTTTTATCGAAGCGATCGAACTGGCACTGGGCGGACGCGCTTCACCAAACATGATCCGCTCCGGCAAGGAAAAAGCCGATATCAGCCTTAGTTTTGATGTCATCAATTTCCCGCTGGTGATTGAATGCCTGAAAAACCTGGATCTTTATCATGATACGCCCGAATGCATAATCCGCCGCGTCATCACCAGCGATGGACGCTCACGCAGCTACGTAAACGGCTCACCGTCCACTCTTCAATTTGTGAAAGAGCTGGGCGAGCTATTGTTTCATCTACACGGCCAGCACGAGCAGCAAGTACTTCTCAAAACTGAAACACAGCGCGAAATGCTGGACCGGTTTGGTGATCATTTACCGCTGGCGGCACAAGTCAAAACCTGCGCCGAACAGTGGCGAACGCTGGATCAGCAAATCAAATCGCTCAGAGAGCAAACACTGGAACGCAAGGATCGTTCCGATTATCTTCGCTTCCAGCTTGAAGAACTGCAGACTGTGAAACTGCAGCCAGACGAATGGGAAACACTGGAGTCAGAACATCATCGGCTGACACATTTCGAGGAATTGCTGAGACAAATACAGCAGGCAATCCAGCAGCTTGCCGATGATGAAAATCAAAATGCCTTATCACTGCTGAATGACGTGCGCAAAACACTGGACGGCATCCAGGCGATCGAACCAAAAGCGAGTGAATGGATCAACACACTGGATTCATCCCTGATTCAGCTGGGAGACCTGGAATCCGAATTAAAAAATTACCTAGAAAAAACCGACCTCGATCCTGAAAAACTGCAACGGCTGGAAGAGCGCGTCAGCCAGATCTTCAATCTTTCACGCAAACATAAAATTTCACCCCAGGAGCTCATCGGGTTCAGGGAACGCCTCGCCGCTGAATTAACGGCACTCGACTCCAGTGATGAAAACCTCGGCAAACTCGAAGAACAGCAAAAAATATGCGCCAGCGAATATGCAGTGCACGCTGAAAAATTAAGCGCAAGCCGCAAAAAAGCTGCTGCCAGGCTTGAAAAGGAAATCACCACGACAATTCGCTCATTATCATTGCCGCATGGAGAATTCAGAATTCAACTGGAAAATGAAACCTCCTCCCTGTCCCTGCATGGCAATGAAAAAATCACATTCCTGATCAAAACCAATCCGGATCAGGCTTTACAACCATTGGCAAAAGTCATTTCCGGAGGCGAACTCTCGCGCCTGAGCCTTGCGGCGCATCTTGCGCTTGCAAACCGCACCTCCATTCCAACCCTGGTTTTTGACGAGGTAGATACGGGCCTTAGCGGTGCGACCGCGGAAAAAATCGGGAAACTATTGAGGAAACTGGGCGAATCATACCAGGTGTTCTGTGTGACACATCAACCCCAGGTAGCGGCATGCGGTCACCACCATTTATTAGTCGAAAAATATTTTGTCGGTAAATCCACCCATACGCGCTTACGACTGCTTGATGCGGATGAAAAAACCCGCGAAATCGCGCGCATGCTGGGAGGTGAAAAAATCACAGAAAAAACACTTGAACACGCGAAAGAAGTATTACAGGGGATTTAAACTGCACCGACCGGCAGCATGCTGCTTCCCCCTCAGAAAAAATGCCGAGGAGAGATCTGCACTCTGGGCTAAGTTTTTTTCTGGCACTTTCCGCATATTCCATAAATATTCAAGCTGTGATCAGTAATCGAATAGCCTGCATTGCGTGCAATTTCCTCCTGACGCTTTTCGATAACGTTATCGATGAATTCTTCCACCCTGCCACACTTTACGCATACCAGATGATCATGATGTTCACCATGGTCAAGCTCGAAGATAGACTGGTCACCTTCGAAATTATGCCTGACAACCAGACCTGCTTCTTCGAACTGCGTCAGGACGCGATACACTGTCGCAAGACCGATATCCTCTCCCGAATCCAGCAAGACCCGATAAATATCTTCCGCACTAAGATGATGCTCTT
>Ga0070740_10001447_pt1 | contig 32570 bp, 27 predicted proteins | sample Coa_R2_FD_67286 | JGI IMG/M metagenome (GOLD analysis project Ga0070740, IMG submission 67286) | Surface soil microbial communities from Centralia Pennsylvania, which are recovering from an underground coalmine fire - Coalmine... | ecosystem: Environmental > Terrestrial > Soil > Unclassified ...
ATCCTGCGAATTTATCCTTGCGCAGGAAAGCGGCGTGACGCGTCCGGTTTCCTGATGCGTGTACTGCACATTGCCGCGGGCAACCTTTACGGAGGCGTGGAGACCCTGCTGGTCACGCTGGCCCGCTGCCGCGCCCTATGTCCAGCGATGGAGCCCGAATTCGCGCTCTGCTTTGAGGGCCGTCTGAGCAGCGAGCTGCGCGCGGCGGGAGTACCGGTTCACATGCTGGGCCAAACGCGCGTGCGTCGGCCCGATTCGATCTGGCGCGCGCGCCGGCGCCTGAGCGCGCTGCTGGTCGGGCGGGCTTTCGATGCGGCGATATGCCACATGGCCTGGCCGCAGGCGATCTTCGCTCCGGTGGTCCGCGCCGCCGCATTGCCGCTGGCGTTCTGGCTGCACGACGCCACCGGCGGCCGCCACTGGTTGGAGCGATGGGCACGCCGCACACGCCCCGACCTCGCTCTGTGCAACAGCCGCTTTACCGCAACGGGCTTGGACAATCTCTATCCCGGCGTGCCCAGTGAAATCATCTACTGCCCGGTGGCGCCCGGGCCGCCGTGCGGCAGCGGCGCGCGCGCCGGGCTGCGCGCCGAGTTGAACACCGCCGCCGACGCCGCCGTCATCGTGCAGGTCAGCCGCCTGGAAGAATGGAAGGGTCATCGCCTGCTGCTGCAAGCGCTGGGGCGGTTGCGCGAAGTGCCCGGCTGGACCTGTTGGATAGCGGGCGGAGCGCAACGCGCGCACGAAGCGCGATACCTGGAGAAGCTCAAGCTGCTCAGCTCCGAGCTTGGCATCGGTGGCCGCGTGAGGTTTTTGGGCCAGCGCTCGGACGTGCCGCGCCTGCTGGCCGCAGCCGACATCTTCTGTCAGCCCAACAGCGGCCCGGAACCCTTCGGTATCGCGTTCATCGAGGCGCTGTACGCGGGATTGCCGGTGGTAAGCACCGCCATCGGCGGCGCGCTGGAAATCATCGACGATACCTGCGGGATACTGGTGAAGGCAGGCGACATTGACGGATTGGCCCGGGCGCTCGGCAAGCTGGTGGAAGACACCGGCGCGCGGCTGCAGTTGGCCGGATGCGCGCCCGGCCGCGCCCATGCTCTGTGCGAGCCCGCACACCAGCTAGCGCGGCTGGCTGCGGCACTGGAACAGAGATTTGCGCCTTCCGCCGCGCCGGCCGAAGTGCCCACGCGAAGTGTGTGTGCTCTGTGAGTGCGGCATTTACCGACGATGGGGCAGCCAAGGGCCGCGGTGAACTTGCGGATGCGAAGCTGCGGGCGGCCCAGAGCCGCGGTGCGAGCGATGGGGCCATCTATGCGATGGTGCAGCGAGAGATCGCAGCGCGACACTGCGGGGGCGGCACTATTATCGACGTCGGATGCGGCAGCGGGGGGCTCTTTGCCTTCGTGTCTCATCTATGCGACCGCTACGTCGGGGTCGATATTGCCCGCTACGACTTTTTTCCACCGCACGCCGAGTTCGTCGCGGCTAATCTGGACAACGGCGCGATCCCGCTTCGCGATGCATGCGGACAACTCGTGGTTTCGCTCGAGACCATCGAACATCTTGAGAATCCACGCGCGTTTATTCGCGAACTGGTACGTTTGGCAGCGCCCGGCGGCTGGGTAGCCGTAACGACTCCAAATCAACTGAGTCTGTTGAGCAAGATGGGCTTGGTGCTTAAGAACCAATTTCCAGCCTTCCAGCAGGCGCCGGGACTCTATCCAGCACACCTGACGGCGTTGCTTGAAATCGATCTGGCAAGGATCGCGCGCGAGTGCAGCCTGACCGATATTGCAATCGCCTACAGCAACAGCGGCCGTATTCCGTCCACCGCGCGGCACTGGCCCGCGTTCTGCCGCGGACGCCCGTTCAGCGACAACATAATGATGGTGGCACGCAAAGGCTGAAGCCGGGTTTTGAGTACGAAATACGCATATCTTCCGCTCGATGACGGGGCCATCGCGTGGCCCGGGGTGGTGGTTCGGCCGCGGCTGCGCAGCCGGCCGCTGCTTGAGTTCTTCGTCGGTGCAGAGATCCTCTGCCAACTGGCTCTGCTGACGCCTGCACTGGCCGGTCTGCGGCTGGTCTGGCGCACGGCGCCCTTCGCACTCAGCCTGGCGCTGCTCGCCCTGCTGCCCGGGCGCGGGCGGCTCCATCCTGCTGCCAAGGCGGCCCTGTGCATCTTCGTGATCCTCGCACTGGCGCTGCTCAATCCCGCCGGCGATACCTTGACGGCGCGCATCGCCCAGATCGCCATGTATGCGGCGATCCTGGCGCCGCTGTTCTGGGTCTCCCGCTTGCGTATCGACCGCGCCGTGATGCGCCGGGTGCTGCTCATCGTATGGGGATTCAACACCCTGAGTGCCGTTATGGGCGTGCTGCAAGGCTACTACCCCGGCCGCTTTCAGCCCAACGTTTCCGCCGTGATCCTCGCCGGCGGCCCTTTCGTTGAGGGGCTCAAGTACCGCAATGGCGCCGGCGCGCTGGTGTTCCGCCCGATGGGCCTGAGCGACGTCCCCGGCGGCGCGGCGGGCGCCGGTCTTTACGCCGCGGTGTTGGGGATGGCGCTATTTGTCGGCGAGCGCCGGCTGTGGAAGCAGGCGCTGTTTGCTGCCAGCATGCTGCTGGGAACCGCGGCCATCTACCTGTGCCTGGTGCGCTCAACTCTGGTGATGCTGCTCTTGTCCATGCTCGTCTTCGCCCTTGTGATCGCCCTGCACAATCTAAAGACCATGACAGCGCGATATCGGTCCGCACGGCGGCGTGCGCGGATCAGGTTGGCGCCGCTGATCGCGGCGATTGCGGCGGCCAGCCTGATTGGCTTTTCCACCGCCGTTTCGATCGGTGGCAGGAGCGTCGTCGAGCGATTCATTACGCTGGCGCCCGGAAACGCCCGCCAGACCTTTCACCAAAGCCGCGGGCACTTTCTTGAGGAAACGCTCCAGACTTTGCTGCCGGAGTTTCCTCTGGGCGCAGGATTGGGTCGCTGGGGCATGATGAATTACTACTTCGGCGACAAATCGGACCCCGAAGAGCCGCTGTGGGCCGAAATCCAGTGGACCGCCTGGCTGTACGACGGGGGAATCCTCTTGATCCTCGCCTACACCGCCGCAATCGCACTAGCGCTCGGCGTGGCCTACCGGATTGCGCTTGACCCCGCCTACGGCGAGGTCGCGGTCTGGGGCGCGATGATGGTGGCTTACGGTGTCAGCGTGCTCGCGCTGACCTTCGATTATGCGTTCTTCCAGAGTCAGGGAGGGATGGATTTCTGGCTGCTCAACGCGATGCTGTTTACCGTGGTTGCAAAGGACCGGCATCCCGCCCCGGTCGCGGTGCCTTACCGGTGAGCACGTACCTGGTGGTGGCCGGCGACTTTGTCAAGACCGGCGGGATGGACCGCGCCAACTATGCGCTGGCGCGCTACCTGGCCAAAACAGGTCATGAAACCCATCTGGTGGCCTACCGCGTCGATAGCGAACTGGCCGCGATGCCGAACGTGGTGATCCATCGCGTCCCCAAGCTCGCCAACTCCTACCTCTTGGGCGAGCCTCTGCTGGACCGAGTCGGCCGGTGGTGGGCCTCGCGGATCGCAGGCGGCGGTGGACGCGTGATCGTCAATGGCGGCAACTGCAACTGGCCCGATGCCAACTGGGTGCATTATGTTCATGCCGCCTGGCGGCCGATTGACACGGCGCAATCCTTATCCGGTTTGAAGATCAGGGTCAGGCATCGGTACGCGCTTGCCAGGGAGCGCCGCGCGATCGGCCGCGCGCGGCTGATAATCGTCAACTCCAACTGCACCCGCCGCGACCTCGAACAACGGCTGGGCATCGACCCGCACCGCATCCGCACCGTGTATCTGGGAACCGACTCGGACGTTTTCCGGCCGCCCGCGCGGGCCGAGCGCGCCGCGCTGCGCGCCGAACTGGGATGGGGCAGCGGCCCGATGGTGGCGTTCGTCGGCGCGCTCGGCGATCGCCGCAAAGGCTTCGACGTGCTGTTCGAAGCCTGGTCGGCCCTGTGCCGGCAGGTTGAGGGATGGGACGCGAAGCTGGTCGTGATCGGCGCGGGCGCCGAGCTTGAGAGGTGGCGGCACCGGGCCAGGCAGAGCGGACTTGAGGGACGCATCGAGTTTATGGGCTTTCGCCGCGACGTGCCCAAACTGCTGCGCGCCTGCGACGCGCTGGTTGCGCCGGCGCGCTACGAGGCTTACGGGTTGGGCGTCCACGAGGCGCTGTGCTGCGGCTTGCCGGCCCTGGTCAGCGCGCACGCCGGGGTCGCCGAACGCTACCCCGCCGCGCTCCGCCAGTTGCTGCTCCAAGATCCTGAAGATACGGACGACCTTGCACGGCGCCTCCTGGCATGGCACACCGGCCGCGTCTGTTGGCGAGAGCGTGTGGCGCCTTTCTCGTCGGAGCTGCGCCGTCATGGCTGGGACGATATGGCCCGCGACATGATGGGCGTTCTCAACGGCATAAAATGAAACCCCTGCGCATAGTTATGGCAATGATTGAACCTCCTTTACCCTTCGGCAGCGCGCCAGCAAGGTGGTATTACGTTTTATTGAAGGGGTTGGTTGAGCGGGGGCACCGGGTCACCGCGGTGGCAGCTTGCAGTCGTTCGATCGATATGGAAAAGGCTGCACAGCTATTTACCCCTCCTCATTTCGACTTACGCTGCTATGCACATCCGACGCGTCGGGGCCTATTGGCCAAGCTCGAGACCCTCATGCGGCCATATTCCTACATGTTCAGCCCTGCGCTGCGCCAGGATCTCCAAAGTCAAATCGATCAGGGGTTCGACGTGCTCCACCTCGAACAATTATGGTGTGGATGGCTCGCCCTGCACCATTGCAAGCGGGCGCTCGTTAATGTCCATCATCTAGCGATGATCGATCTGGCCGAGATCCGTCCCCGTACCTTTGAGCACAAGTTGATGTTTCGCGCCGAACGCCGGCTGCTCTCGATGTTCAAATGGTTTCGGGCGTGCTCTCCGCGCCTTGGACCGCTGATTACAGAGATTAACCAGTCCGCGCTGACCGCCACCGTCCCCGTGGGGATCGACGCGAGTCTTTATCCTTATGTCGCAGATAGAGGCCGTGTCGATCTACCAATCGTGACGCTGGTGGCCTCGATGGGTTGGTATCCTGGTTTATCCGCGGCAAAGCGGCTTCTCACGCGACTCTATCCAGCGATCAAGCGGCGCATCCCCGACACGCGTCTGGAAGTTGTGGGATGGTCGGCACGATCCGCGCTCGGCGAGTTCTCCAACTTGCCCGGCGTCAGTATTTACGAAAATGTGCCTGATACGGTTCCGTATTTTCATCGCGCCGGTGTCTTCCTGTACGCACCCGCACGCGGCAGCGGCATGAAAGTCAAGGTGCTGGAGGCGATGGCGCTTGGGGCGCCGGTTGTAACAACCAGCGAGGGAGTGGAGGGCCTGAGCGCTACAGACGGTGTTCATGCAGGAATCGCGGACGATGACGAGGGGCTGGTGGAACGCACCGTCGCTCTGTTGTGCGATCGCGACCGCCAAAATCGCCAGCGTGCGGCCGCGCGCGAGCTGATCGAAACCTTCTGCAGCCCCAGCAGGACGGTTGAGATGATTGAACAGATCTACTCACGGATGCTCGCATCGTGAGTGCCGCCGTTGAATCCGGGCGCTGGCTGGTGACCGGCGCCGCGGGTTTTCTTGGCTCTCACCTGGTTGACGAGCTGCTCGGTATGGGTGCGGAAGTACTCGCACTCGACAATCTCGCCTGGGGCGCGCCGCATAATGTCAATCGGCACGTGGGCAACCAATCGTTTCAATTCGTGCAAAGCGACATACGTGACCAGGCCGCGCTCGCCCAGGTAATGAAACGCTTCAGACCTCAATGCGTGGCACATCTTGCCGCACTCCATTACATACCGGCAGCGGTGGCCGACCCGGTGTCAACGGTCGGGATAAATGTATATGGAACCCAAGTGCTACTGTCAGCGGCACTAGCCTGCGCGGTTGACCGTATCTGGTTTGCCTCAACCGGAGATATTTATCCCTCCTCAGACCTACCGCACCGTGAGGATGATCCGCCCGGGCCGTTCGACATCTATGGACTTACCAAGCTGCAGGGCGAGCAGTTGATGGCGTTGGCCGCGCGAACTCACCCCGAAAAGCACATCGTAGCGGGACGCCTGTTCAACCTTTACGGGCCGCGTGAAACCAATCCGCACGTTTTGCCTGAGATACTGCGTCAAATCGTCCAATGCCCCGGTTCTCCCTTGCGCCTGGGCAATCTCTGGCCTACGCGCGATCTCACTCCCGTGCGCGATGCGGCTCGCGCAATCGTAGCCACGGTTGCACACTCAGACCCCGGCCTTACAATCGTGAACATCGGCACCGGGCGGGCGTGGTCTATCTCTGAAGTGCTCGAACAACTCCGCGTTATAACTGGCAAGGAACTTCCGGTTGAATTGGACCCGTCCAGGGTTCGCCGTGTCGAGCGCCCGCATTTGCAAGCCGACGTGCGCCGACTGCGAACTATGATCGGATGGACTCCACATTCCGACCTCGCGCGCGGACTTGCCGAACTCCTTCAAGCCCACAATTCAGGTGCTTTTTAGACAACAGCAGCGAAGGGCAGCGGCTCATTTAGGCCCGTATTTCCCAGCCGCGCGGCCCCTCATCGCGAAAAACCACAGAAATACTCTCCAATGAAGGTGGGAATAAACGCCCGGATCCTTAATACGCCGAGCACGCGGGGCTGGAGCCGCTATGCGGTAAATCTGCTCAAAGAGCTATCAGGAATGGGTGTTGAGCTGGTGCTGTATTCCGATCGCCCGCTGCACCCATTCCATATCGATCAGTTGGATAATCGTTTCTGCCGCGTCATCGTGTCGCCCCCCATCCGCTATTTGCTCTGGGAGCAACTTTGGTTGCCGCGCCGGCTTTGCATTGATCACATTGACGTCTTTCACTCTCCGTTCAACTTTGGGCTTCCTCTCAAGGCGACCTGTCCCCTCGTCCTCACCTTGCATGACGCCATAGATCAGGTTTTCTATGCACCACAGGTGCCTTTGCTTCAGAAGATCCGGCCCCGCAGTCTAACGAGTTGGCTGCATCTTTGGACGGCACGGACTGCGGCGAGTCGCATCATAACCGTAAGTGAGCACGCCAGACAGGACTTGATTGAGCATCTACATCTTCCGGCCGACAAGATCAGCGTCATCTATGAAGCTGCCGACCCGCGCTTCGTTCCGGACCTCAACCATGACGAATGTGAGCGGGTCCGCGCGAAGTATGGACTACCCGAACGCTACATCTTCTATCTCGGTGGTTGGGAGGTCCGCAAAAACGTTAGTCTCCTCCTCCGGGCGTTTGCCGCCGCCGACCTTGCTAACGTGTCACTGCTGCTCGCAGGCGGGCGGGCACACGAGATCGAGCAGTTTTCGCGGACCGCCGAAGAGCTCCGAATTCGCGATAAGACACTTCTGTTGGGATTGGTTGACGACGCTGACCTTCCGGCTCTGTATAAGAATGCGCTTTGTTTCGTTTATCCCAGTCAATACGAAGGCTTTGGACTTCAGCTTTGCGAGGCCATGGCGACGGGATGTCCGGTGTTTGCATCTTGCTCGACCGCTTTAACGGAGATCCTCGCCGAAGGAGGGGAACGGTTCAACCCTAACGATCCCGCGCCGCTGGCCAACCTGCTCGGCCGGATAGCCTGCGAAGCGGGCTACCGTGATCGGCTCGCCTTGCGTGCGCGCGCCCGGGGGCAGAAATTCTCATGGCGACGTGCGGCGTTGCAAACCCTGGAGGTGTACCGGGCAGCACTGGCAGAACATCAATGACCGGTCATCTCTCGTACACAAGAACTTGCTTTTGCAGGTGAGCGTGGAGATGCAGACGTTTTTGCAGGCATTTGTTAGGCACCTTCTGCGAATGTGGAGCCGGACCTGTAAGGCTCCGGGATACCTGTCCCAGATCGTGGATCACTATGGTGCTTTTCTCAGTGCTCGACCACTGGTTACGGGCATTCCCGGGGGTTGTACTATGCTGTGCGACGTGCAGGACCATGTGCAGCAACGGATCTATTTTCTTGGTGTCTATGAAGCACCCACCGCATATTGCTTTTGGCAGCTTGTACAGTCCGGGATGACCGTTGTAGACGCAGGTGCCAATGTCGGACAGTACACGCTATTGGCGGCAAATAGGGTTGGGCCATCCGGCCTTGTTATCAGTTTCGAGCCGGTATCACACCTTTTTGACCGACTACGGGACAATGTAGAGCGCAATCGGCTCACCAACGTCAAATTAAATCGCGTGGCCCTGTGGAGCAGCAACTCACAAATCCGCCTGTCGCTTCCCCCGGGCTCCATGGACAACCTCGGGGCATACAGCGCTCTCGTTCGAGGTGAATGTGCAGTGGTGGCGCCTGCGGTCCGCCTCGACGATTATTTGGCCTGCGAGATGGTGTCACGTATTGATTTGATCAAGATCGATATAGAAGGCGCTGAGCCGATGGCTTTGGAGGGAGCCGTCCAGACACTGGCAAGGTTCCACCCTGTGGTCTTGATGGAGGTGCGCCAAGATATGCTCGCCCGCACAGGAAGGACCACCAGACACCTGTGGAACACTATGGAGGGCCTCGGATATCGGGCATTCCTGGTTGGTCACTCCTCTGACACCAGCCGCCCGCTGCCTGACCTGGACCCCGTCCGGGTTGGGAATGTCTTGTTCTATGCCGGTGATTTACCGGCGGCTTTGACTCAACGGTGGAATTATCGGGATGCGTTGCGATGGGCGCACAGCGCGTGGTGAGCCCATCGCTGGGCATGCCCTTCTTCCTGAATGAACGAGTTGCATACATGCGAACTGTACGCTCCATCCTGACCTTTCTCAGCTCCGGGTTTTATAGCGCCGTAATGCTCGGCGTCGGCTTCGTCGCTACCCCCTTGTTGCTGCGCTGGTTGGGTGATGAGCGCTACGGGGCATTTGAAGCTGGCACTGACTGGTTTCGCTACGTCGCCCTTTTTGAACTCGGCATCGGCGGGGCATTGCAACCGCTGCTGGCGCTGGCGTGGGCCCGCCGCGACGAGCGTGAACTCGCCGCGCTGCTTGCTGCCGGCGTGCGCGCCTATATCCGCCTTGCAACCGTCATGTTGGTTCTCGGACTTGTTTTGAGCCTGAACATGCCCAGGTTGCTGCCGGTCGCCGCCGGCTCACGCTCGGACCTGCGCTTGGGCTGTCTGGTCGGCCTGGCAGCGCTTCTTCTGCTTCCCCTCGCGCCGTTCCGGGCGCTCTTTGAGGCCGAACAAAAGGGTTATTTCATCAACGTTGCCTTGCTCGGACAGTCGTTGCTGATTACGGCCTGCTCTCTGCTTCTGGCCTGGGCAAAATGGGGCATCACCGGACAGTTCGTCGCAGTCTTCGTGGGAACAGCCGCATTCAGCAGCGGTGTCAGCTACACCGCCATCAAACACTTGCGCGGCAGGGTGCGACCCCTCCTGCGCCGTGCGACACAATCACCTGAATGGAGAGCGATTTGGAAGCTCAACTGGCCCACCTTCGCACTTAACACCTGCGGACAAGTGGGTTTGCTGACGGACAACATTATTATCGGCGGCTTGATGTCGCCAGCGCTGGTGGTGCCGTTTTTCATCACCCAGCGGCTTGCGGCATTGACCCAGCGCCAGTTGCAGGGCATCGGGAACGCGAGCTGGGCGGCACTGGCCGAATTGCACGCCCTGGGACAGGGCGAAGTTTTCAATCGGCGGCTGGTTGAGCTGACCCGCTTAATCGCAATCCTTTCGATTGCCGTGTTAGCGCCGATTATCGGGTACAACCGGTATTTCGTCGTGCTTTGGGTGGGCAGGTCACGATATGGAGGCGACGCATTGACGGTAATCGCAGCGACTGATTGTTTCCTGCAGGCTATCTTTTCGCTGTGGGGCTGGTGTATCAGCGGCACCGGCCGGGTCGCTCAGATAATGCCCGGCATGATCGCGCAAACAGCACTGAACTTCGCGTTGAGCCTCATCCTCACGTTCAAGTTTGGCTTTCTCGGCCCGGTCCTTGGCACGCTGGCCGGATTCGCGGCGGTCAGTTCATGGTATCTGCCTTGGCTGCTTCACCGCCTCTTTCAGACTTCTCCCGTTGAGTTGGCGGCCGCCGCATTGCTGCCCCTGCTATCGGGAATTCCCTTTGGCACCATCGTCTGGTGGTTTTCCAGGTCGCTCCCACCGCGCGGCTGGCTCGATCTAAGTGCAGAAATGGGCCTGTGCGGCTTGCTTTATCTGGCCTCGTGGTGGTTGATCGGCCTCAGCCCAGTTGAAAAACAACTATGGTGGCGCAGAGCCCACGCGCTGGTGCCCGGCAGGTCGCTTTAGGCGGAACAAACTTGGCCGATGGATAGTCGTGGGCGAGGGTTGGCCCAAAATGGTCGCTACTCTTAGCGCCTGGGGGATCCAAACCACACTGTAATGCAGTCACAATGAGGGCGACCACAAGTGTGTTAATTCCGAGCTTCGGGCGGCCCGCGGCACTCACTCGCTGTCTTGCGAGCCTGACCCAACAAACACTGGCGCCCGACGAGGTAGTGGTTGTGTGGCAGGCAACCGATGACGCAACCCGGGATGCCGCGCTAAGCTTTGAACATAGGACGCCTTTTTCCCTCATCGTCGTCCATAGTCCCGCAAGAGGGATTACCTGCTCGGAAAATGCGGCTTTGAGGTGCTCACGGGGAGCCGTGGTTCTGCTGATCGACGATGATGCTACAGCACCCAGGGACTGGGTCGAGCGGCATCTTTCTCACTTCGAGGACCCGACCGTGGGGGCCGTGGGAGGTCCTGCGGACAATTACACCACGGCAAATGCGCCATTTCCGCGCCGGGAACCGCACCAGATCGGCCGTATAACATGGTACGGCAGGTGTGTAGGAAACATGTACGATTACCCCGCGCATTGGAAGCATCGCCGTCAAATCGATGTGGACCAGCTCGTCGGTTACAACATGGCGGTGCGTCGCGCCGCTTTCGAGGGCTTCGAAGAGCGTCTGAAACCATACTGGCAGAAGTTTGAGACGGATATATGTCTACAGGTCGGGGAGCGCGGCTATCGAGTACTTTTCGACTTCGCAAATGTCGTTAACCATTATCCGACAAATACGGTTTATGCTCCGGGCCGTGGTGGCGACCTTGAGGCGAAGGTGTATGGCGCCGCGTACAACTGGGCGTTCGTCCTATCGAAGCACAGTCCGCCGCATCTCCGGGCCTGCCGACTCCTCTACCTGCTTCTTCTAGGAAGCACCTCGACACCGGGTCTATTAGGTGTCTTAGTCAACGCATTTCGTGGAAACGGCATTATCGCCGAGGTCACGCTCTTGCCGCGGATCCTCAAGAGCTTTCTATCGGGTTGGAACGCCGGAGCGAGGGCGCGGGTTTCCAGGTCCAACGCACGGTCGGTTTTGTTCCGGCATAACGTCTGCGACACCAAGATCCGATGATCGAGCAGTGTAACGTGCACGATGCATCTGCTCCTCAGCCCGGCGGCAGACTGGCCGTCGACCAATCGGCCGGGCCCGGGGTGGAACGAGACGGCTTTCGCAATCGTAAGGTGATGGCGTTTGCGACCTTCGGCGGTGACCGTGTTCGTCTTGAGGGGCTGCTCCAACTGGTTGGGGCCGAATTTATCTCCTTGCAGACAAGACCGCGCCTTGGCGGCTTTCTGCGTCTGATCAGGAAGTTTCGGCGTACCCGCCCGGGTCTCGTCATTATGGAAGGGACCGGCGTGGCCGGAGGCGCTGCGGTCATGCTCAGCCGCCTGTTGTTAGGGACCCGCTACGTGGTGAGCAGTGGGGATGCGGTGGGCCCGTTTCTGGCCCGCAAGTATGGCTGGCTGTGGCCGATCTTTAATGCTTATGAGCGCATGCTCTACAGGTGGTCCGCGGGTTTTATCGGCTGGTCACAATATTTCGTCGGCCGCGCGCTCACCTACGGTGCGCCGCGGGCGATGACCGCCGGTGGCTGGGCTGATTTTCGCCTCGACGCGCAGCAGCGCCGCGCCCTGGGCGACGCCGTCCGCAGACACCTTGGAATCGCCCCGGCGACCATCGTGGTGGGTATCGCGGGTTCTTTGAACTGGAATCGCCGCGTTGGTTACTGCTACGGATTGGAACTGGTCCGGGCGCTCAGGCAGACGGCACGCACCGACCTGTGCGCGCTCATAGTCGGCGATGGAGACGGCCGGAGGCACCTGGAGAAGGCCGCCGGGGCCGACTTGGGAACCCGGGTGATCCTGACCGGCAAAGTGACGCGCTGGGTTCTGCCGGGCTATCTGGCGGCCATGGATGCAGGCAGCCTGCCGCAAAGCGTGGACCAAGTCGGCGCGCTGCGGTACACGACCAAACTCAGCGAGTATCTCGCGGCTTCGCTGCCAATCATCACCGGACAGTTGCCGCTGGCCTACGACCTTGGCGGCGACTGGCTCTGGCGATTGCCGGGAAACTCGCCTTGGGATGATAAATACATCGCTTCCCTAACTACGGTTCTGGACAACCTCACGCCCGATGTAATCGAAACTAAACGCGCTGCGATTCCACGCGACCTTCCCGAGTTCGATCGCAACCGCCAGATTCGTGCGGTGACCGCTTTCCTGAACGACATCCTTAGCGAACCTGGATGATTTTTTCGCCTCTACGCTTCTTGTTGATGGACTTGCCGTGCCTACTCAGCGACTGTGCTGAGGCGCGTGCAGCACAGAACTTCACGAAGGAGCATATGCTGGTTGTGGACTCGGCAACGAGCGCGTCCAGCATACCGGATTAGGCAATCTCGCGGGGGATCCACTGGAAGACCAACCGGACATGAACCGCGGAGTGCGCTCGCCCCGCCTCGCGGAGCGCGACGGCATACCCTCAGGCCATTACGCGCTCAAGCAAATTTTCTGCAGGAGCGCGCTTGTAGCGTGGAGCCACCGCAGCCGCTTCCGCCTGGCGCGCCGGCTTCTTGAACCGCACGCAGGCAGGCGCTTTTTGGATTACGGCTGCGGTGACGGGACTCTGCTTGCATATGTCAAGGACCTTTTCCCACAGGCGGTGGGAGTGGATGCGGACTTCAGGCAGATTTGTGACTGCCGGCGCCGGTTCGTCACGGTTCCGAGCATTCGCTTCTTCACCCCCGACGATCTGCTGAAGACAACCTCTGAGGGCGCCTACGACGTGGTGTGCTGCATGGAGGTACTGGAGCATTGCGTTGCTGAGGACCTGGAAACGGTTCTGAATAATCTGTCTCGCCTGGTTTCAGCGGGGGGCACCGTGATCGTCAGCGTACCAATAGAAGTCGGCCCTGTGCTTCTCGGAAAGCAGATGGTGCGCGCCTTCGCCGGATGGCGCTCTTTGGGCGATTACCAGTACCGCGAACGCTACACGGCGCCCGAATTTGTTCGAATGCTATTTGCTACGGCTCATACCTCGATTCCCCGCCCGGCGTACTTCAACGGCCGCGGATGGTTTTACGGTCACAAGGGTTTCAACTGGCGGATCTTGCGGGATCATCTGGAAACAAAATTCAAACTCGATTCAATTCGCTTTTCACCCCTGGGTCTCCTCAATACCGCCCTGTTCAATAGCCAGGCATGGTTTGTATGCACCCGGCCGTAAGTGCCTGAACGGGGTTGACTTGGCGATTCATTTTTCACTTCCGCCCCAGGCCGACTCAGTGCTTGATGTCGGCTCTGCTTTGACTTCGGAAGCGCTTCTTACTGTATACTCGTGGTTCTGCGGCGGATCTGAATGACACTGTCGCTTCGCAGTTTCAGCAAATCTTGCCCTGCGTACCGGCCCTGCTACGCTGAAGTGGTGTTACCTGCTGTCCAACGCTTTGAAATAGTTTGGGGAGCTGCTGACCGGCACGTTGCTGTCGGCGGTGGTGCCGATGCTGATAATGGGGGCCTTGGGCGGCTTGTTTACGTGCACCAGGCAGGGGTAGCCGCGGGTGAAGCCGAACGAGGTGCCGGTCAGGATGTAGGGGGCGCCGCCATCCAGGATTAACGGCGCGATGCCGTGGGGAGTGCCGCTCCCATGCCCCGGAGAATCGATCTCGCCGCCCATGATCGTAATCGGCGCCCAGGAGTCGGCGGCGACAATGTCGGAAATCCAGGTCGAGCTGGGCGCTTCGGCGTCGAAGTACACCCGGTTGATCGAGGCCTGGCTGCCTTCGAAAACTATGCCGTAAATCGCGTTGCCGGGGCCGGGGCCGATGAAGATATTGGTGTAGGCGCCCGAACCCCCGCCGATTACCAGCGGAAAGCTCGAATAGTTCAGGGTCAGGTTGGAATATTCGCCGCCGTTGTTGGTCTGCGCGAACAGGCCGAAGCGTCCGGTGCGGGGCCGATTGGCGGCCAACACGTAGATGTCGTCGAAGTGCGACTCGTATGAGTTGCCCGCAAAGTAAAGTCCGTAGTCGCAATACTCGCATCGCAGATGCTGGTAGCGGCCCACCACCGCCAGCCAGCCGAATACGCCGTCCTCACCCATCGTAAAGTCATGCAGGTCCGCGCCGCCGACAAACGGCACGCGCTTGCCGCCCGGCTCAGCACTCCTTCGCACCGGCAGCCATACGGTTCTGCGTCCCAGGTCGACCGCTCGCGTGATGCCGGGCGGATTGTCGTCGAAGGAAACCAGGATCAGCGTATGAGCGTCGGGCATCAGCCGGAACGGCGGCGGACTTTGACCCGGGCTGTAGCGCGCGACATTGGACAGCCGGACTTCATCGATCAGCCCGTCGATCGACGCGCTCCAGTAGCCGCCATCGGGCCACTGGGCCGCCATCGGGCCGATGTTGACATTCTCAAACGGAGTCTGGGTGACGCGGCCGCGGGCGGCTTTGGATGCCACCAGCTTGCCGTCCAGCAACAGCCGCACCACCGCGCCGTCGTAGCTGAGTGCAAGATGATGAACCGTGTCGAGCGAAACCGCGACCTTCGCGGTCAGCTCGTAGCGGGTATGCGCGATGGTGATCAGACCGTAGGGGTTCTGCCCGAAGGTGATGCCGATTATAAAGGCCGTCGCGCGCGAGGCTCCCGGAAGACCACGGCCGTTGGTGGAGATGAAGCCGGCGCTGGAGACCAGCGTGGCCAGGCCGTTGGCCGATTGCGCCGCCGTCGTGCGCTGCCTGAAGTAGGCCTCGGCGGTGAAGGCCGCAAGCCCATCCAGTTCGACGTAAGGATCCTGGCGCAGCTCGACCGAGACGCTCTTGCCGCCGTCGGTATCAAAGGAATGACCGTTTCCGCCAACCAGCGAGGGTCCCTGATCGACACCGGTCATTTTTGGTTCGACTATGATGCTAGGACCGATGTAGTTGGGTCTCACAATGGTGCCGGCGCGGCTGCCGACTCCCGCCATTTCCAGGTCCCCGCAGGTGATCCGCAGGGGCCGTTTCAACCAATAGATGCCGGTGGGCAACGCCACCTTGGGGTGGCCGTGGGCGATGTGTGTGGCGCAGGCCTGGTCGATCGCGTTTTGAATCGCTGGTTGGGAATCGCCCGCGCCGTCGGCCCGTGCGCCGAACGCCGTCACGTCGTAGTTGCCGCGTTGTGTGAGGCGCCCGGGCGCCGCTCCCGCGGCGCATAGACACAGGGTGATCGGGACACCTGCGGCAACTGCAGCGATAAGTCCGATAAGCCGCATGGCTGCTTTATAGCGCACCGATGCTGTTTCGCACGAGCTGGGGTCGTCGCGTAGTCAAGCCAAAAAACATCCGTTGACGAGCAAAGGCGGTGGTTGGTCGAAGCAGACGGCAGCGGAGGCAGCGATTCACAGTCCCCCGTCTTCCGCACCTGCAAGCCGCAAGTCATCTTGAACACCAACGATAGACCGGCCGCAACGCCGCGTCCGATGCGCATCCTGTATCTGGCCCTCGGCGTGTTCGACAAGGGCGGCATTGCGCGCTACTGCCGCTACCAGATTCGCGCGCTGCGCGAGTTGGCGGGCGAGGACAATGTGCAGGTGCTGTCGCTGTTCGGACCCGGACCAAACGACCTCGAGGAACCCTTTGCGGTTAATCATGCCGGCGGCGGCCTGGGCCTAGGCAGCGAGGCCGCCTTCTTCCTGCGCGCGATGGGTGTGGCGGCGGTGCAGCGGGCGCAAATCGTATGGTCAAGTCATCTGCGGCTCTTACCGGCCGCCCTGGCACTAAGCCGGCGCACGGGCGCGCCGCTAGTGGTCAACATCTATGGGCGGGAACTGTGGGGTGGCCGTCTGCGCCTGCTCCATCGATCCACCCTGCCGCGCGCCGACCTGGTGCTCTCCGACTGCCATTTTTCGGCTGAGTTCGCAGCCAGCGCGTATAAGGTGGCGCCGCAGCGGGTGCAGGTGATTTGGGGCTGCGCTGACCTGGAGCGCTTTGCGCCGCGGGAGCGCAACCTGGAGCTGTTGCGGCAGTTCGGAATCCGGCACCATCCTGCCAACCGCTACGTGCTGACGCTGGGCAGAATCGACAAGCGCGCGCGCCACAAGGGCTACGACCGGTTGATCGACGCGGCCGCCGCGCTGCGCCAATATCCCAATTTGATCCTGCTGTTCGCCGGTGCCGGCGACGACCTGGAGCGCCTTAGGCAGCGCGCCCTAGCGGCGGGCCTGGCCGGGCGGGCGTACTTTTTGGGCGCGATTGCCGAAGACGCGCTGTGCGACGTGTACAACCTGTGCGACATCTTCGCGCTGGTCAGCGATCGCGGGCCGGGCCGCGGCGAGGGCATCCTGCTGACCCAGTTGGAAGCCGCCGCGTGCGCCAAGCCGGTTATCGTCGGCAATGAAGACGGTGCGCAGGAGGCGGTAATTCACGACACCACCGGTTTCGTGGTCTCGCCGCGTGACCCGGCAGCGCTCAGCGGCTGCCTCGAGCGTCTGTTGCTTGACGAGCGGCTGCGCCTGGAAATGGGTCGCGCGGCGCGGGCGCGGATGCAGACCCATTTCAGCTACGAGAAGTTCCGCGAGCGAACCCGCCGCGCGCTGGAGGCGCTCGGGAGCGGCCGCGCAAAGTTGACCCCGCGCCGCCGTTTCCGGATCCGGACAAACACCTACAGGAAGTAGAGATCTTCAAGGTGGAAAACCAGCGGCGATTGCGCGTGCTGCACGTCGGCAAGTTCTATCCTCCGCATATCGGCGGGATGGAGACCCATCTGCGCACCCTGTGCGCGCAGCTTAAGGACGCGGTCGATTTACAGGTGATCGTCGCCAACGACGGCACACACACCGTGCAATCCGTGCTCGACGGCATCCGGGTGACGCGCCTGGGCACAGCCCTCTATCTGTACTCGACGCCGGTCTGTCCGCGCATGGTGCGCGCCATCCGCGGCGCCCGCGCCGACGTGGTCCACGTGCATCTGCCCAATCCGTGGGCGGTGGCGGCCTATCTGATGAGCGGCCATGGCGGCGCGCTGGTGGCGAGCTGGCATAGCGACGTGGTCAGGCAGAAGCGGCTGGGGCGGGCCTATGAAGTGATTTCGCGCCTGTTTCTGCGCCGCTGCAATGCGATAATCGCCAGCTCGCCGAACTATGTGGAAAGCTCGCCCGTGCTGTCGCGCAACCCGGCGCACTGTACGGTGGTGCCCTACGGGATCGCGGTCTCCGATTTCGCCTGCCGCGACGCCGCTCCGATCCACAACATCCGCCAGCGGTTCGGCCCGCGCATCGTGCTCAGCGCCGGCCGCCTGGTGTACTACAAGGGGCTGGAGTACCTGATCCGCGCCATGAACGCGGTCGATGCCAAACTGCTGATCGTGGGCGACGGACCGATGCGTCCGCGGCTGGAAGCGGAGGCCGCGGCCAACCCCCTGTTGCGCGGCCGGGTGAAATTCCTGGGCCGAATCGAAGATGTCGTGCCTTATTACCATGCCTGCGATGTCTTCGTATTGCCGTCGGTTGCGCGCAGCGAGGCCTTCGGTATCGTGCAACTGGAAGCGATGGCCTGCGGCAAGCCGGTGGTCAACACGCGGCTGCGCTCGGGCGTGCCCTTTGTCTCGCTCCATGGCGTCACCGGCTTGACCGTGGCGCCGGGCGATCCCGCGCAGATGGCGGCCGCCCTCAACCGGCTGCTGGACGACCCTGAACTGCGCCACGCCCTGGGCAACGCCGCGCTGCATCGCGTGCGCACCGAATTCACGGTCGGCGCGATGGTGCAGCGCACGCTCGACGTCTACCGCCGGGTGACCGGCGGCAGCGGCGGCCTCGAGCGGGGCGAGCGGATCGCGCGGGGCGCCGGCGTGGCATCCGCGGCGACCTGAGCCACGCCGCACACAGCACAGCGCAACCGACCATGATCGGGCCGACCCGCGATTACTTAAGGCAACTGGCCGCCGTCACGCGATGGCGCCTGGCGCAGGCCTTGGCGCTGGTGATGCTTGGCTCGCTCACCGAGGGGCTGGGTCTGGCGCTGCTGCTGCCGACGCTGCAACTGGCGGGCGTCGATATCGGGCCACACACCGAGGCCGGCCGCTATGCCGCGCTGGTGCGCGGCGCGCTGGGCCAAATCGGGCTGCGTCCCACCCTGGCGCTGATGCTGGCGCTGTTTGTCGCAATCGTGGGTGCGCGTGCGATGCTGACCCGGGCGCAGAGCCTGTCGATCGCCGTGCTGTGCGAAGACTTCGCCCAGTACTTGAGGGAGCGCCTGTTCGAAGCGGTCAGCGGCGCTGACTGGCTGTTCATCTGCAGCAGCCGCTCCTCGGATTTCGTGCACGCGCTGACTAGCGAGGTGGACCGCGCCGGCGCCGCGGCCCATCAGGGCCTTTACACGATGTCGGGGGCGGCGGTGGCGGCGCTGTATGTCGGCGCCAGCCTCATCCTGTTTCCCGCCGCGACGCTGCTGATGCTGGCGATATGCGCGGCGCTGGCCGTGGCGCTGCACGCAAGGACCCGCGCGGTCCATCGTGCGGGCGGGGACTACTCCGCGGTCGCCGCCGGCGTCTATGCGGCCGCGATCGAGCATCTACAAGGCATCAAAACCGCCAAAATGTACGGTGCGCAGCGGCGCACCTGTCAGAGCTTCGCGCGCCTGACCCGCAACATGGCGGCCGCCGGCATCAGGATCAGCCGCGAGCAACTGGCGGCGGACGCCTGGTTCGAGATCGGCGCGGCCGCGATGATGGGCGTGATCCTGCTGGCAGCGCTGAAGTGGCTGGCGGTGTCGCCGCCCGAAGTGCTGATCCTGCTGCTGCTGTTCGCGCGCGTGGTGCCGCGCGTGCGCGGGCTGCAAAGCACCTACCGCGCCTTCGCCAGCTTGCTGCCCGGCTTCGCTACCATCGCCGGAATCCAGGTGCGATGCCGCGCGGCAGCCGAGCCGGCCGCCGCGACCGGACCCGCGCTGGAGCTGCACTCGGCGCTGCGGTTGGAGGGTGTCAGCTTCTCCTACCCAGGCGGGCCGCCGGTCGTGCGCAGCGTCGATCTTACGATTCCCGCCGGGCGCACGGTCGCGATCGTGGGGCCGTCGGGCGCCGGCAAGAGCACCATCGCGGACCTGCTGATGGGCCTGATCGCGCCGGCGGCGGGCTGCATCCGCGTCGACGGCGCGCCGCTGGACGCGGCGCGGGCGCTGGCCTGGCGCGAGCAGGTCGGCTACGTCGCGCACGACACCTTTTTGTTTCATGACACGGTGCGCGCCAATCTGCGCTGGGCACAGCCCAATGCCGACGAGGGCGAGTTGCGCGCCGCCCTGCGCATGGCGGCGGCCGACGAATTCGTGGCGCGGCTGCCCCAGGGGCTGGACACCGTCGTCGGCGACCGCGGCGCCGCGCTCTCGCAGGGCGAACGCCAGCGCCTGGCGCTGGCCCGCGCGTTTTTGCGCCGCCCCCGGCTGCTGGTGCTGGACGAGGCCACCAACAGCCTGGATTCGGAGAACGAAACCAAAATTCTGGGCGCGCTCGATGGCATCCGCGGCGGCATCACCATCGTACTGATCGCCCATCGCCTGTCGACAATCCGATGGGCCGACCTGATCTACGTAATCGAAGACGGCACGGTGGTGGAGTCGGGCGACTGGGCGACGCTGTGCGCGCGTCTGGACGGCCGTTTCCGCACCTGGTGCATCGCCCAGGGCCTGGCGGCGTAGCTGCGCGCTCCGGGAAAGTGCTATGACTTGGATCGACACAAGCCACGTCAAGGCAAAGCTAACCGGATGAGATGATGCAAATCGAGGGTGGTGCCGCTGGTGTAGCCGGGGATGGAGCGGATTCGGCAGACTTGCAGGTCCCGCTTTGCGTTGACCTGGACGGCACGCTGATCAAGAGCGACACGCTGCTCGAACTGCTGCTCAAGCTGCTCAAACGAAACCCGCTGTATTTGTTGGTGCTGCCGCTGTGGTGGGTCAGGGGCAGAGCACAGTTCAAGGCGCGCGTCGCGGCGCACGAGACGCTGGAGGCCGACCGGTTGCCCTTTCAGCCCCAATTGATTGACTTCATCCGCGAGCAGCATCGGGCGGGGCGCCCGACGATCCTGGTCACCGGCGCCAACCGCCGGACTGCCGCGCAGGTGGCGGCCCAGGCCGGCTGTTTCGACGAAGTGATCGCCAGCGATGAAACGGTGAATCTGGCCGGCGCCGCCAAGCGCGACGCGCTGGTCGCGCGCTTCGGCGAGCGCGGCTTCGATTACGTCGGCAACGAGCTGGCGGATCTGCCCGTGCTGGCGGCCGCGCGCCAGGCGCTGATCGCGGGTCCGTCGCTACCACTTAGACGGGCGCTGCGCACCGCCCGTCTTCCGGTGGCGCGGCTGTTCGACGATCGGCCGGCGGCGCTCGCCGCATTGCTGAGCGCGATACGGGTCAAGCAATGGGTCAAGAACCTGCTGCTCGCTGTGCCGCTGGTGCTCGCGCACGAAGTCGCCGACCCTCGCCGGCTGATTGCGGTCGCGGCGGCGATGTTCGCCTTCTGCCTGACGTCGTCCGCTGCCTATCTGCTCAACGACCTGCTCGACCTCGACGCCGACCGCCACCATCCGATCAAGAAACATCGTCCGCTGGCCAGCGGCGCCCTGTCGATCACCGTGGCAGCGGCGGTGGCGCCCGCGCTGCTCGTGGCGGCGGTCGCCGTCGCGCTGGCGCTGCCGCGCCCTTTCCTCCTGAGTCTGCTCGCCTATTTCGTATGCACGGTGAGTTATTCGGTTTATCTCAAACGTGTAGTGCTGGTCGACGTGATAATGCTGGCCGGCCTGTACACCCTGCGCATCCTGGCCGGCGGCGCCGCGGCCGCGGTGGAAATCTCCCAATGGCTGGCCGCGTTCGCCACGTTTTTCTTCCTGAGCATGGCGCTGCTCAAGCGCTATTCGGAACTGCAGCGGCTGGTGGTCGAAAAGCGGCTCGCCCCCAGGGGCCGCGGCTATACAACCAGGGACGTTCAGCAGATCGCCGCCTTCGGTTCGGGCAGCGGATACGTGGCGGCGCTGGTGATGGCGCTGTATATCAATAGTCCGGAGGTGACCCGCCTTTATTCCCGTCCGCAACTGTTGTGGCTGATGTGCGTACTGGTCATTTACTGGATAAGCCGCGCCTGGCTGATGGCGGATCGCGGCGAGTTGGATGACGATCCCATCCTGTTCGCGCTGACCGACAAGGTCAGCTACGCGGTCGGCATCCTCGCCGGGCTGGTTCTGCTGGCTGCATCCTGGTGAGAGGCGAGCAATATCAATCCTGGGGCAGGTTCCCCCGCGCGCGCCATCGGGTGTGCCGGCTGTGGTGGCGGCACGAGGCGCGCGAAATTGGCCGGCTGGAGGGACCACTGCTAGCCTACGGCCGCGGCCGCAGCTACGGCGACGTATGTCTGAACGACGGCGGCACGGTGCTCGACACGCGCGGCCTGGACCGCCTGGCGTGCTTCGATGCCGGCTCGGGCCGCCTGCGCTGCGAGGCCGGAGTCACGCTGGAGGAGCTGCTGCGGATTTTCGTGCCGCGCGGATGGTTTTTGCCGGTGGTACCCGGCACCAAGTTCGTCACCTTGGGCGGGGCGATCGCCAACGACATCCACGGCAAGAACCATCATCGCGCCGGCACCTTCGGCTGTCACGTCGTGCAATTGGAACTGGTGCGCAGCAGCGGCGAGCGCATCGTCTGCACGCCGGAGCGCAATGCGGAGTTGTTCCGCGCCACGATTGGCGGACTCGGTCTGACCGGGCTCATCACGTGGGCGGAGATCCAGCTCAAGCCGATTCCCTCGCGCGCAATCGCGGTGGAAACCATCAGGTTCGCCAACCTCGATGAGTTCTTCGAAATCTCCGCGCAGTCCGACCGCGAGTTCGAATATACCGTGGCGTGGGTGGATTGCGCCGCGCGGGGATCGTCGCTGGGCCGCGGGCTGTTCATGCGCGGCAACCATGCCGACGCCGGGCAGCGGGCGCCGCGTCAGAGCAGGGCGATCCCCATCGTGTTCGACTTTCCGCAGCTGGTGCTCAACCGCTGGTCGATGAAACTGTTCAACGCGCTGTACTATCGCAAGCAATGGCCGGAGCGCAAAAGCACGGTGGTGGATTTCGATTCCTTCTTTTTTCCACTCGATCGGCTGCTTGACTGGAACCGCATTTACGGGCGCCGCGGTCTGTTGCAGTATCAATGCGTGGTTCCCCATGGACACGACGGCCGCGCCGTGCTGCGCCAATTGCTGGAAACCATCTCGGCGGCCGGACTGTTCTCGTTTCTGGCCGTGCTCAAAGTCTTCGGCAACTTGAGCTCGCCCGGCCTGATGTCCTTTCCGCGCCCAGGTGTGACGCTGGCGCTGGACTTTCCTGCCGGCCCCGGCGTGATGGCCCTGCTGGCGCGGCTTGACCGCGTGGTGGCAGCGGCCGGCGGGGCGGTGTATCCGGCCAAGGATGCGCGGATGGCGGCGGCTGACTTTCAGCATTTCTACCCGCAATGGGAACGGCTCGACGCGCTGCGCGATCCGAAATTCTCCTCCAGTTTCTGGCGCCGCGTCACGGCTCCAATCTGATGGCTTGCGATGGGTGCAGAGAAGACCTTGATTTTCGGCGCCACCTCGGCGATCGCGCAGCAGACGGCGCGCCTGCTGGCGGCGCGCGGCGCCGAGCTTTTTCTGGTCGGGCGCTCCGCGGACAAACTCGGTGCGATCGCGGCCGACCTCAAGGTGCGCGGCGCCGCCCAGGTCTTCGCCCGCACGGCTGACTTGGATCGCGCTTCGGAACACGACGCAATCCTGGATGAGGCGGCGCGCCGGCTGGGCCGCATCGAACGCGTGCTCATCGCCCACGGCGTGCTGGGCGAGCAGTCGGCGGCGGAACGCGACTTCACGCAGGTTGAACGGATATTCCACACCAATTGCGCCAGCACGCTGTCGCTGCTCACACGCGTGGCGCAGCGGATGAGCGAACAGGGCAGCGGGACAATCGCGGTAATCACTTCGGTGGCCGCTGACCGCGGCCGGCCCTCCAACTACGTGTACGGCGCTTCCAAAGCCGCGGTCAGCGTCTTCCTGCAAGGGCTACGCGCGCGCCTGCATCGCCGCGGCGTGCGGGTGCTCGAGCTTAAGCCGGGGCCGGTCGATACGCCGATGACCGCGCACATGGAGAAGAGTTGGGCGTTCAGCCGCCCCGAGGTAATCGCGGCGGGAATCGTGCGCGCCTTTGACGGGCGGCGCGACGTCGTCTATCTGCCGTGGTTCTGGCGCTGGATCATGTGGGGCATCCGCGCGATGCCCGACCGTATCTTCAATCGCCTCACCCTCTAACGCCGGCCTGCGTGCCGGTCGATGGTTCATGCAACTGAGGCCTGACTCAGACTTCCTGCTGGCCTGCGCCCGCCGCTTCGCTGGCACCCAGTCCGCCGACGGACTTCGCGCCCGCGCCGCGCGCGTGCCGGATTGGGAGAGCGCGCTTGAGCTGGCGCGCGCCCACGGCATGGAACCGTTGGCCGCCTGGTACCTCAACACCGACTGCAACGGGATGCTGGCACCACAGCTTCACCGCCGCCTACATGAGGTGATGCGCCGCACCGCCGCCGCCTCCCTGCTGCTGAGCGCCGAGCTGATCAAGGTCCTGAACATCCTTCAGGCGCACCACGTTCAGGCTGTCCCGCTCAAGGGCCCGGTGCTGGCCGCGATGCTGTGCGACGAGATCGCATGGCGCGAAAGCTGCGACCTCGACCTGCTGGTGCGCCGCGCGGACATCGCGCGGGCCAGGCAGGCGCTGTGCGACGCCGGCTACCGGGTGGACTCCAGGCTACCGCCGGGCGAGGAGAACGCCCGGTTCCATTGGCGATCGCAGCTCATTTTATGGCGCGAAGGCGGCGGACCGGCCATCGATCTGCATTGGCAACTGCTGCCCAGCCTGTTCCCTGCCGCACGTTACTTCGATTCGGTCTGGGAGCGGCTTGAAACCGCCGCCTTCCAGGGTCGGGAGATGGCGGCGCTTTGCCCCTTGGACCAGCTCTTCTTCCTGTGCGCGCACGCCGCGCGCCATTCATGGCACAGCCTGCGCCAGGCCGCCGATATCGCACGCCTGATCGCGGTGCGCCCGGACCTTGACTGGCAGGGCGCCCTCAGCGCCGCCCGGCGCTCCGACGCCGGCACCGTCCTGGCGCTGGGGCTGTGGATGGTCAACCGCCTGTTGCTGCTCCCGTTGCCGGAACTGGCACTGCGTTATGCCAACGACATGATCGACGGCAAAGCCTTCGCGCGCAAGCTGATCGATCGGATGCCGGAGGCAACTCCCAACCACTACGAAACCTCCCCGGAGTTCGCGCTGCAATTCAAACTGGCAGCGGGATGGTGGCCGAAACTGCGCTGCGCCGCGGGCTTTGCGCTGCTCCCCACTGACGCCGACGGGGAGCTGCGCCTGCCGGCCCCGCTCTTCTTTCTCTACTATTTGCTTCGCCCGGCGCGGCTGACGGCGAAATACAGCGCCCGGTTTTTGCGCCGGAGTTCAACCACCGGGCCGTCAGCACGCGGAGCGCTGTAAGCCGCTTTGGCATGCCCATCAACCTTACCCTGAAGTCCCCCGCCGAACCTGCTGTCTCGCCGTGGGACGCGCACGGCGCGGAGTTCCGCTGGTACACGGTTTACGGCCTGCGCCTGCGTAGCCGGCTCGAGCTGTCCTTCGCGCCGGCCGCCCCCGCTCGATACTTCGACGTCGAGCTACTGACCGCGCCGCCGGGCTTCTTCGCCGCGGCGCGCCAGGACGCCGACGTCAATCCGACGCCCTCAGGATGGTACAAGTACGCTCAAATGCAAAACGGGCGGTCGTATCTGCGATGGGAGGGCCTGTTTGAGTTTCTGGTCGAAGCCGACGGGCGCCGCATCTGGTGCGGATGGCTGGGCGCCGCGTCGCTTGAGTCATTGCAAGTCTATCTGTTGGGTCATGCGCTTTCTTTTGCGCTGATCAAGCAGGGGTACGAACCGCTGCACGCCACGTCGGTGGTGATCGACGGCGGCGCGATCGCTTTCCTGGGCAGCAGCGGATTTGGCAAGTCCTCGCTGGCCGCCGCGTTCGTCGCGGCTGGCCATCGCCTGCTCACCGACGACCTGCTTTTGCTCCGCCGCACCGCCGCCGGTTTCGAAGCACAGCCCGGGCCGCCGCGGCTGAAGCTCTTTCCCCGCATCGCGCACCGGATCCTCTCCACTACCGCGGGCGCAGTGCCGATGAACGCCATGAGCAGAAAGCTGGTGTTACCTCTTGACGCCAGCCGCTACAACAGCCGCCCTGCCCCACTTCGCGCCATCTATGTGCTCACCGCGCCGCGCCAGGTGCACAAAAAACAGCGCATCAGGCTCGGGCGCCTGTCCACGCGTGAGTGCTTCATTGCCATGGTGCGCAACACCTTCAACCATCTGGTGGGTGGTGCGGAGCGGCTGCGGCGGCAGTATTCCCAATGCCTCCAGGTGGCCTCTAGCATACCGGCGCGGAGCATTTCGCATCCGCGCGTTCTGGCGATGCTGCCCGCGGTGCGCGAGGCGATTGTGGCCGATTACATGCAATTGCCGTCGGCGGAAAATAAGGAGCCTTGCGCCGCCACTAATGGAAAGCAGATCGACCATCAGTAGGATTGTTTTTGCGGTGCCTGCCATGGTAAATCACGTTTGCGCGGATTTGCTCAAATGGGTAGGCTGCACCGCTTCCTACGATTGCCGGCCGAGGACCGCAGGCTTCTGTGGCGGGCCTTCCTCAGCCTGATGTGGTGGCGTATGGGGCTGTGGGTGTTCCCGGTTAGGACTCTCCGACGTGGATGGCGCATCGGCGCGCGCAGCTTCCACAGGCCGTTGCGCGCCGAACGGATTGGATGGGCGGTCCAGCGCGCGGCCGGCTTCGTTCCGCGGGCCACCTGCCTCCCCCAGGCCCTGGCGGCACAGTCGCTGCTGGCGCGCAGCGGCCATCGCTCGCGACTGCACATTGGCGTGGCCAAAGATGGCGGCGGTAGATTGCGCGCCCATGCCTGGGTTCAGTATCGCGATCGGATTGTAACCGGCGGCGGTCAATTGGACCGTTACACGCCGTTATTCGCCTGGGAGGAGTGATTGCGTACGGATGGAGGTTTCATTTTCCAGCCGTGTCAGAATGGCGCCCGACGTAATGATCCGCGAAGTGGGCGGCGAGTCCGTAATCCTGGACCTTAAGACCGAACGCTACCTGGGTCTGAACGCGGTCGGCACCCGCATGTGGCAGGTCCTGATGCAGTCCGCCTCGATACAGGCGGCCTACGAGAGGCTGCTGACTGAATACGAAGTCGCGCCGGCACAACTTGAAAGCGATCTGCGCGAGTTGCTGGCAGGGCTGGTTGAAAATGCGTTGATCACGATCGAGTCGGAAACGCCGTGAGCGGTATCGTCGGCATAGTCCGGCCTGGCGGTGGGCCCGTTGATCGCGCCCTGCTTCGCAGGCTGACCGAGGCCCTGGCCTTTCGCGGCCCCGACGCGCAGGCGATGTGGATCGGCCGCAACGCCGGTTTCGGCCACACCATGCTGCGCACCACGTGGGAGGCCGAGCATGAACATCAGCCCTGCACCCTCGATGGCGAGGTGTGGATCGCCGCCGACGCCCGCATCGACGACCGCCTCAATTTGATGGACGAACTCGTTGCCAAGGGCCGGCCGGTAACTGCCGCTGCACCCGACGCCGAGTTGATACTGCACGCTTACCATGTGTGGGGCGAAGGCTGCGCCGAACATCTGCTGGGCGATTTCGCATTTGCAATCTGGGACGCCCGCAATGAGCATCTGTTCTGCGCGCGCGACCATCTGGGTATCAAACCATTTTACTATTTTCATTCCGGTTCCACATTCGTATTTAGCAATACCCTGAACTGCCTGAGGCTTTATCCCGGCGTTAGCAGCCGGCTCAATGAGCAGGCGATCGCGGATTTCCTGCTTTTCGATCTCAATCAAAACCCCGCCACCACCACCTTCGCGGATATCCACCGGCTGCCGCCTGCGCATACCGCTACTTTATCCTGCGCCGGACTGCATATGCGCAGATACTGGTCAACGCCTGTCGACGAGCCAGTCTACTACAAGGACAGCGCCGACTATGTTGACCGATTCAAGGAATTGCTGACAGTAGCGGTGCGTGATCGAATGCGCACTTCGTGGGTGGGAATCTTCATGTCCGGCGGTATCGACTCGCCCACCCTCGCGGCCACCGCCTGCCGATTGTCGCAGCGTGCACCGGCGGATGCCGTCACCGTTTTCACCAATGTATTCGAAAGCCTCATTCCCGACGATGAGCGCTATTACTCGGGCCTGGTCGCATCCCATCTGGGTATCCCCATCCACTACCGCGTATTGGACCGCGAGATGCTCGACAGCCCGTGGCATGACTTCTGGGCATGGAGTCCGGAGCCGATGTGCTGCGGTCTGCCGCTGCCTGCAGAACGCGCTCATTTCGCTGCTCTATCCAATCATGGCCGGGTGTTTTTTCACGGCGAGGGTCCCGACAACGCGCTGCTTTACGAATGGCGCGCGTATCTTGCGTTTCTGGCTCGCCGCGGGCGATGGCGCCGGATGGCCGCCGACATCGCGCGCCATGTGGCCGCGCATCGGCGCGTGCCGCTGATTGCGTCGGCGCCGCGCATGGTCAGGGACTATGTAGCCGCCAAACGGAACAAGCCGCAGTTCCCGCACTGGCTCAACCCGGGATTTGCGTCGCGCACCGGTTCGCAATGCGCCCGGGATACCAGGCAATCGACGGCCGTCGCCCATCCGGTGCGCCCCCGCGCCCATGCGTCATTCGACAGCCCGTTGTGGCAGCGCTTGTTCCACACCTTCGATCCGGAGTTCACCCACTCTCCGGTTGAAGTGCGTCATCCTTACCTTGATCTGAGATTGTTAAGGTACATGCTGGCGGTTCCAGTGCTACCCTGGTGCCGCAAAAAGCATTTGCTGCGCTCGGCGATGCGCGGCACGCTGCCCTCGGAGGTCCTGCGCCGGCGCAAGACGCCGCTGCGCGCGGATGCCTTGTTCGAAGCGGCGCGCCGCAAACCGATTACGCTCCCTATACCCGCCACACAAGTCGGCGAATACGTGGATTGCACGCGAGTTGATACTGCCGCGGGCGAGGGAGCGGAGCACTTCTGGACCAACCTGCGTCCCGTTGCTCTCAACAGTTGGCTGCACAACCTTAATGGCGAAGCTCTACAAATCTATAAGGAGACCGGCACATGACGAAGGATTCTGATGGAATTGATCGCGGCAAACTGTCAAAAAAACCCTATACCAAACCCGCTCTGGAAATATATGGCGACCTGAGTGAAATCACCGGGGCACACCTGACGAGAGGCAAAGAAGATCATAGCGGGACCAGTACCAACAAGTCCACGCCGTGATCCCGCACAACAGGTTCCTGGCGCTTTGCCGTCCGGTAATTTCACCGCAAAACCCATGAATTATGCCGAAAACAGAGTAATGAGAATCATCGTTCGACTGACCCGGTGAGCTCGGCCGGTATCTGACGCAGACACATGTACGACCTTGTGGCCTACGGCGGTATGATTGCCGACGGGCGAACCAGTTCCTACGCACGCGCCCTGGAGGCCAGAATTGCGCCGGGAAGTGTGATTCTCGATATCGGCGCCGGTTTCGGAATCTTGTCGTTAATTGCCTGCCGCGCAGGTGCGGCGAAGGTTTATGCGGTCGAGCCCAATGACGTCATCGAGCTCGGGCGAGAGGCGGCGCGCGATAACGGATTTTCCGACCGCATTGACTTCATCCAGGCGATGACTACCGCGATCGAGTTGCCCGAAAAGGTTGACGGGATCGTCGCCGACCTGCACGGCGCCACGCCGCTTTTTCAAAAGTGCATCATCTCGATTCTCGATGCACGGGATCGGTTTCTAAAGCCGCACGGCTGGATCATCCCATCGCGGGAAATCCTGTGGGCGGCCCCGGTGTTCTCGCCCCGGCTCTACGACGACTTTGCGGGCAGCTGGAATAGCCAAGGTCAATTCGATTTCACCTGCGTGCGCGCAAAGACCGTCCACACCGTACGTGCCACCCGGTTTAAAGCCGACGCCCTGATCGCACCGCCGCAGGCGTGGGCGGTTCTGGAATACAAAACACTTAGCGCCCCTGGCGTCGACGGTGCGCTTTCGTGGACCATCGAGCATGACATCACGGCCCACGGCCTCGGCACATGGTTTGATTGCGAAACCGCGCCGGGGATCGGTTTTTCCAATTCTCCCGCCGCCGGCGACCGGCACATTTACCGCCAGATCTTCCTGCCGTGGCCCGACGCGATCGAGCTGCGTTGCGGCGATCGCGTTGAGGTCCGGCTGCGCGCCGATTTTGTCGAAACCGACTACGTTTGGTCATGGGAGACCCGCATCGCCGGCCACGGCGCCAGTCGGCCCAGGGCGGAGTTTCGCCAATCGACCTTCTTCGGCGCTCCTCTCTCGCGCGAGCGGTTGCGCAAACGCGCGACCGGCTTCATTCCCCACCCCAACGAAGATTCCCGCATCGATTACACGGTCCTCCAGCTGATGCAGCGGCATCTGACCTTGAAAGACATCGCCCGGGTGCTGGCTGCGGAATTTCCCGCCCGCTTCCCGAATTGGACCGCCGCGCTGGGCCGGGCGGCCGACCTCGCCGAGAAATACAGCAAGTAGGACGCGCTGCGCGTGCTGCCCGTACCTCAGTCTGGCGGCCAGCCCAGGCGCGACTTGCGACGACGATCCGCGCCGCGCCCTTTCCTCTTTCTGCCCGCCGCCAATAGTTTCGATTCGGAGCGCTGCTCTCGATCTTGCAGGTTTTGCCATTTTTTAAAGGTTGAAAGCGGACCGTAGCAGCAGCTTTCAGCCTCTTCCTGACTACATCAATTTAGGCCGGAATCGTGCGGTTTGCAGCTATTGCATCGAGGCGTACAAACTGTTTAAATTCCTGCTTTAAATAGTCGGTTAAGGAGGAGCAAAGCCAAGTGACGGCCGGCCAAAACTTCGCGACGCTGATCCGTAAACGGCGCCGCCAGATGGATCTCACTCAGGGCGAGGTCGCGCGCAGAATCGGCGCGTCTATCGGGTACATCACGCTGTTGGAAAGCGGACGGCGCCATCCCTCGGAAAAGGTGATCTCCAAGCTGGCAAACGTGCTGGGACTGGATCAGCGCGAACTGTTTTTTTGCGCCAATCCGAGCACCGAGCGGCTGATGTCCGAGCAGCAAAGAGCCGAGGGACGCTCGGTGTGGGATGAATTCAGGGCGGATGAGCGCCTGCACAAACTTCACGACATAACCGAGCAGGAAATGCGCACTCTGTCCCAGGTCGCCCTGATGGGTGAGGTGCGCTCTCCGCGCGATTTTGTATTTATCCTCAACACCATCCGGCACGCCCTGGGCAAGTAGTTCGCCCGGGGTTGGTCCGGAAGGGAGTTGCGCGCGGCGGACTTAACCCAGCACCAACGGCAGCGTGCTGAGGCCGCGGCCAAAGGCGTTGCCGTTGTATCTGGGCGTCCAGCCCGCGGCGATACGAAGCCGCGGAAAGCGTTCGAGCACTCTTTGCAGCGCGACGCGCGCCTCCACGCGCGCCGCCCAGGCGCCGATGCAGAAGTGAATGCCCTCGCCGAAGCCGAGGTGATCTTCGTTGTCGCGCCGGATGTCGAAGCGCTCGGGCTCGGGAAATTTGCGCGGGTCGCGATCAGCGGCGCCGTTGACCACGCATACCGGGGTGCGCGGGGGAATCCGCAAGCCTCCAACCTCGACTTCGCCCGTTGTCACCCGGAACAACGTATGGATAGGACCGTCGTAGCGCAGGGTTTCTTCGAGCAGGGGCGCCACCAGCGTATGGTCACGCCTGATCTCCTCGTACAATTCCGGGCGCCGCAGCATCTGGTAGAGCGCGCCGCTGATTAGGTCGGCGGTGGTACCGATTCCGCCCGTCACCAGCACCATCACCATCCCGAACAGTTCGAGGTCGTTGATTTTCTCGTCCTTTTCGTGGGCCGCAATCGCCAGGCTGATCAGATCCTGCCCGCCGCTCTCGCCCTTGCGCATCTGAACCAGCTTGTGGATGAATTCGGCGCGCGACTGCATGAATTGGGGATCGTAAAAGCTGAAGGCCGCCGGCGCGTCAGTACGGGGCTTGCCAACCCCCAGCGCGCGCAGCGTCTCGCACTCCGATTTCGGAATGGCCAGCAGATGGGCGAAGGCGCGGATGGGCACTTCCTGAGCCAGGTAACATACCGCGTCGACTTCCGGCTTGCCCTGCCAGAACTCGTCGAGAATCTCGTCGACCAGGGCCAGGAAGGTGGGTGCCATCTGTTCCATCCGTCGCAGCGCCAGCGAGGGCGCTGCGACGCGGCGCAGCCGGGCGTGGTCGGGCTCGTCGGAAAATGTCATCACTGGGATTTCGTGAAAGGCGTCGTAAGCCTCGGTGCCCGGCAGATGCGGGTTGACGCTGGAGTAGCGCTGATGGTCGCGCAGCACCGCTACCACGTCGTCGTAGCGCGACACAATCGCCCATGGGATCTGGCGCTGCACGATGATCGGTCCGGTCGCCAACAGCGCCCGGTAATAGGGAAACGGATCCGAGTATACCGCTGGCTCGGAGAAGTCGAACCTGTAAGCGAGGTCCAGATCGATACGGTCTGTCTGAATCGATTCGATGCTCATTGTTATATCCCGCCCCGACGGGATCGTTTCCGCGGTCGGCTAGGCTGCCTCTTCGTAGGTGCCGATTTCCTCTGGACGCAGTTTGCGCCCCGCGATATCGGCTGGCGCGCTGCCCGCACCCGGATAGATGCATTCACCCATGATCATCCCGTCGCGATCGAAGGGCCAGATCACCACATTTCGCCCCTGGGCGAGATAGTACGCGTTGGGGTCGTCGACCTTGACTCCCATCGCGCTCAGCGCCGCCCCCTTGACGGCGCTTTTGCTGACCCCCTCGGTCACCACGTAGTAGTCATCGACCACCAGTCGCTCGACGAAATACTCCAGATTGACCGAGATCGCCGCCAGCATCTGATCGTAGAACTGACGAATTTCATCGTGGCCCCTGAACACGCGCGGCGGCCCGATGGGATTGTCGTACGAAATGTAGGTAGCCTTGGGTGAGACGGTGGTGAGGATGCGGTCGATGTCGCCGGCGGCCTCGCCCTTCATGTGCTCGATGATCTGCTCGAGC
>Ga0070740_10001448_pt1 | contig 32537 bp, 31 predicted proteins | sample Coa_R2_FD_67286 | JGI IMG/M metagenome (GOLD analysis project Ga0070740, IMG submission 67286) | Surface soil microbial communities from Centralia Pennsylvania, which are recovering from an underground coalmine fire - Coalmine... | ecosystem: Environmental > Terrestrial > Soil > Unclassified ...
CTGCCGCGCCTGCTGGATGCGATCGCCTCTTTCGGGCGCGAGGAGATGTTGCTGATCGCCGCGCTCGGCATTTGTTTCGGCGCGAGCCTGCTGGCGGAAAGCGCGGGTTTCAGCATCGCGCTGGGCGCCTTTCTGGCTGGCGTGGTCGCGGCCGAAGCGCACTGCGCGCCGCGCATCGTGCGATTGGTGCAACCGGTGCGCGACATGTTCGCGGCGATCTTCTTCGTCGCGATCGGCCTGTTGCTCGATCCCGGCGCGTTGTGGCTGGTGGCGCTGCCGGCGCTCGGCCTGGCGCTGCTGGTGATCCTCGGCAAGACCTTCGTCTGCGGCGCGGGCGTGTTCCTGTTCGGCGGCGCCAACGCGGGCGCGTCGCTGCGCATCGGCTTGTCGATGGCGCAAATCGGCGAGTTCTCCTTCGTGATCGCCAGCCTGGGCATCCTCGGTGGTGGAGTGGATGCTCGCCTGTATCCGCTGGCGGTGGGCACGTCGATCGTCTGCATGGCGGCGATGCCGCTGCTGACCGGCAAATCGGAATCGATCGCGCGCGGCCTGCACGCGATCGCGCCGCGTTCCCTGCTGGCGTTGACATCCGGCTACAGCGAATGGCTGGCGCAATTGCGGCCCAGCGGCGAAAACCTCACGATCGCACGCATGCTGCGACGGTTCCTGTGGCACATCGGTGTGAACGTTCTGCTGGTGTGCGCGGTGTTCGTCGGCGGCGCGTGGTTGCAGAACGCGATCCCGCGTTACTGGCCGCAACTCGCGTTGAACGAAACCGCGCGCCGTTCGGCGATTTGGGCAATCGCATTGTTCCTTTCCCTGCCGATGCTGATCGCGATCTACCGCAAGGCCGACGCGTTGGGCATGCTGCTGGCGGAACTCGGCATTCGCGAGAGTGTGCACGGCGAACGCACCTTCGCACTGCGGCGCGTGCTGGCGAAACTGGTGCCGTTGGCAGCGCTGCTCGGGCTGGCGCTGCTGGTGAACGTGCTGGGTGCGGCGATCCTGCCGCCGCGCGGTGTGCTGATCGCGTTGCTGGTGATCGGCGCGGCCACGGCGTGGTTCCTGTGGAACGCGCTGGTGCGCGTGCACGCGCGCATGCAGGCTGCGTTGCGCGAGCTGGTGGAGCAGGAGCGCGCGCCGCCCTGAACGTCGCGCAACCATGGACGGGAGTTCGCGATTGCATTGCCGGCGCGGGCGTATGATCCCCTTGTCGTGCCCACGGCGCGGCGAGGTCATCATCCAAGGGAGGCAGCGATGAAAATCCAGGGTTGGCTGGCAATCGGATTGGCCGGTGCGTTGCTGTGCGCGCCGATCGTGCACGCGGCATCGTCGAGCGGCAGCGTGAGCGCGACCTGCAAGGACGGTACGAGCTGGAGCGGCAAGTCGCACAGCGGCGCGTGCCGCGGCCACGGCGGCGTGCAGAGCTGGTCGGACAGCGGTACGTCTGCATCGACGCAGACTTCCGCGAATGAAACGTCCACCAGCACGCACAAGTCGCATTCGAAGAAAACGGAATCCACCGAAGCATCCGGCAGCATGTCGTCCTCGTCGATGAGCAGCGGCGCGTCGGCGACAGGCGCCGTCACCGCGACCTGCAAGGACGGTTCGAGCTGGAGCGGCAAGTCGCACAGCGGCGCGTGCCGCGGTCATGGCGGCGTGCAGAGCTGGGGCGGCGAATCCGCCGGTGCCGCGCCTGCGGGGGGTTCGAAGACATCGACGAGTTCTTCGATGTCTTCGAACAGCAGCTCGGAAAGCGTGACCGCGACCTGCAAGGACGGCACGACCTGGACCGGCAAGTCGCACAGCGGTGCCTGCCGCGGTCACAAGGGCGTGCAGAGCTGGTCTGGCGACGCGAACGCGACCGCTGCGCCCAGCCGTCCGATGGCGCCTCCGCCCATGACGCCTGCGGCCCCCACGCCGGCGCCCACGCCGATGTCGCCGCGCCCGGCCAATACGCCGATGACCAAGTCGAACGCGCAAGCCGGCGGCATGCCGATGACACCGAAACCGGGCGGCGGAGCGGGGCAGGTGTGGGTCAATGAATCGAGCAAGGTTTACCACTGTCCGAACGACCGTTGGTACGGCAAGACCAAGAACGGCCAGTACATGAGCGAGTCGCAGGCGAAGGCGCAAGGCTATCGCCCTGATCACGACAAGTCGTGTTCGTGATACGCGTTTCACGATGATCCAACGAAAAGCCGCTCATCGAGCGGCTTTTCTTTTTGGCGAGGCACTCGATGCACCGGCACTTGCAACCGCCGGGAAAGCGGTCCAGTGTGGCGAATCCGCGCCGCGATTCATGTCAGCTCGTGCGCTGACTTCGCGGCGTCGCATTCGCTCTTTCGGAACAGCGGAAACAAGTTTCGTCTCGTTCGTCGATTGGCATCACGCGTCAATGTCGTTTTGTGTGCGTCGTTCCGGATCGTCTGGAGAGTTGCCATGAAACAGATCGCGTTGGAGCGTTTCGTTTTCGGATTGCTGGGTCTCACGCTGGTCGCCGCGCCCGTGGCGGCGCGCGCAGGCAACGGCGTCACCGTGTTGCACGCGTTCGACTATGCCGACGGCCAGTACCCCGAGGGACGGTTGGTGCAAGGCAACGATGGTGCGTTCTACGGAACGACCTACGCGGGCGGCGCCAACGGCTACGGCGAGGTTTACAAGGTGACCGCCGATGGCACGTTCACGATCCTGCACTCGTTCGCGGGACCGGAAGGAACATCGCTGGATTCGGGTTTGCTGCTCGGAAGCGATGGCAACTTCTATGGCACCACGCCGCAGACCACTTTCTGTCACGGCAGCGTCTGCTCCGGTTACGGCGGAACCGTTTTCCGCATGAAACCCGATGGCACGCTGATCACATTGCACATCTTCAGGAACACCGCGGATGGCTGGCAACCCGGTCCACTCGCCGATGGGCTCGATGGTTTGTTCTACGGCATGACGGAGCAAGGCGGGGCGGGCGACGAAGGCACCGCTTTTTCCGTCTCGTCGAAGGGCGCATTCACCACATTGAACGTTTTCGATGGCGCGAACGGCGGGTTGCCGCACGGCGCGCTGCTGCTGGCTGCGGACGGAAATTTTTATGGAACGACCAGCATCGGCGGCGCGAGCAACAAGGGCACGATATTCCGGATGACACCCGCCGGCGCGATCACCACGTTGCACAGCTTCAGCGGCGGCGATGACGGTGCGGCTCCTTACGGCAGTCTGGTGCAAGGCAGCGACGGCCGGTTCTATGGCGGCACCGGCAGCGGCGGCAGCGGAGGCGCAGGAACGGCGTTCGCCATGACAGCGGACGGCACGATCACCACACTGCACGCGTTCAACGGCGGCGACGGAACGGGGCCGGTCGGCGGGCTCGTGCAGGGCAGCGACGGCACCCTGTACGGCGTCAGCGGCGGCGGTTATCTGGGATACGGCACGCTGTTTCGCATTTCACCCGACGGACAATTCATGACGCTGCATTTGTTCTCGCCGCCGGAAGGCACCAGCCCGGTATCGACCCCGATCTTCGGCGACGACGGACGCCTGTACGGCACGACCGTGCAATACGGCGGCGCGCCGGGCGCGAGCGGCAGCGTGTATGCGTTCGATCTGTCGGCGCCGCACACGCCGGAACTGCACTTGACCAAAACCTGCATCAACGAATTCGACCAATGCTTCCGTCCGATCAACACCGGTGTCGGCCAGACGGTGCGGCTGGATTGGGCATCGGCCAACCTCGGCGCGTGCACGGCGAGTGGTGCGTGGAGCGGTTCGCGTCCGACCGGCGGCAGCTACAGCTTCGTGACCACCCGTGCCGGCGTCTTCGTCTACAAGCTGGACTGCGACGGGCCGAACGGCAGCGCCGGCGCACAGGTGGTGCTCACGGTCGCGCGTTGAAATCGTGCGTCAGGCCGCCTGCAGAGCTTCGAAACGCAGGCGGTCGCGATCATCGAGGATCGCGTGCAACGCGGCGAGATCGTCGGCATCGGGATTCAGCCACGCGTCCAGATGTTTCGGCTTGAGCGGAACGATGCAGCGCTCGTGACCCGCGGCGGCGATTTCCGGCGGCGCCGCGTCCGTGATCGTGGCGAATGAAAAGATGTCGCGTTCCTCCGGCGTGCTGCGCGGCGAGAAATTCCACAGGCAGGGAACCAGCATCAGGCGAGGCGGATTCGGCCTGAACTCCAGCGCGGCGTTTTCCGCCGGATCGCCGGGCGCGGATTCGCGCTGCTCGATGCGGCTGCGCGGCACATTCCCGAAAACGGCTTCCGCCACCATGACGCCGTGGCGATGACCGAACAGCTTCGACCACATTTTTTCCAGGTTTTCGCGACGCGCGTTGTAGCTGTCCGGATGCTGGCGTTCGACGAACGCGGTCCAGCCGGGCAGCCGGCAGTGATATCGCATCGGCACCACCGTGCGGCGGCCGTCCTGCACGATCATCACCGGAGCGTATTGACCGGGGAAAATCCGCGAATCGCGCTCGAGCGATTCGGTGCGGCGCAGATCGGCGAGCCGCTGTTGCACGGCCTCGATCTTCGCCGGAACGCTGCCGCGGTCGTTCAATGCCTGTTCGCGCGTTTCTTCCGTCGTCTTCTTCTGCAGCGTGCGTTCGGCGTGCTCGAGCCGCGCCTTCAGCTTGAACAGTTCCATTTCCAACGTGCGCGCTTCGTCCGCATCGCCTTCGGCGATCAGTTCCAGAAGCCTGCGTTCGTCATCGTTGCGCGGTTTCGCGAACGCGTCCTTCAGGCCCTTCGGGATCTTGCGCCAGGTGCCGCGCTCGATGCGTTCGGTGAAGAACTTCACGTACTGCTGGACGATCAGCGCCGTGCCGAACTTGCGTTCGAACTTGCAATGATCCATCCAGATTTGCGCGGAATGGCACATGATCGAAGATCCGGACTCAGGGGTTGTGTCGAACGAACAGAAGGCGTCAGAGCCGCGCGGCCGCGGCGAGTGTTTCATGCGATGCAGACTCGGCGGTTGCGCGCAAGGATTGACGCATCAGCGTTTCCGCGATCTCGTGGGCGATATTGCGGATCTCCGGCATCGCCGTGCATTCCCACAGATTGCCGCGCAGCAGCGAACCGATCGCGTACAGCCCCGGCTGCACCTCCTCGCGCGCATTGATCAGCCGGCCATCGGGACGCGCAGCGAGCCCGAGTTCCAGCGGATCGGCGGTGATCAGTCCGTCTTCCAGCATTTGCGACAGCAGCGGGTTGTCTGCATAAGAGACGGCGGTGTCGAGCCCCGTCGCTTGCACCACCAGATCCGCGTGCAGCGCTTCCACACGCTGTGTGCCGCGATCGCGCACCATCAGCTGCAACGGTCCGTCGCCTTCCACTTCCAGCACGCGTGCGGCGTGGATGTGCAGCCGTCCACCGTCGATCAGTTCCTGCAAACGCGCATTCGAGGCGGGAGCGATGCGGTGCCGTGCGGCTTCCCAGATCCAGCGGACGTGCCGCAGGAATCGCTGCCGTTCGTGGAACGAAAGCCACTGCCACAGCAGCGCATCGATCGGACGCATGCCGTCGAGCACGGCCTGCCAATGTGTCGACGGCGACTCGCGCAACGCGGAACGGATCAGCCGCAGCATCGGTGCGACGCGCGTGCACGCCTGCAGCGCCGCGTTGAGTTCGCGCTGGAACGGATACGGTTCCTGCGGCAATTCGGTGTGCACCATCGGCAACCGGCCGTGGCGCGACACGGCCGTCAACTCCGCATCGGGCCAGCGCGTGGCCGCGGAAAGCAGCGTATCCACCATCGTCAGGCCGGTGCCGATCACCAGCAATCGATGCGGCGCGCGCGTGCGGTGCGGCAGACTCCAAGGATCGAGTTCGTAGGCGCCGCTGGCCAACGCGCGCCGCGTGACGGCCTTCAGGGGCCGCGGCGACACCGCGCCCAGCGCGAGGATCACCGCGTCCGCGCGCAGCACATGACCATTGGCCAGCTTGATCACATAACCGCTGGCTTGCGTTTCGACACAACGCGCGCCGCTGACATGGACCGCGAAGCGGCGGCCGCGGCGGCGCGCCGCCTCCATGCTTTCACGCAGTTGCGCCTCGATGAATTCGCCGAACAGCCGGCGCGGCAGGAAATCCGTTTCCTTCGCATCGGGCACGCGCTCGATGACGTGCCGCAGGAACGCGTCGAGCTGTCCCGCGAACACGCCCATGCCGTTCGCGCGCACGTTCAGCAGGTGGCGGTCGTCGGTGGTCGAATAGGCGAGACCGCGCCCGGGCCACGGCCGGTCCACGACCCAGTGCAAGATGCCGGTGTCCGCGCAAGCCAGCAACTCGCCGAACATCGCCGCGCCCGCGGCGCCGCCGCCGATCACCACAAAATCCATTTGGTACTCCTTGCGACGCGACGGCGATGATCACGGCGCGATGCAATCATGCGCGTTGTTAAAGAACCGCTAGAGGTGGCTTCAACAATCATTCGTGCCGCTCGTACCATGAGCTCCCATCTGCAACCAGAGAATTCCGGGGGACAAATGAATATTCGTCGCGAGGGAATTGTTTTGCTCGTTGCCTTTGCCGCGGCAACGTCGGCAAGGGCGGCCGACGTTCGAGTCGTCTACTACGACATCTCGGGCAATACGACGAAAGACCTCGTCCACGAAATGGAGGAAAAAGGTCCTGTCGACAAATCAGGCCGGAGATTCCCCGCCTACACCGAGTGGCGGGTGTCCTGGGTCTTCCGCTATGAATCCAGCCCGGCAAGCTGCAAGTTGACCGAATTGACCGCATCGGTCGAAGGGACGATGACGCTTCCGCACTGGGTCGATGCCGGCTCCGCCCCGGCAGCGTTGGCGAGGGAATGGCAGAACTACGTGGCCGCGCTGCGGGTCCACGAGAACGGGCACTATGCCCACGGCGTGCAAGCCGCCAATGAAATCCGGGCGCTCGCGAACTCGATCCAGCCTGCGGAAAATTGTTCTGCGCTTTCCCGCGAAGTCGCCGACCGGGCGCAATCGGTACTGGACAAGTTCCGCGCGGTGGATGAGACGTACGATCGGCAAACCAATCATGGGCAGACCCAGGGCGCCGTCCTGACTATCGACGATTGAAGCGCCGGAAGGGAGGGCCGCTCTTTCACGGCTCGCTCATGTTCCTCGTTGGAGGATTGGCCCCGCTCACCACAACCGGAGTAGCGCGATGGACAAGAACCGCAAGGACGGAGCCAAGCACGAAGTCAAGGGCAAGCTGCGGGAGGTGGCCGGCAAGGTCACCGGAAACAAGAGCAAGGAAGTTTCCGGAACCATCGAAAAGAACGTCGGCAAGGTCCAGCGCAACGTCGGCGAGGCCAGCGACGAGGTGCGCAACGCACAAAAGCGGCAGGAAGAGGAACGCCGCCGCAAGCGCTGAGCGCGCTCGCGGCGGCATGCGATCGCGGTCAGGCCGCGGCGCGCGGCTAGATGATCATCCGGTCTATGACGTGGTGCGGCCTTTCGGGGCGAACCAGATGCGCCAGTTCCCGCGCGGCCCTGAATCTGTCACGGTCCCTGATGTAAATCGCGCCGTGGCTTTCCCCGCAGCAGGGCGTCTGGAAATGGTCCAGCGGCAGAAATGCATCGCAGTTCCTGCAGTAGTACCTGCCGGACTCGATTTCCGATTCGTCCCCGTGGACGTAATAGCGTAGAACCGGCTTTTTCATGGACGCCCCCTGCGTCAGCCCTGGATTCGCGCCTTCCGACAGGCGCTCGAGCAGGCACTAGCATGTTCCGTACCGGGTGGGCGCCTGATCCTTGGGCGTACCCCGCCGCCGTTGCTGGCCATTGCGCAGTGCCGGAATAGCGCGTCCGTACAGGGCGTGAACCGTGCCGATTCGCGTAGACGGGCAGGGGGTGAGATCTTAAGGGAGCGTGCAGCAGTGCTCGCACACCGCTGTTTGATCATCGATCAGATACTTGGGGGGTCCGCGCTGGTTCCACTGCGTGCACATCTCGGCGATCACGGCGCCCAACGCACCCGCCACGCTCACATTGCGTTGTGAGAACACGCGAGCGATTTCGCGGTAGTACCACAGCGTGCCGTCGCACTTGCCGGTAAAACGGTCGAAGACCGCAACACCGATCGCCGGATCGCGCAAGCCGGCGAGAATGGCGAGCGCGTTGTGCAGCTTGTCGCAGGCGCTGACCAGCAAAGCGTCGTCCGGCACCTGTGCAAGGTGCGCGAGATATCGCTGCTTGCGTTGCTGCCAGTCCGCGTGTTTTTCTTCAGGCGTCACCGCCGCTGCTTTCGATTCCTGCGTGCCGTCCGTGCACGCCAGCACGATGTCGGCCACGCGGTCGCCGAATTGCCGCCGGATGATCGGCTCGTGGTGCTCGCCCTGATCCTCGATCGCATCGTGCAGCAGTCCGGCGATGGCCTGATCCTCATCGCCGCCGTATTCCAGCACCAGGCTGGCGACACCCAGCAGATGCGCGATGTACGGCACCGACGTGCCCTTTCGGGTTTGCGAGGCGTGCGCCTCGCGCGCATGGTCCACGGCTTGCGTGAAACGTTCCGTCAACATGTTGCCCCCTTGTCGGTCCCGGCGAAGGCCGGACTTTTTGTCACCGATGTCGTTCGAGCTGATCCGGTGCATCCTCCGATTCGTCGGAACAAACCAAGCGCAAGCATCAAGGCATCGGTGTGCGCAGATAGCCGTTTTCGTGCGAATTCAGATGCAGGTTCACTCGGAGCTCCATCGGCCCCGCCTGCAGATGGCCATCGCGCAGCCAGAAGGTGAGTGGCGCGCCGGACGGGCACAGCGCTATGGCGAGCTGCATCACCGTGGAATCCACCACGCACGCGCCGGCGATGGCGACCTGCGCGCGCAACCGTTCCTGCGCCTTGCCGATTTCCAGCAGCAACCCGTCGGGTGTCGCTTCCAGCCACAGTTCGAAGCGCTCGCGCCTCTTGCGCCGAGGCGACGTATCCAGCTTCGCCAGCGCCGCGGACAGAATCGAAGGGTCGATCGAGAACTTCATGCGCGGAAGCAGTGTTCGCCGCCGCTGTCGCAGGGAGTGCGACGAGCGAGGGCAATCTTGCCGCGGGCCGGGAGAATCGTGGAGGCACGCCGCGCCGCATTGTATTCTCGCGCAGGCGCCACGGCGTTCGCGACGCACCTCGCACACAGGGGAACACATGCCCGTATTGAACTGGATCGGCAAGGATGCCGTGGTCAGACACGACGCCGAAGTGCCGTTCCGTCTGCTGCACGACGTACCGGAGCTTTCCTGTCTCCCCTCTCGCGCACAAGCCAATTCCCCTCCCCCGCCTGCGGGGGAGGGCGGCGAGCGCGCAGCGCGAGCGGGAGGGGGCGAACTCGCGGCTGCGCAGAACACCACCGACAACCTGATCGTCGAGGGCGACAACCTGCTGGCATTGAAGGCGCTGCTGCCGCACTACGGCGGGCGGGTGAAGTGCATCTACATCGATCCGCCGTACAACACCGGGCAGGACGAGCGCGACGAGTCAGGCAAGCGCACGGGTTGGGTGTACAGCGATAACGTCGACAGTCCCGAAATGCGTGAATGGCTGGGGCGCGTGGTCGGACCCGAGGCCGAAGACCTGGAACCGATCGAGAAAGCTGGAAAGCGCTGTGGTGAGTGAATAAGGGTGGTTGCGCCTGTAAAAAAGTTGATATCGCCGCGCAAACGTTGATCAATCCGTGATACTGATTGGTTTGGCTCGCGAGCGCGGGCGACTCACGCAGCGATGTCCTTCAGAGCGCGCTTCAGTTCCTTGCGCAGCGTCGCCACCGTGACGGGCGCGGCATCAACGTTGAGCGCGTTGCGCAGTGCCTCGTTGATGGCGGTCTGGTAGCCGCGGCCTTCGGCTTCCGCGCGCGTACGGAAGGCTTCCAACACGTCGTTGTCGAGCATGATGGTGATGCGGGTTTTGCCGGGCGATGCGATTACGGCACCGCGTTTGGCTTTCGAAAAATCGTACTCACTGCGCATAAATCTTCGCCTCGCTTCTGCTCGCCTTGCGCGCCGACAGCACGCGGGCATTGTCGCCTCACGGAGTCCAGATGACTACCAGCACGCGTTGTCTGGATTCCATGCCCAGCGTGACGAAGCGCGCTTCGCCTTCGGCGTCCGGGTCCTCCATCGTGGCCGCGAATTGATCACGCAACGCTTGTTCGGCGTCGGCGAAGCTCACACCATGCTTCCGCTCGTTGGCCGTGGCTTTGACGGAATCATATTCGATGCCCTTGAATTCAGTATGCATTTTATATGCATTGATTGCAAGCGGGATGGTGATTGTCGTTCAAACGCCGGACACACGAAAGCCCGCACGAGGCGGGCTTTTGTGTGGTGGTGGAGGCGGCGGGAATCGAACCCGCGTCCGAAGGCGCTCCGCGCCCGGCGCTACATGCTTAGCTCACCGTTGGATCTCGTTCCGGAGCAGCACGATGTGCGAAGCGCACTCCGGAACCAGCCTGCTTGGAGTTAGCCGGCAACCGACAGGCGGCAGTTGCCAGCGATCATGTGATGATGACCCTACATCCACGAGCACATGCACAAGTGGGTTCGGGGCTAGGCCTTAAGCGGCCAGAGCGTAGACGTCGTCGTTGGCGTCTGATTGTTTGCCACGCGGATTAACGAGGAAGGTGACGCCCTCGGCATGCTCCAAGCTGCTTCACAGCCCCCGTCGAAGCCAGGTCGCCCCCGGGGACAATCATGGTGGAGGCGGATGCACAGGAAATCAAATGCTGCTGGTACGGGCATTCACATTCTCTTACGCTCTCCCGTCTCCCGTCTCCCGTCTCCCGTCTATGGGCAATATCGTCTGGCTCGCTTCTTATCCGAAATCGGGCAACACCTGGCTGCGAGCGTTCCTGGCCAACCTGATCGCCAATCGCGTGGAGCCGTTGAAGCCGAATGAGTTGAAGAATTACGCGGACGATGAGGCATTGCCGGAACGGTTCACCGAACTGGCGGGCAGGCCGAGTCATGAATTGAGCTTCGAGGAAATCGCCGCGTTGCGCCCGCGCGTGCACGCGCTGATCGCGCAGCGCGCGCCGGGCACGCGACTGGTGAAATCTCACAACATGACCGGCAGCGTGGACGGTCATCCGCTTTACAACTGGCAGGTGACAGCCGGCGCGATCTATGTCGTGCGCAACCCGCTGGACGTGGCGGTGAGCATGACGCATCACTTCGGTTTGAGCATCGATGAAGCGATCGAACGGCTCGGCAACGAGAACGTCGCCACGGCGAACGATGAACTATTCGTCACGCAGATGCTGGGCTCGTGGTCGCGGCATGTCGCGGGTTGGGCGGAGGTGGCGCAGCGTCTGGGACCGAAGGTGCTGGTTTTGCGATATGAGGACTTGTTGGAAAAGCCCGCAAAGCATTTCGCGAAAGCTGCGAAGCTGATCGGTGTTCAAGACAAGGTCCGGACCGAACGCGCGGTGAAACACGCCGGCTTCCAGACCCTCTCCGCATTGGAAAAACGCGAGGGTTTCGTTGAAGCGGCAAACGAACATTCGCGATTCTTCCGCGCAGGACGCGCGAATCAATGGCGCGAAATCCTGAGCCGCGAACAGGTCGCGCGCGTGGTGCGCGATCACCGCGAGCAGATGGCGCGGTTCAAGTACCTGCCGACAGGGTGAGGCCGGGCGCTTACGCGATGCGTTGAATCGCATCGCGTGCCCGGCCGAACGCACGGCCACGGATGGCCGGGCGGGGAAGCGCACCAAGGATGGTTGCTTGCCGAACAGCGCTTATCCAAGCCGGTTCTTCGCCCGCATCGCGCGCTGCTTCTCGCGCTGCCAGTCGCGTTCTTTCGAAGCCGCGCGCTTGTCGTGCAACTGCTTGCCGTGCGCGAGGCCGATTTCCAGCTTGACGCGATTGTTCTTCCAGTACATCGCGGTGGGAATCAGCGTCATGCCCTTGCGTTCGACCGCGCCGATCAGTTTGTCGATTTCGGCGCGATGCAGCAGCAGCTTGCGCGTGCGGCGGTCTTCGGCGACGACGTGCGTGGACGCGGAGATCAGCGGCGGAATCGACGCGCCGAACAGATAGATCTCGCCGTCTTTCACCAGCGCATAGGCTTCGCTCAGATTGATGCGGCCTTCGCGCAGGCTCTTCACTTCCCAGCCTTGCAGCGCGACACCCGCCTCGAAGCGTTCGTCGATGTGGTATTCATGGCGCGCGCGCTTGTTGAGCGCGATCGTCGAAGCACCTTTGCCGTCTTTGTCTTTTTTCTTTGCCATACACGTTGTTTAGAATGACCGCATGATGCATGTCCATCGCCAAGCCCTGGTGCGCCACACCTGCGAGCAGATGTTCGATCTGGTCAACGACGTGGAAGCATACCCGGAGCGGTTTTCCTGGTGCAGCGGCGCGCGAGTGCGCGAGCGCGAAGGCAATCAACTGGTGGCGCGATTGGATTTGCGGTTCGCGGGCCTGACCCAGCACTTCGTCACGCGCAACACCCTCGACCGGCCGCGCTGCATCGCCATGCGCTTCGTCGAAGGTCCATTCCGCTCATTGACCGGCGAATGGACTTTCTCGCCGCTGGGCGAGGACGGCTGCAAGGTTTGCCTCGACCTCGACTTCGAGATTTCCAATCCGCTCACCGGACTGGCGCTCTCGTTCGGCTTCCAGAAACTGGCCGACCGCATGGTGGACGATTTCGTCGCGGAAGCCGATCGCGCCCATGCCTGAGCGCGCGACGATCCGCGTCAGCGTGATCTTCGCGGCGGCGCCGGGCCGGACGTTTCTGCGCGAATTGGAACTGCCCGATGACGCGAATGTCGGCGACGCGATCGCACTTTCCGGGGTGCGAACGGCATTTCCGTCTGTGCAGATCGATGATGCACACGTCGGCATCTTTTCGCGCAAGGCGACGCTGGATGCGCGGCTGCGCGACGGCGATCGCGTGGAAATCTACCGGCCGTTGAAGATCGATCCGAAAGAGGCGAGACGGAAGCGGGCGATCAAGACGAAGTAGGGCGGGCATTGCCCGCCACGGCGGACAGAGTCCGCCCTACACGCGACGGCTCACCCGCCCGAATCGCTGCCGCTGCTGCTTCCCTGCTCGGCCTTCTTCTCCAGTTCCTCCTGCTCCTCCTTGGTCAGGTTGGACGGATACAGCGGGCCGTATTTCTTGCTCTCCTGAAGCAATTCCTGCGGGGTTTCCTTCAGGAAATCGCCGTCGGTGCGCACCAGCGTGTCGTTGCTGAAATATAGCGTCAGCGAGCGCTCCAGGATCTTGCCGCCGCGCCTTTGCATGGTGGCCACGTAGTCCCAGCGGTTCTGCGAGAACGGGCTGGTGACCGAAGGCGAACCCAGCAGCGCCAGCACCTGCTCCTTGCTCATGCCGGGTTTCAGTTGCTGCACGTTGCGGCCGTCCAGCAGATTGCCCTGTTGGACATCGGGCTTGTAAACGATGCCGCAGCCGGCGAGCAGCGCGACCGCCAGAGCGGTCGAAAGTAGAAGAAGGATCGTTTTGCGCATGCTCATCAAATTCGGGCTATCTGGCAGCGAATGATACACTAGGCCACATCGGCGCTTGTTCACGGACAACGCGCCCGCCTCCGGAGTTCAGCATGGAATCCCAGGAGCTGCGCAAAGCCGGCCTGAAGGTGACCCATCCGCGCATGCGGGTGCTGGAAATCCTGGAGGCTTCGCACAGTCATCTCTCCGCCGAAGACATCTACAAACGCCTGCTCGAACACGAGGAGGACATCGGACTCGCGACCGTCTATCGCGTGCTGACCCAATTCGAAGCCGCCGGTCTTGTCACCAAGCACAATTTCGAAGGCGGGCAGGCGGTGTATGAAATCGACCGCGGCAAGCACCACGATCACATGATCGACGTCGAAACGGGCAAGGTGATCGAGTTCGTCAACGAGGAAATCGAGAAGCTGCAACGCGAGATCGCCGCGCGGCACGGCTACGAACTGGCGGACCACTCGCTGGTGTTGTACGTGAGGGCGAGGAAGAAGAAGTGAGGTAGGAGGAGTGATGCGGGAGGAGCAAAGCTTCGGCCTGCGTCAAACCTTTCTCCGCCTCCCGCCTCCCGCCTCCCGTTCTTCTGCTTTCTCCAACATCCTCTTCGCGTGCGCGCGCGCTTCGCGGTCGATCTCCACGCCGCCCAGCATGCGCGCCAGTTCCTCGTTGCGGGCCTTCGCATCCAGCGTGCTGATGTGCGTGCGCGTGGCCTTGCCTTCGACAGATTTGGCGACATGCAGGTGCGCGTGGCCTTGCGCGGCGACCTGCGGGAGATGCGTCACGCACAGCACTTGGCAACGCGCACCGAGCGCACGTAGTTTCGCGCCGACGGTTTCCGCCACCGCGCCGCCGATGCCGGCATCCACTTCGTCGAACACCATGGTGCCGGTCGCATCCGCGCCGAGCGCGGCGACCTCGATCGCCAGTCCGATGCGCGACAGCTCGCCGCCGGAAGCCACGCGCCGCAAGGGCCGCAGCGGCATGCCCGGATTGGCGCTGACGGTGAACTCACAGCGCTCGCGGCCTTGTGAATCGGGTTCCTCGCCGGTTTGCGTCTGCAACTCGACCGCGAACGAACCACCGGCCATGCCGAGTTCGCCCATGAGATCGGTAATCGCCTTGCCGAGTTTTTCTGCCGCGGCCGCGCGCGCTTTCGACAGCGCCTGCGCGGCGGTGCCGTAGTCGCGCAGCACTTGCGCGCGTTGCGCGGCGAGCTGCTTCAACGCATTGCCGGCGCCTTCGAGCATTTGCAATTCTTCGCGCAATGATCCCGCTTTCGCGTGCAGTTCCGCTGCGGGTACACGATGGCGGCGTGCGAGATCGTGCAGCGCGGTGAGATGCGCATCGACCTCCACGTAGCGCTGCGGATCGAGATCCAGATCCTGCGCATAGCGCGACAGTGCATCGCTCGCTTCGTTCAACTGGATGCCTGCGGTGTCCAGCAATTCCAGCGGCTCTTTCAACGAAGGATCGAGCGTGGCGAGTTTTTCCAGTTCGCTGCGTGCGCGCGCAAGGCTGCGCGAAGTCGAATATTCGGAATCGCCGTCCAGCAGTTCGGCCAGACCCGAGGCGCCTTCGGCCAGGCGGCCCGCATTCGCCAGCCGCTGGTGTTGTTTTTCCAGTTCGGCCAATGCATCCGGCGGCAAAGTCCAACGCTCCAGTTCGGAGAGTTCGTGCCGCAGCAATTCGATGCGCGCCTGTGCATCTTCGCCACCGGACAGCGCTCGCTCGCGCGCCAGGATTTCGCGATAACGCGTGGTGATTTCGCGCACGCGTGTCGCTTGTTCTTGCGCGCAGCCGAATGCGTCCAGCAACTGCAACTGCTGCGAACGATCCAGCAGCGCCTGATGCTCATGCTGGCCGTGGATTTCAACCAGCGTGGCGGCGAGTTCCGACAATTGATTCAGGCTCACCGCGCGGCCGTTGATCCAGGCGCGCGATCCACCTTCCGCCGCGATCACGCGCCGCAAGGAACAGCCGCCGTCTTCATCATCGAGTGCCTGGTCGACCAGCCATGATCGCGCGGCGGCCGCATTGGCCAGATCGAATTCCGCCGCCAGTTCGGCGCGTTCGCAGCCCGCGCGCACCATGCCGCTGTCGGCGCGCGCGCCCGAGAGCAACAGCAAGGCGTCGACCAGCAGCGACTTGCCCGCGCCGGTTTCGCCGGTGACCACCGTCAGGCCTTTGCCGAATTCGATCTCGGCGGCTTCGACCACGGCGAAATTGCGGACGGAGAGGCGGGTGAGCATGGCCAGGATTGTATGCGAGCGTGAAAACTTTCAACGTCATTCCGGCGAAAGCCGGACTGCGAAGGCAGGATGCCAAAGCGAACATCGGCAAAGCCGATGGCCCGAGGGGCGAGCCGCAGGATGCGGCGAGTAATCCATTTTCGCCTTCGCCGTAAAAAGCAAGATCAAGATGGATTACAAAGTCCATCCATGGACTTTGCCCTGCGGGCCGACCTTCGGTCGTTCAAATTCGTTCCAGACGAATTTGTCCGGGTTCTGTCGCGGACTGCGTCCGCGCCAGCCCCGGAATGACGATCTCTTGATTCGGTCGCCCGCACGCAGGCTCCTGCGATTCCCGATTCTCGTCTCCCGTCTCCCGTCTCCCGTCTATTGCATTCCGTCCCGGCGCACCGTATTGATGGCGTGATGCCGAGTTCCCCTCCCTACCTCGACGCCCGTTCCCGCCAGTTGCTGCGCGCGCTGATCGCGCGCTATCTGGAAGAGGGCGAGCCGGTCGGTTCGCGCACGCTGTCGCGCGCATCGGGTCTGGACGTCAGCCCGGCGACGATCCGCAACATCATGTCGGATCTGGAAGAGCTGGGCCTGATCGCCTCGCCGCACACGTCCGCCGGGCGTGTGCCGACGGTGCAAGGTTTGCGATTGTTCGTCGACAGCCTGCTGGAAATCAAACCGCTGCCGCGCGATGCGATGGCGCAGTTGCAGCGCGAATTGCCGCGCGAACCTTCGACCACGCGCGATCTGCTCGGCAATGCCTCATCGTTGCTGTCCGCGATGACGCATTTCGTCGGCGTGGTGACCGTGCCGGGCGGCTCGGAAACGCCGCTGAAGCAGATCGAATTCGTGGCCTTGGATGCCGGCCGCGTGCTGGCGATCCTGGTGTTCGCCGACGGTCAGGTGCAGAACCGCGTGCTGAGCTTGCGCCAGAAGCTCGATGCGCGCGCGCTGGAGCAGGCCTCCAATTTCTTGAACGAACACTACGCCGGCCTGCGGCTGGACGAGATCCGCCTGCGCGTGCTGGCGGAATTGCGCGCAGCCGGTTCCGAATTGAACCGCCATTTGCAGGCCGCGGTGGAAGTCGCGGCGCAAACCTTCGCGCCCGAACCCGAAGCCGACATGCTGGTTTCGGGTCAGACCAATCTGATGGCCGATGACGCTTCGCAGATGGATCGTCTGCGCGAACTGTTCGAGGCGTTCCAGCGCAAGCGCGACCTGCTGGCACTGCTGGAGAGCTGCGCGCGCGCGCCGGGGGTGCGACTGTTTATCGGCGAGGAAGCAGGGTTCGCGCCGCTGGAAGGCTTCAGCCTGATCAGCGCGCCATACCATGCCGGGGATCGCGTGCTGGGTGCGCTGGGCGTGATCGGCCCCACGCGCATGGCCTATGATCGCGTGATTCCGGTGGTGCAGGCGACCGCGCGGATGCTTTCGGATGCCTTGAATCCGGGCACTTGAAGCGCCTGCACGAAGCCCGCATAACATCGGGTTGAGGCAGTTTTTCGAAACATCCGCGGCGGCGCGGTTCGCGCCGTGAACCTGAGTGTGAGGAAGAACGGGTGATGACCGAAAAGGACAGGCTCGAGGACGCCGGCAAGGCCGCGGCCGCCGAGAATGCGGCGGATGCGAACGGCGACGGGCACGAGGCCGTGTCGCGGCAATTGGCCGAAGCCGAAACCACCATCGCCGGCCTGCGCGAGGCGATCCTGCGCGAGCGTGCCGAGATCGAAAACCAGCGCAAGCGCATGCAGCGCGATCTGGAGCAGACTCTGAAGTTCGCCAACGAGAAGCTGCTGCGCGAATTGCTCCCGGTTTACGACGGCATGGAACATGGCCTGGCGGCCGACACCGGTAACGCGGAAGCGCTGCGCGAGGGCATGCAATTGACCTTGAAGGCCCTGCACAAGCTGGGCGAGGCCAATGGCCTGACGGAAGTGAACCCGCTGGGGGAGCAGTTCAATTCGGAAACCCAGCAGGCGATGAATACGGTGCCCAGCAGCGAACACGCGCCGGGCACCGTGGTGATGGTGATGCAGAAGGGCTATGTGCTGAACGGCCGGTTGCTGCGGCCGGCATTGGTGAGTGTGGCGAAAGAGCCGGAGTGAACGATTGAACCCCTCTCCCTTGATGGGAGAGGGCAGGGGAGAGGGTGAGCCGTTCAAATGGGCTTTTGATAACCCCTCTCCGACGCGCTACGCGCGTCGACCTCTCCCACAAAGGGGAGAGGTGAAAAGGTCAAGATAGCTTGAAACAACGCGGTCAACCCCCAGATATCCAAGCAATTGCGGCTGAGGCCGCCCGAATATCAGACGAGTTTTCAGGAGCTAACCGAAATGGCCAAGATCATCGGCATCGACCTCGGCACCACCAATTCCTGCGTCGCCGTCATGGAAGGCGCGAATGCGCGCGTGATCGAGAATTCCGAGGGCGACCGCACCACGCCATCCATCGTTGCCTTCAGCAAGGACGGCGAAGTGCTGGTGGGTGCGCCGGCCAAGCGACAGGCCGTCACCAATCCCAAGAACACCTTTTACGCCGTGAAGCGCCTGATCGGCCGCAAGTTCACCGACGCAGAAGTGCAGAAAGACATCAACCTCGTTCCCTACAAGATCATCGCGCACGACAACGGCGACGCCTGGCTGGAAACCTCCGACGGCAAGAAGATGGCGCCGCAGGAAATTTCCGCGAAAGTGCTGATGAAGATGAAGAAGACCGCCGAGGATTTCCTCGGCGAGCCGGTCACCGAAGCCGTGATCACGGTGCCCGCGTACTTCAACGACTCGCAGCGCCAGGCGACCAAGGACGCCGGCAAGATCGCAGGTCTGGAAGTGAAGCGCATCATCAACGAGCCGACCGCGGCGGCGCTGGCTTATGGCTTGGACAAGACCGGCGCGGATCGCAAGATCGCGGTGTACGACCTCGGCGGCGGCACGTTCGATATTTCCATCATCGAGATCGCCAATGTCGACGGCGAAAAGCAGTTCGAAGTGCTGGCCACCAACGGCGATACCTTCCTCGGCGGCGAAGATTTCGACAAGCGCGTGATCGACTACCTGGTCGAGGAGTTCAAGAAGGACCAGGGCATCGACTTGCGCAACGATCCGCTGGCGTTGCAGCGTCTGAAGGACGCCGCCGAGCGCGCCAAGATCGAATTGTCGTCCGCGCACCAGACGGATGTGAACCTGCCGTACGTGACGGCGGATGCGTCCGGTCCGAAACACCTCAACATCAAGCTGACGCGCGCCAAATTGGAATCGCTGGTCGAGGACCTGATCAAGAAGACCATCGAGCCTTGCCGCATCGCCTTGAACGACGCGGGCCTGAAGGTTTCCGATATCGGCGAGGTGATCCTCGTCGGCGGCCAGACCCGCATGCCGAAAGTCCAGGATGCCGTGAAGGATTTCTTCGGCAAGGAACCGCGCAAGGACGTGAACCCGGACGAAGCGGTCGCCGTCGGTGCGGCGATCCAGGGCGGCGTGCTGGGCGGCACGGTGAAAGACGTGCTGCTGCTGGATGTCACTCCGCTGAGTCTTGGCATCGAAACGCTGGGCGGCGTGATGACCAAGCTGATCGAGAAGAACACCACGATCCCGACCAAGGCCACGCAGGTGTTCTCGACCGCCGACGACAACCAGACCGCGGTGACCGTGCACGTGTTGCAGGGCGAACGCGAACAGGCTCGCTTCAACAAGTCGCTGGCGCGGTTTGATCTGGCCGGCATCGAGCCCGCACCGCGCGGCATGCCGCAGATCGAGGTCACCTTCGACATCGACGCCAACGGCATCCTGCACGTCAGCGCCAAGGACAAGAAGACCGGCAAGGAGCAGCGCATCGAGATCAAGGCCGGTTCCGGCCTGTCGGACGACGAAATCAAGCGCATGGTCGCGGATGCGGAAACGCACCGCGAGGAAGACCGCAAGTTCCAGGAACTGGTCTCCACGCGCAACAAGGCGGATCAGTTGGTGCACGCCACCCGCAGCGCGATCAAGGAGCACGGCGGCAAGGTCGGCGGCGAGGTGATCGGCCGTGTCGAGGAAGCGCTCTCGGATCTGGAGAAAGTGATGAAGGGCGACGACAAGGATGCCATCGAATCGCGCATCACCAAGCTGGAAGAAGCCGGACAGTCGCTGTACGCGGCCGCGGCGGCCGGACAGCAGCCCGGCGCGGAAGCCGGCGGTCCGCAAGCGTCCGCGCAAGGTGCGCCGAACGAGGATGTCGTCGATGCGGAGTTCACCGAGGTCAAGGACGACAAGAAATAAGGTTGTGCCGGCAGAGCCGGGATAACTGTCCGCGTTCGAGCCGCGCTGGAAAGCGCGCGGCTCAACGCGGACGCGGTGCCGGGCGGGGAGCGATTAGCACATGCATAAGGGGCGGATGGAGGCGTTCACCGACGGGGTGATCGCCGTGATCATCACCGTCATGGTGCTGGAGTTGAAGCTGCCGCATGAGGCGACGTGGCAGGCGCTGCTTGCCGATCTGCCGGTGTTCCTGAGCTACGTGCTGAGCTTTGCCTACGTCGGCATCTACTGGAACAACCATCACCACATGTTGCAGATGGTCACCCATGTCAATGGCAAGGTGCTCTGGGCCAACCTGTTCTTCCTGTTCTGGCTCTCGCTGTTTCCCTTCACGACGAGCTGGTTGAACGAGACGCGTCCGATGCCCGCGCAGGTGCCCACCGCGTTGTACGGTATCGTGCTGCTGCTGGCGGCGCTTTCGTGGGTTCCCCTGTTGCGAGCACTGATCGCTGCGAACGGCGGCGAAAAGGGCAATCTCGGCCAGGCAATGAGGGGTGACTGGAAGACCATCGTCTCGCCGGTCGCCTATGTGGTCGGCATTGTGTTGGCGTTTTTCGCGCCAATATTGTCCTGCGTGATCTATGGCCTGATCGCGGCCCTGTGGTTCATTCCGGATCGCCGCTTCGAAGCTCGGGTCAGGTGACGCTATGCCAAACGGTCGCGCCGTAGGCCCTTTGTCCGCAGGGCAAGGAAGAACGAGGAAGGTGTATGTCGATACATCGACGAGTGATGACGCAGCCATGCGGGCAAAGGGCCACGGCCCTTCGGGTTGCTCCGCAGCGGCCGCCATACTGCGGCGCGCGCCTTGACCATAGTCCGGCTATGGCGCTGCGGCGCGCACCTTGTCTGACAACCGCTGCGGAAGCAACGCGGCTCGCTTGGCATAGCGTCAACTGACCCTACTCCGTATATGAAACGCTGCTACTACGAAGTCCTTGGCGTCGAACGCACAGCCGATGTGGACGAGATCAAGAAGGCTTTCCGCAAGGTGGCGATGAGATGCCATCCGGATCGCTGCCCCGACGATCCGGCCGCGCAGGAACGCTTCAAGGAAGCGAAGGAAGCCTGGGACGTATTGGGCGATCCGCAGCGGCGCGCGCAATACGATCGCTACGGCCACGCGGCATTCGAACACGGCATGGGCGGGCGCGGCGGCAATGGTTTCGCAGACGTCGGTGACATTTTCGGCGACATCTTTTCCGACATCTTCGGTGGCGGCCGCCGTGCGGCGCGCGGTGCCGATCTGCGCTACGTGATGGAACTCGATCTCGAAGAAGCCGTCGCCGGCGTCGAGAAGCAGATCAAGATACCCACGCTCGTCAACTGCCATCACTGCAACGGCAGCGGTTCCGCCGACGACAAGACCGTGGCCTGCGCCACCTGCCGGGGCATGGGCCGCGTGCGCATGCAGAACGGCATCTTCTCGATCCAGCAGACTTGCCCGCATTGCGGCGGCGCCGGCCGCGTGATCCAGAATCCCTGCAAGGCCTGTCATGGCGAAGGACGCCTGCAGGACGAACGCACGCTGTCGGTGCGCATCCCGGCGGGCGTCGACAACGGCGATCGCATCCGTCTGGCGGGCCAGGGCGAAGCCGGCCCGGCGGGCAGCACGCCCGGCAATCTGTACGTCGAAGTGCGCGTGCGCGAACACGCGATCTTCCAGCGCGACGGCGACGATCTGCACTGCGAGGTGCCGATTCGCTTCGCGCAGGCTGCGCTCGGCGCGCACGTCGAAGTGCCGACGCTGCAAGGTGCGACGACGATCAGCGTGCCGCCGGAAACGCAGAGCGGGCACGTGTTCCGGTTGCGCGGGCAAGGCGTGAAATCGGTGCGTAGCGGACGCGCGGGCGACCTGTTGTGCCGTGTAGTGGTCGAAACGCCAGTGCGCCTCACCAAGCAGCAGCGCGAATTGCTGGAGCAGTTCGAAAGCACCTTCGCGCAACCCGAAGAAGCCGCCAGACACTCCCCGCGCAGCAGCGGATTCGTGCAGAACGTCAAGCAGTTCTGGGCGAAGATGACTTCATAAAGCCGGGATTCGGGACTCGGGACTCGGGACTCAGAAGAGCCCACTTTGCCGTCATTCCGGGGCTGACGCGGACGAAGTCCGCGTCAGAACCCGGAATCCATCTTGATCTTGTTTATGTGCTGAAGATCAAAATGGATTCCGGCTTTCGCCGGAATGACGGCTGTTATGCTCTGACCGCTCACCGCTCACCGCTCACCGCTCACCGCTCACCGCTCACCGCTCACCGCTCACCGCTCACGCGATGTCCAAACCGATCCGCCTCGCCACCACTGGCGCCAACGGCCGCATGGGCCACGCCTTGCGGCAACTGCTGCGGGACGACACGCGCTTCGATCTCGCCGCGTGTATCGCGTCCTCCGAAAACTGGAAGAACGCGCCGGTGCTGGACGTGGTGATCGACTTCAGCACGCCCGCTGGTTTCGATGCGGCGCTGACGCATTGCCGCGCGAACAAGGTCGCATTGGTCGCGGGCACGACCGGGCTGGATCCGAACCAGCGTAGCGCCATCGAAAGCGCGGCGCGCGAAATTCCGATTCTGTATGCCGCCAATTTCAGCTTGGGCATCGCGGTGGTGACGAAGTTGCTGCGCGAAGCGGCAAGGGCCTTGCCAAATTGGGATCTGGAAATCATCGAAGCGCACCACTCGCGCAAGGTGGATGCGCCGTCCGGCACCGCGCTGGCGCTGGGCCGCGCCGCCGCGATCGCGCGCGGACAGGATTTCAATGCCATCGCGGCGTTCGCGCGGCACGGCCACACCGGTGCGCGGCCGGAAAACGCGATCGGCTTTTCCTCGATCCGCGCTGGCGAGATTGTCGGCGAACACACCGCCTTGCTTGCGACGCAAGACGAGCGCATCGAACTGACGCACCGCGCCTACGACAACACGATCTTCGCACGCGGCGCGCTGCAGGCTGCGGCCTGGCTTGACGGCAAACCGGCGGGCACGTATTCGATCGAGGATGTTTTGTAGGAGGGACTTTGTCCGCCGTGGCGGGCAGAGCCCGCCCTACTTCATATGCGCGGCGTTGCGATCGCGTTGGGCGCCAAGCTTCTTGTCCAATCCGCCGGCGAGCTTCTTGAACAGCCGCGACAATTTCCCGCGCTGCGTCTTGCGCAGTTTTTCTTCTTCGCTGGTCAACCACGCGACCTGGATGACGCGCCGCTCGCCTTCATAGGGCAGGTGGCCGTGGAAGGAATTGTCGGCGCGCTTGAAGATGGCGAACTCGCCATACAGCGGTTTCACTTCCGGCGCGGCGAGATCGTCGATGTTGTCCACGCTCTTCAAAAACCGCAGGCAGCCGTCGCTGGTGTCCGGCCACTGCTTGTTGAGATAAAGCAGCGCGGTCGCCACTTTCGACTTGCTGTCGGTGTGGATGGTGCCGTGGCGCTTGTTGAGCGCACGGCACAGCGTTACCAGGGTCGGATATTGGCCCAGATTGTCGATACCGAGCCGCGCGCCCACCGCGCTGGCGAACGTCGGTGCGGTCAGCGCATTGACCAGTTCGTTGATCGCCGGACCGCAATCCTTCTCGTCGTACGGAAAAAAACCAGCACCGGTGTATTTCGGGAAGTCGCGCTCCAGCGCGTCGCGCGCTTCTTCAGGCAACTGTCCGTGCGCCAGCAAATAGGGAAACGGTTCCTGCCGCACCAGCGTGTCGGGGCGTTGCAAACGGGCGGGATCGAGCAGGGCGGCGGGCATTCGAAAGCGAGAATGTTGCGATGTGCAATTGTAGCTCTGGTCGGGCGGACATTGTCCGCCGCGCGAGAAACCGGCGGGCAGTGCCCGCCCTACGCGCGCTGTTCTGCTATCATTCCCGCTCGCCCGATTACCGAACCCACAGACCCGCTTTGCGTGGCCTGCGGGTGAACTTGCACCGGACGAAATCTCGATGCCGAACCCAGCCTTGCTCGCACTCGCCGATGGAACGATCTTCCAGGGCGAGTCCGTTGGCGCGAACGGAGCGAGCGTCGGCGAAGTGGTGTTCAACACCGCGATCACGGGCTACCAGGAAATCCTGACCGATCCGTCCTATGCGCGGCAGATCGTCACGCTGACCCATCCGCACATCGGCAATACCGGCTGCAATGCTGTGGATCAGGAATCTTCGCGCGTGCACGCCGCGGGTCTGGTGGTGCGCGACGTGCCGCGCCGCGCATCGAGCTGGCGTTGCGAAGAGACGCTGCCCGATTACCTGCGCCGACAGAACATCATCGCGATAGCCGGCATCGATACGCGCAAGCTGACACGCATCCTGCGCGACAAAGGCGCGCAGAACGGTTGCCTCGCGGCGGGTGAAAATATTTCCGTCGATGACGCGCTGGCGCAGGCGCACGCGTGGCCGGGTTTGAACGGTATGGATCTGGCGAAGGTTGTCAGCGTAGCGAAGCCTTATCCATGGCGCGATGGAACCTGGGATCTCGATGCGCGCGCATCGAAGCAATCACAACCGTGTTGCAAGGTCGTTGCGTACGATTTCGGAATCAAGTTCAACATCCTGCGTCTGCTGGCCGACTGCGGTAGCGATGTCACCGTAGTGCCCGCGCAGACGCCCGCGCGCGACGTGCTGGCGATGAAACCGGATGGCGTGGTGCTGGGCAACGGCCCCGGCGATCCGGCCGCCTGCGATTACGCGATTCAAGCCACGCGCGAATTGCTGGACGCGCACATTCCGCTGTTCGGCATCTGTCTCGGCCACCAATTGATGGGTCTCGCACTGGGCGCGAAGACCCGCAAGATGCCGTTTGGCCACCACGGCGCCAATCATCCGGTGAAGGATCTCGACACCGGCCGCGTGCTGATCACTTCGCAGAACCATGGCTTCTCCGTCGATCCCGACACGCTGCCCGCCAATACGCGCGTCACGCACGTCTCGCTGTTCGACGGCTCGTTGCAGGGTTTTGCACTCACCGACCGTCCCGCGTTCTGTTTTCAGGGACATCCGGAAGCGAGTCCGGGGCCGCATGATCTGGCGTACTTATTTGAGCGTTTCGCGAAATCAATGCGGGACCAGGGACCGGGGACCGGGGACCAGTCGAATGGGGATGTCCCATGAGCATCACTCATTTTCGCGAATTGAACGTCTGGCAAGAGGCAATGCGTTTGGCGAGATCCGTTTACAAGTTAACAGAGAACTTTCCACGCGACGAGCGCTTTGGCCTCTCCGCCCAGATACAACGTGCGGCGGTATCCATTCCCTCAAATATTGCGGAGGGCAACGCACGCCACTCCCGGCGCGACTACGCGCGGTTCGTCAGCATGGCGTCAGGATCAGCGGCCGAACTGCAAACGCAATTATTACTGGCAAAAGATCTGGAATTGGCCAATGCGCAATCAGTGGAAGATTGTCTGGCCATATGCGAGCAGGTCAGCAAGATGCTGTATCGGCTACAGCAGGCACTGCTGGCTGGGGGCGAAAACCAGTCCCAGGTCCCTGGTCCCCGGTCCCGAATTTCCGAAGACGCCGAGGACTACTTCTGATGCCCCGCCGCACCGACCTCCAAACCATCCTGATCATCGGCGCGGGGCCGATCGTGATCGGCCAAGCCTGCGAGTTTGATTATTCCGGCGCGCAGGCGTGCAAGGCGCTGCGCGAGGAAGGTTATCGCGTGGTGCTGGTGAATTCGAATCCGGCGACGATCATGACCGATCCCGAGATGGCCGATCGCGTCTACATCGAGCCGATCAACTGGCGCACGGTCGAGAAGATCATCGAGAAGGAAAAACCCGACGCGTTGCTGCCGACGATGGGCGGACAGACCGCTTTGAATTGCGCGCTGGATCTGGCCGATCATGGCGTCCTGGAAAAACATGGGGTGGAGCTGATTGGCGCATCGCGCGATGCGATTCGCATGGCCGAGGATCGCGAGCTGTTCCGCAACGCGATGGACGAGATCGGTTTGCAATCGCCGAAATCGGTCGTCGCCCGCACGATGGAAGAAGCGCGCGCAGGTCAGGCGCAGGTCGGTTTCCCGACGATCATCCGCCCCAGTTTCACGCTGGGCGGCAGCGGCGGCGGCATTGCCTACAACGTCGAAGAATTCGAGGAAATCGCAGCGCGCGGGCTGGAGCTTTCGCCCGTGCACGAAGTGCTGATCGAGGAATCGGTGCTCGGTTGGAAGGAATTCGAGATGGAAGTGGTCCGCGACAAAGCGGACAACTGCATCATCGTCTGCTCGATCGAGAACCTCGATCCGATGGGCGTGCACACCGGCGATTCGATTACGGTGGCGCCCGCGCAGACGCTGACCGACAAGGAATATCAGCGCCTGCGCGATGCATCCATCGCCGTGCTGCGCAAGATCGGCGTGGACACCGGCGGATCGAACGTGCAGTTCGGCGTGAACCCCGCCGACGGACGCGTGGTGATCATCGAGATGAATCCGCGCGTGTCGCGGTCGTCCGCATTGGCCTCGAAAGCGACGGGTTTTCCGATCGCGAAAGTCGCGGCCAAGCTTGCAGTCGGCTACACGTTGGACGAATTGAAGAACGAGATCACCGGCGGCAGGACGCCGGCGTCGTTCGAGCCCAGCATCGACTACATCGTCACCAAGATCCCGCGCTTTGCCTTCGAGAAGTTCCCGGCGGCGGATGCGCGCCTGACCACGCAGATGAAATCAGTCGGCGAGGTGATGGCGATCGGCCGCACCTTCCACGAGTCGCTGCAGAAAGCGTTGCGAGGTTTGGAAACCGGCCGCACCGGTTTCAATCGCGGCATCGACTATTCCAACGAAGAAGGCATGGAAGCACTCAAGCGTGAGCTGCGTCAGCCGGGGCCGGATCGGTTGTTCCATGTCGGCGACGCGTTCCGCGCCGGGCTGTCGCTGGAACAAGTTTATGAACTGACGAAGATCGACCCGTGGTTCCTCGCCGCCATCGAAGACATCATCGCGGCGGAAAACGACGTACGCATCGGCGGCATCGCCAAACTGGACGCTGCACGCATGCGCGAGCTGAAGCGCATGGGATTCTCCGATGCGCGGCTGGCGCAGTTGCTGTCATCCGACGAACAAGCCGTGCGCCACCTGCGCCACACGCAGGGCGTGCGCCCGGTGTACAAGCGCGTGGATTCCTGCGCTGCGGAGTTCGCGACCACGACCGCCTATATGTACTCGACCTACGAGGAAGAGTGCGAGGCCAATCCTTCCGACAAGAAGAAGATCATCGTGCTGGGCGGCGGCCCCAACCGCATCGGCCAGGGCATCGAATTCGATTACTGCTGCGTGCACGCCGCGCTCGCGCTGCGCGAGGATGGTTTCGAAACCATTATGATCAACTGCAATCCGGAAACGGTGTCCACCGATTACGACACTTCGGACCGGTTGTATTTCGAGCCGCTGACGCTGGAGGATGTGCTCGAAATCGTCGAAGTCGAAAAACCGCAAGGCGTGATCGTTCAGTACGGCGGACAGACGCCGCTGAAACTGGCGCGCGCGTTGGAGGCCGCGGGCGTGCCGATCATCGGCACCTCGCCTGATTCCATTGACCTCGCCGAAGACCGCGAGCGTTTCCAGCAATTGATCGAGCGGTTGAAATTGAAGCAGCCGCCCAACCGAATTGCGCGCAACGCCGACGAAGCGCTGGCTTTGGCGCGCGAGATCGGCTATCCGCTGGTGGTGCGGCCCAGTTACGTGCTGGGCGGCCGCGCGATGGAGGTGGTGCACGCGGATGCGGACCTCTCGCGCTACATCCGCGACGCGGTGCGCGTGTCGGACTCCTCGCCGGTGCTGCTGGATCGTTTCCTCGATCACGCGGTAGAAGTGGACGTCGATATCATCGCCGACCGCGAAGGCAACGTTTTGATCGGCGGCATCATGGAACACATCGAGGAGGCCGGCGTGCATTCGGGCGATTCCTCGTGCTCGCTGCCGCCGTATTCGTTGTCGCAGGAAACGCAGGACGAATTGCGCCGGCAGGTGACGCTGCTGGCGCGCGAACTGCGCGTGGTCGGGCTGATGAACACCCAGTTCGCGATACAGAGCGACGCGCAAGGACGCGACGAAGTTTTCATCCTGGAAGTCAATCCGCGCGCCTCGCGTACCGTGCCGTTCGTGTCGAAGGCGATCGGACGGCCACTGGCCAAGATCGCCGCGCGCTGCATGGCCGGAAAAACCCTGGCCGAGCAGGGCGCCACGCAGGAACTGATTCCGAAATACTTCTCGGTGAAGGAAGCGATCTTCCCGTTCCTGAAGTTCCAGAACGTCGATCCGATTCTCGGTCCCGAGATGCGTTCGACCGGAGAAGTGATGGGCGTCGGGCGCAATTTCGGCGAGGCCTTCGCGCGCGGACACGAAGCGGCGCATATCGCAGCGCCCACGCATGGCAAGGCCTTCCTCTCCGTGCGCGATGCCGACAAGGAACGTTTGCTGCCGGTCGCATGCGAACTGCTGCGGCGCGGGTTTTCGCTGATCGCCACCGGTGGCACCGCCACCTTCCTGCGCGACCACGGCCTGGTCTGCGAGCGCATCAACAAGGTGCTGGAAGGCCGTCCGCACATCGTGGACGCGATCAAGAACGGCGAGATCTGTTATATCGTCAACACCACCGAAGGCCGACGCGCGATCGCGGACTCGTTCTCGATCCGGCGCGAGGCCCTGCAGCAGCACGTCACCTATTCGACCACCGTGGCCGGCGCGCGCGCGCTGCTGCATTCGCTGGATTATCGCGGCCGCGGCGACGTGGTGAGTCTGCAGGAATTGCATGAAGAGTTATCTCCACAACCCCCACCGCCCCTTGACTCAAGGGGGCCGAAGCAAAAGCGGGCATGAACAATACATTTGAGCAACTTGGAAAATGAAACGAGCACCCCTGACCAAAGCCGGCGCGGACAGACTGCGCGCCGAACTGGAGCGGCTGAAATCCGTCGAACGCCCGCGCATCATCGCGGCCATCGCGGAAGCGCGCGCGCACGGCGACTTGAGCGAGAACGCCGAGTATCACGCCGCGCGCGAACAGCAGAGCTTCCTGGAAGGCCGCATCAAGGAACTGGAGTTCGGCCTGTCGCACGCCGAGATCATCGACGTCTCGCGGCTCAATCCGGGCGGACGCGTGGTGTTCGGCGCGACCGTCGAACTGGAAGACGAGAGCGGCGGCGATGGCATCGTCTATCAGATCGTCGGCGACCTGGAAGCCGACATCAAGCACGGCCGCATCGCGGTCTCGTCGCCGATCGCGCGCGCGCTGATCGGCAAGAGCGAAGGCGATTCGTTCGAGTTCGACGCGCCCGGCGGCAAGCGTTGCTACGGCATCGTGGGAGTGAAGTACGAAGCTTGAGCGTGCTGTGAGCTTTTCCTGACGCGCTGGTCCGGCCTGCGCTGCTTGTCGTCTCGCAGCCTTTCGCGCATTCTCGCGCCATGTCCGCTCCGACGCTTCGCGCTTTGAGCATCCTCCGCCGCAGCCCGGTGGGCGAACCGTACGGCTGGCCCGATCATGTGCATCCATTGCTGCGGCGCGTGTATGCCGCGCGCGGCGTGCTGTGCCCGGAGCACGCGGAAACGCGGTTGTCCGAATTGTTGCCGCCGAGCGCGATCCACGGCATCGACGCCGCTGCTGAATTGCTGATCGACGCCATTGCGCGGCAGCAGCGCATCACGATCGCCGCGGATTTCGATTGCGACGGCGCTTGCGGCGCTGCGATCGCGCTGCGCGGCTTGCGCATGCTGGGCGCGCGGCATGTCGGCTACGTGGTGCCGAACCGGATGGTGCACGGCTACGGCCTTTCGCCTGCGCTGGTCGAGACGCTGCAACCTGCGCCGGACCTGATCGTTACGGTGGACAACGGCATCGCCTCGCACGCAGGCGTCGCGGCGGCGAAAGCGCGTGACTGTGCCGTGATCGTGACCGATCATCATCTGCCCGGTGCGACGTTGCCGGATGCGGATGCGATCGTGAATCCGCAACTCGGCTCCGATGCGCTGCCGAAAAATCTTTGCGGCGCCGGCGTGATGTTCTACGTTCTGCTTGCGATGCGAGCGAAATTGCGCGAGCGCGGAATGTTTGCAGGCGCGCAAGAACCCGATCTCTCATCGCTGCTCGATCTGGTCGCGCTCGCCACGGTCGCCGACCTGGTGCCGCTCGATCGCAACAACCGCATTCTTGTTGAAGCCGGATTGCGGCGCTTCCGTAGCGGCCGCGCCAGCGCCGGCATCGCTGCGCTGATCGAAGTCGCCGGATGCGATGCGCGCAGGATGGACGCGTCCGATTTGGGTTATGCGATCGGCCCGCGCATCAATGCCGCCGGACGGCTGGAAGACATGACACTCGGCATCGAATGCCTGCTGACCGACGATGCGGCGCGTGCGCGCGAACTCGCTGCGATCCTGCACGGCATCAATGGCGAGCGTCGTGGCTTGCAGGATTCGATGGTCGCGGAAGCGGAAGCGATGCTGTCGTGCATCGAACCGAATGCCTGCGGCGTCAGTCTGTTCGATCCCGAGTGGCATCAAGGCGTGATCGGCCTGGTCGCATCGAAGATCAAGGAGCGGCTGCATCGGCCGGTGATCGCGTTCGCACCGGCAGGCGAAGAGAGCACGGAAACCCTCCGAGGCTCCGCCCGTTCGATTCCCGGCTTCCACATCCGCGATGCGCTGGCCGAACTCGACGCACGCGAACCGGGCCTGATCCAGCGCTTCGGCGGGCACGCGATGGCGGCCGGCTTGAGTCTGCGCGCTGCGGACTACGAACGCTTCGCGCAATGTTTCGAAGCGATCGCGCGCGAGCGCATTGCCCCGGAATCGCTGCAACCGCTGCTGCACAGCGACGGCGAACTCGAATGCGGGGATTTCGATCTGGAGCTGGCGCGGCAGTTGCGTGCGGCCGGGCCGTGGGGCCAAGGCTTTCCGCCGCCGCTGTTCGACAACGTGTTCGAATGCACCGGCTGGCGGCGCATTGGCACCGAGCAACGGCACCTGCGGATCAACCTGCGCGATCCGCGCGACGGCCGCGTGCATACCGCGATGCAATTCAATGCCCAAGCCGATCCACCCGTCGCGCCCACGTTGCGGCTAGTCTATGAACTGGCGATCGACGATTGGCAGGGTGTCGAAACCCTGCGCCTGCTGTTGCGGCACCTCGAACCGGCCTGAACCGCACTCCATGACTTGCGCCGCTGCCGTTGCGGCCCGGTTTGTCGTACCCTCGCCGTACGTTCAAGGGGAACCACCATGCGCCCGCACCGATTTTCATTGTTTTGTATCACTACGTTGCTGGTCGTCGCCGCTTCCTTCGCACACGCCGACAATGCAAAAACGTTCCAGCTCGAAGACCTGCGCAAGCTGGTGTCCCTGAGCGAGCCGAAAATTTCGCCCGACGGCACGAAGATCGCGATGGTCGTCGCCACGCCCGACTGGAAATCCGACAAGCGCCGCGAGGAAGTCGACCTGGTCGACGTCGCGAGCGGCAACAAACGTGCGCTGACCTGGAAGCGTACGGGCCTGGGTTCACTGCACTGGTCGCCCGACGGAACGCGGCTCGCCTTCCTCGCAGACGACAGCGGCGCACAGGACGGTTCCGATTCCAAGGACGACGACGACTCCGGCAAGGACGACAAGAAGGCGCAGATCTTCGTAATGCCGATGGCCGGCGGCGATGCGGTGCGCATCACGCACGTCAAGCAAGGCGTGGACGAATTTTCGTGGAGCCCCGACGGGACGCGCATCGCCTTCATCACCGCCGATGAAGCCAAGAACGCCAAGGAGATCAAGGCGCACGACGATGCATTCCAGGTCACCGACAACAATTTCCTGGTGCGCGCCGCGCTGACGCCGGATCACCTGTGGGTGGTGCCGAGTGGCGGCGGCGAAGCGAAGCGCCTGACACAAGGCGAGTTCAGCCTGCAAACCGATCAGCAGGATTCCGCGCCCGTGCCCGAGTGGAGCCGCGACGGTCACAGCATCGCATTCACGCGCTTTCCGGGGCCGTGGTGGGGACCCTCGTTCCAGTCCGTGATCGATCAGGTCGATGCGGACGGCGGCAAACCGCGCGATCTGGTGCAGGACAAGGGCGCGTTCGATTTCCGCTACGCGCCCGAGGGCAATGCGTACGCCTTCATGCGCGCGCGCAACGGCGACCAGAACAACGGCAATGCCGTGTACGTCGGCGATGGGCATGGCGCTGCGCGTGACGTCACTGCCACGCTGGCGCGCAACATCGACGAATACGAGTGGTTGCCGGACGGAAAATCTCTGCTGCTGGCCGGCGCCGATGGCACGCACGACGTGTTCTGGGTGCAGCCGCTGGACGGTAACGCGCGCGCGATGGATCTCGGCGACATCCAGGCCGCGCGCGAATTGAGTGTCTCGAACAACGGTCGCGTCGCGTTCATCGGTGTGACGTCCGCACATCCTGCGGAACTCTATGTAATGGATTCACTGGATGCCAAACCGCGCAAGCTCACATCGGCCAACTCGTTCGCGGATCAGTTGAAGCTCGGCCGCAGCGAAGCCGTGCAGTGGAAGAGCGCGGAAGGGTTCGACGAGGACGGCGTGCTGACCTATCCGGCCGATTACCGCAAGGACAGGAAATATCCGCTGGT
>Ga0070740_10001450_pt1 | contig 32517 bp, 26 predicted proteins | sample Coa_R2_FD_67286 | JGI IMG/M metagenome (GOLD analysis project Ga0070740, IMG submission 67286) | Surface soil microbial communities from Centralia Pennsylvania, which are recovering from an underground coalmine fire - Coalmine... | ecosystem: Environmental > Terrestrial > Soil > Unclassified ...
TGTTTTTGTCGCGACCCACATTGCAATCGAAAATTTCCGAAAATACTACTTACAGAGATTACAAAGATAGCTTAAAGAATTATCTAGAGCAAGGATTGAATTTAGGAAAATCGTTCCATCAAATATTCGGAGAATTGCTTAATTCTCAGAAGCAGAATAGCATGTTCGAATCTGCTTTTACCGATCTTATTAAAGAATGTTTTGTTAAGAATTATACGACTTTTACTCCCGAAAAATTTCAATCTCAGATGGAACTGGCCACTCCTCCTAATTTTAGTCCTGTTTCTCCATATAATCCTCTAGAATTTCAAAGTAGGGCCCCACAGAGTCCTAGATTTCAGGGATATTCTCCTAATCCACAACTACCATCTCTTTCAAATATATCATTTTCTGGTAATTTCTAAAACAATTTCGAAAAATTTTAGATATAAAATATCTAAAAGTAAAATGCAAGAAAGCGAGACAGAAAGTATTGTTTCTAGTTTAGTCGCTCCTTTAGTTATTCAACAACCATCTCAGACTGTACTTCCAGGAATACATAAACCCTCTCTTAATTTAGTAACGAAACATAAATTAACATTTGCGCCTTTAAATTTTTATGGAACATTTGTAAAAAGACTAGGACAGGGAACTTTTGGAACAGTTTTTATGATTAGAAGGGAACAGAAAATCACAAAAACATCTCTTATTACAGCAAATAAAGAACAAGAATTTGCAGTTAAAGAATTTCGTGCAAATTATGATGATGATGCCAATGGATTGGGATCAGACGTTATGAGAGAAATAGCAGTTTTATTGAAACTGGATCATCCTAATATTGTCAAATTAATTGATGTAGCTTATTTTAAGATCTCTGGGCTTGCCAGGCCTATAGATATGGTTTTAGAATTAGCTGGAACGAGTTTAGCGCATTATATTAAAACGCCAAACAATAAAGATAGAACCGCTCTTTTCAAGTCTTACATGTATCAATTATGCAGAGGTTTGGATTATATACATGATTGTGGAATTTGGCATAGAGATATAAAACCTGCAAATATTCTGTTATTTCAGGATGGAAGAATTGTATTTGCCGATTTTGGAATTGCTCGTTTTGGCACCGTCCCCGGTGAATCTTATACAACTTTAGTTCAAACATTATTCTGGAGAGCTCCAGAATTATTGTTAGGAGCTGAATCATATGGTCCTCAGATAGATGTATTTTCTTTAGGAGTTGTTTTTGCTGATATGTGGAAAGGCGAGTTTATTTTTAGTTTTGATACCAAACATGAAGTTATATTGAAACAGATATCAGTGTTAGGACATATGGTAGAAGAAGATTGGCCTGGAATTTCTGGCTTTAAAGAATATAATAATGGATATGCCGAATTTGCTAAATCAAGAAGACAAGGAAAATGGGAAAGAGAATTTCCCAATACTATGGATCCTAGAGTCATAGATATTATTAAAAGAATGACTTATCCAAATCCTTCAAGAAGAGCTCATATAAAAGAAATTCTACGAGATTCTTATTTTGATGATGTGAGACCGTTTGTTGATAAAACTCTTCCTGCAGCGATATTATCAAATCATCGTGAAGAACTAAATAACGATACTTTTCTATGCATTTCCTCGCCTTATCCCAATATTAATTATAGGATGTACGTTACTGTTTATGATTGGATGCTTCACGTAAGTAATAGTTTTCGTCTTAAACCGGAAACTTTTTTTCATGCTCGCATACTTATAGATTGTTTCCTAGCTAAAAGGAAATATGTAAACGATCTCGATGTACTATATGTTAAGACAAATACCCTTCAGCTTATAGGATGCGCTTGTCTCTTTATTTCTGCAAAAGTATTGGAAAAAGAAGCAGTCGAACATAGAAGTTTTGTTGATGTAGCCGATAATTCATTTACAGCAAACCAGTTGTTTAAAGCAGAATTGTCTGTATTAAGAGTTGTAGAATTCGATTTGGTTTACCCTACAGTTCCTGAATATTTATATTATTTAGATTTAGAAAATAAAAACTTAACGATTAAATTAGCACAAGTTTATACTTTAAGTTCTGATTCTATTAGTTCTAAATGGTTAGCTGAAATTTCCGCTTATATCGTCAATGGTTGTTACGGTAAGCCTGGAAATGATATTTATATTCCTCTTGCTAGAAAATTTATAGAAAATATAAGAGCGACTTACTTAAATTATGAACCTAATTATTTGGCTAAAATTTTAGGAAGTAATAGAGAATTAAATTTAATAATAAACAACTGGCCTAATTGTAACTTTTCTGGAGAGACATCTGAAACTCCTCTTAGTTCTAAGAGTATAGAACAGAAAGTAGAAAATAATGATTATTATCAAATTAGGGGCTCTTTAGAATACACTCATTCTGAAACGAAAAATCCTTTAGATAGGGATCAATTTAGTGAATTTGTTAAACAATTAATTTTAGACAAAGCAGCAAATGGATTTCTTGTTAAACATCTTAGATTGCAAGAAAAATTTTCTGAGAAGTTGATACAAGATTTTGCTAAATATCTTACTTTAGAGAAAGGTGTAAATAACAAGTATATGATCCCTAAAGTGTTACCTAACAGAATGAGCGTGCATATAGGAGCATTCAAAGATAATAATACAGTTGATGTTACAATTAGATTTTTACATTTTCCGGTAGAATTACGAGAAATTTTCAACGAATTTATCGAATGGCTTGAAATCGACGACATTTTCAATAATGGAATTATTGAAGGTAGCTTGGAAATAATACGACAATTTAAATAGTAATACTGGCTATTATCTTATCATCTTGTTTCAGAAAAACTACGTTATAATCTTTACCATTTATTCTAGCTAAGGCTATTCTAGCAAGTCTAGTTCTTGGAGATAGCATAGTATTAGCTTTCATTTCTTCTGGTGCTAATGTTACTATAATAGCGGAATCTGTTTTAATACTATTATTAAGTTTTTGTTCCAAATTCTTGCAAGCTTCTTCACAGGTTAGACAAAAATTTGAAGTTATTATTTTGGATTTATTTCCTCCCATTTTTATAAATGACCGTATTTTCTGTATCTTTTTACTCCTTTATATATCATAAAAAGATTTAAAACAAGAATCTCAGGGGTCAATATACGAAAGCACGGAGAGTTAAAACTTCTAAGATCAAGGTATTGACAGTAAAGTAATACGTGAAGTAGATAAATTAGAAGATATGAAATAAAAAGCAATTTTCTCATCCAACTTTTATTTATTATGTTGGCAATAAATAAAAAAGAAAAATTCTTTTTCTTAAAATTTTTAAGAAAAATTATGAGCAATTCCAAGGACATTCCCATACTTTCTGATGAAGAAATAGAGAGATTAAGGGAAAGTCCAGCAGAATTTTTAAAACTGCCTAATGATGTGAAAAAGCCTATTTTATTGAAATTCGCTCATCCTGAGGATGGAGAAAAATTTGTATATCGGAAATATCCCACTTCAAAATTTAAATTTATCAATCACGAAAGCGATAGTATAGTTAAAAGAAATTTAACACTATATTTGTCAAATCTATTACAAAGAAAAATGTATAAATTGATACGATTATTAATGAACTTTTTTAGAATTGAGATAGTATATTTCTATGTGTCTGATGACACATTTTTACAACTTTTACCATCATTGATGAATTATTTCAGATATGGATGTTGTAGCGAAGTTTCTTATATATTATACGATAATTCATATTGTAATATATGGTTTACTGGTAGACCGGGTGATTTTTTGGATATTTTGTTAACTTTAGATGAGGATCTATTTAGACAAATTCACAATAATGAATTTTGTCCTAAATTCAACACTATTCAAATTATGGAAGAAGTTTTGACAATTATACGCTGTTCATCTCTTGGTAAAGCAATTCCGACAAACACTTCATCTGATATACAACTTTCTAGCGAATTCGTAAAATTGGCAAATAAGTTATCTGTCATCTTACAAAAAATTAGTGACAATCCTGAAATAGAAGAAGTTTTAAGTTATGATAATCTTATACATCCATCATTTGTTCCTGTTTATCCTATTGAATATGATTACAGAATGACATACGAAGATGACCTTTTAGAAAAACGCGCTAGATTTGCATACATAAAACATCATGTATTTTCTAAAATTCCTATCCCACTATGGAGTAGGGAAAGGTATAAATATTGCAGCCCGCTATTCAAATCTCAAATTTTAACTGTAATCTGTATGCAAAGATTTAGACATTCACAATTTACAATTCATAAAAATCTACTTAAAAATTTGTTCGATTATATGTATTTCAATTATATGATGGAGATTGAAAATGAAATTATAAGACTTCGAACAAATATGGAACCCTTATTAAAATTATACAATAGCGATAGTAAAGACGATAAGAATACATTTTATGATATTCTTTTGGAAGAGGGATTTTTATCAAATCCTTCTTCTGTATATTACAACGTAAAAGCATTCGCCAAACATAAAATGGGATTATTGGAAGAAGAAGATTACGAACACTATAGGGATACTTTAATCGAAGAAATGCCTAAATGGAAATCTTTAGAATCTATTATAGAGAAATTAGAACGTAAATTTGAAGATGCGTATGCGTTTGTGGGCAAAAAACTAAAATATGTTGCAGCCGAGTACATATTAAATCGATGTAAGGAAAAGAATATTTCCTTAGTGGATCTAAAACATGGAAGAGTAAATTTAGACGAAATCGTTTAATTTTCTAACAGGGATATTAAGAAAAATGATTTTTCTTAAATTTTTAAAAAATAAAAAAAGATGGAAGATTTGGAATTAACCGACGAATATGTGGAACGGTTGAGGGGAGATCCCTTCCAATTCTTTAAATTACCTAAAAGTAAAGTCGATGTTATAATAACGAAAAGTTTTCGCACAAAAACTTTTCAACGTTTTGTCAAACAAGAATATCCTAATTCTCCTTTCAGATCTGTAAGTTATACTTTTCCAGACCCAACGCCTGTGAAATTTCTAGCTGAGTTTTTAAGTAAATTATTAAGATCAAAGAGATATAGATCGGTCGATCTATTGATGAAATTTTTTAGAATAGAAAGTGTATGCTTTGATGTTCCTAATGCTATATTTTTACAACTTTTACCATCATTGATGAATTATTTTAGTTATGCTTGTTTTAAAGGGAATGTTTCGTCTTCATCTACAAATCATTGCAATTTGTGGTTTTCTGGGGAATTTCATAATTTTTTGAATATCTTGTTGAATACGGACGACGATCTATTTAGACAAATTCATAATAATGAATTTTGTCCTAAATTCGATGTTTTTGATATCGTACATGAAGTATGGGATATTGTATGTGGTGAGAAGGAGGGAACATCAGAAGAGATTTCTAAGGAAATCCCAACGGATATTTTTTCTAGAGAACCGATTTCTCCAAAAGTAAGTACATTGTTTAATAGATTATCTATTATGTTGAGAAAAATTAGTGAAAATCCCGAAGTGAAAAAGATTGAAAGATTTGAAGACCTTTTTCATCCATCATTTATGTCTGTTTATCCTGTTTTTTACGAATATAAAGAACTAGATGAAGAAGGGAATGATAATTTTTTAAATCGTGCTAAATATACTTATGTAAAACATCATGTATTTTCTAGAATACCTATTCCATCATGGAATGTAAAAAGACATAAATGTTGTAGTCGACTATTCAAGTCTCAAGTGCATACTGTACTCGGCATGCAAAGATTTAGACATTCACAATTTACAATTCATAAAAATCTACTTAAAAATTTGTTCGATTATATGTATTTCAACTATATGATGGAAATAAAAGATAAAATTGTAGAGATGAAAATTCTTATGGAACCTTTACTTTCATTATGGACTCGTGATAGTGACGGTAGTCATATAGAAAAACTTGATAATATTTTCATCGATGAAGAATTCGGTTTAGCTTATGGTATGGCATTCGAAACAATAGTCGATTTTACCAAACATAAAATGGGATTACTAGAAGAAAAAGAATATAAACAATATAGAGATAACTTATATTATCGAATGCCGATGTGGTCTCCTTTGGAATCTGTTATCGATAGAATAAAACACAAATTTGTTGAAGAACATTCGTTGTCTGATAGTGTGGACCATATAAATAAAATCAAACAGAAAATAGATGCAGCTGAATATATTTGTCAGAAATGTAAAGAAAGAAATATTTCTTTAGTGGATGTAAGATATGGAAGAGTAAATTTAGATTTTATTGTTTGAAAGTTCCAAAAAATGATAAATTAAAATTTTCAATTTGTCAATTGAAAATAAATGTCATCTTTTAAAGTTAAAAAGGGTCCAAATCATCGCGTTCCTATAACGCAAGAACAGATTTTAGACAAGAGTAGGCCATGCTTTTACATAGATGCCGATACGAGAATGCAGAAATGTAATATGACTTTGGAAGAATATGTAGCTTACAAAGTAAAAAACGATAATAGAGGAAAATTTATGAATGAAGAAGATATTAAAAGATTAGCTACTATCGAATATAACTATGCAACAAGTACTAAATACGAATGGCCTAAAAAGCTTGATGGTTTTTAATAATCCAGGGGTTCTTTAATTATATTATGTAAATTTATTAGATTTGAATCTAATAAATTAAAGTTCATTTTGTTTTAGGGTGAAGTTTAACTTCATACACTTTATCACCGTTAGGAAGTGTAATAGTTTCTAGATTTCCAACAACACAATTAGGATAATCTTTTTCTATATTCCTTCTACATTCTTCTAATTGTTCTTTCTCTTCCATTTCTGAAAAAGGTTTGGCTACTTGATGAGGCTTATTTTCGAGAATAGCATCGCTTATTGTTTTCCCATGAGCAATAACAATTCTGTGTGGAATAATTTTTTCTTCCATCGTTTTAATTTCATTTAGATGAAATTATAATAATAGTTTTATATATGAGTGATTGATAAATAAAAAAAGCATTTATGTTGTTACATCAACATAAATTTACCAACCAAAAGTTTCTTTAATTGACCATAGAGTAGACATAGAATCTCTAAATTCTAGTCTTTTAAAATATTCTCCATATAATTTTTCTCCAACATAGTTGTAAAGAACGAAATTCTTGCCAGGAAAGTGAACAACGCATGGAATTCCGCCAGTCTCTACATTCTGTAATAAATATTTATTTATAGGCTTTCTTATCCTTGTCACCCCGTGTAGTCTATCTATTTTCTTATAATCTTGAAATTCCCAATATTTCAATTCCGCGTTATAGTAATCTTCAGGAAGATAGGATTCTTTATACAAGTAAGCCAAAGCGTTTAAATTTCCTACAAGTTTATGATCATAGTCAATCGTTAACCAATGAGGATCTTGCGTATATTGTTCTAAATATCGTGCTTGATCGTCGTCTGCATCTTTAGCTAAATTTAAAGCTTCAATTATTCTAGATCTTGTTCCGATTATACATCCAGCGTTAGGAAACATCCAACGATTTTTCGGATTATTATCCTTAACTTTATTCATAATTTGTTTTCTGCCAATAGGATCAATATGAAATCTATAATTTCCTGTGCAGCAAGTAGGTTCCCCGCCAAATACTAATTCTTTTCCTTTATTTTGATAATAAGACCAAACATTTTGCATTTCATGGGACGGTCTCACGAATAATACATCGTTACAATCAGTAATGCATACTATAGCATTTGAAGGAAGAGATTCTACATAACGTAAATATTTCTTAGTTCTCCACGACCATCCACCCCATTTCTCATCTAATCCTAGAACAGAATAGTTATAATCATTATTCTTTGCTGTATAAAGCCAATTATCTAAAGCTTCGTTACGATCGGTCTGTAATGTTATTAAACGCAAATCTGCCATTCATTTTTATTAAAGATCGTTATTTCTAAAATAAAAATGAAAAATAGGAATTTTTAGAAAAGAGAAAAAGAAAACACTGTTGTAAAAACCGCAAAAATTCAAAATGGATGAGAATCTGGAGAACGAAAAGGTAGAAGAAAAAGCAGAATTGACAAATTATCGTAGAATTACTGGATTTCCTTATCAACCAGGGCATACAGTTGAAATTTCTAAAGACAAACTTTACGGTCTTGCTTATTATAATCATACGATTAGAGATTACCATTACCATATTGGTTCCTTTCCTTATATTTTTGGCGCATGCCGAGCGTATATGGAAAAGTCTGAAGACGATAATGTCGATTTCATATGCTTCTTTTTTGAACTTGATGACTTTCTATTGAATCCCAATCGAATTATACCCCCTAAACCTATTTCGATCATAAATCGTGCAGTTCTAACTCCCGAACTAAACGCTGAATTGGGAGATAGCTTTTCAAATACTGGAAAGCTTATGGGAAGTATTAGAGCAGATTTATCTACGGGTCCAGGATCCCTTCCTGATTCACTTGCTCCTCTGTCATTCGAGGATTTTTAAAAAAAGTCATCTAAAGTTATTTTGATATTATTATAATATCAAAAGTTTTTTAAAATGCAATGCCAAGCACGACCGTATCGGTATCTTCTTTGCATGTCGTATAAATATCAGTCTTATTTGTGTATTCCCAAACAGCTGGACATCTCGCTCCTTTATTAGTAGTAAGTTTAGGATTTATTTCGATGTTCTCTGGAAATAAAGCACAAAGAATTGCATCGTTTTCGTCCCATGAAGGATTTACCATCATTTTACCGCCATACCATCCATGTTCTGACAACAATCTTTTCATTTCAGGTAAAGAAACGTAAACAGCTCTAACTGGCGGATTTTCATTTAATGTATCTAAATAACTCCCAACTCCTCTACTTAAAAAGGTTGTTATGGCTTCTCCTTTGGCTCGAAAAATAGAACCATCGTTATTGAATTCATCTTCTTCATTTGGAGGAAGATAACCTAGGCAATGTCTATATGACATAAAATTCTTATCTGCTGAAGCAACACTTTGTATATATGCACAAAACATAGCTAAATTATAAGGATCAGCGCCTTCGTCTACTTCTTTTCTCATTTTGTCTAAAATTACTTCAACGCCGGGAGGTATTCCGAAAGGATAATCTAGATCGCTTTTAATACATCCGGGTTCTGTAATAATTGAATATCTTTCACCATAGACGGCAACTATGTATTTAACTGGCAAATTTTCAGAAATCTTACACTCAAAAACCTCTTCTCCGCACTTAACTTCCATTTTTCTTAATTTTTTTAAAGAATTAAAAAATTCATTTTTTTCATAAAAATGAACGGTCGTCAGGAAAAATTAAATTTAGTTCGCTTTATCCTACAATCAGAAAAGTTTCATTCTCAAAGTCTACAAGAGAAACAACAAGTTCTGAACCAAATTATTGCGACAGGTGAGGTATCACGAGAAGATGTATTGGCGTTAATTAATGAAGAACAGCAAAAACAACCCTCTATACAGACATCCAATCAATTTTCATATTTAGAAAGAGTCCCCTATGATGTTTTCGTTAAAATAATCGATTCTGGACAAATTAAAGGTAGGGATTTAGTTGCGCTTTGTAATTCTTCACCGACATTGAGGAATTATTGTTTGAAAGATAGACAACATATAGATAAGAATGGTAGGATTTATAAAACCGAAACTCAATATGTTTATCGCAAACTTTTAAATGATATGGGCGTTCATTTTGAAGAAAATGAAATTCCAAGTGAAATTTATGCTAAAGTTTCAGGAGGCTATCAATTATGGGATTATATTGCTGTCAAGTCATATTACAGTGATGCAGATTATCAAAACATGCTAAATTCTGGATTTTCTAATTTATCTCAAAGATACAAGATAGAATACGTTTTCGCAAAAATAGAAGGAATGAATAATTGTAAGCAAGTAATCAGAAGGAGAGACTTTACTTTGATATTAACAATTGGAGGAAAGGTCTGGATATATGATCCAAATGATATATCTATTCCAGCGAGAAATATTCCCAATTTAAATAATATTGTTCAAATTTCCGCTACTGATATTTACGGCGCAGCTTTAGATTTTGAGGGAAATGTTTGGGTTTGTGTGGTAGATTATTTTTCGCCTCTGAGTACTGAAATAAATTTAGGTTTTTCGTTTGGTGAAGGCAAGATTAATCAAAAGCAAAATAGCTTATTACAGATTTCTGCTAGGAAACCTTTTATTAAACTTGATTTAGATCCGAAAATAGGAAAAATTAAATTTGTTTCTGTAGGTAAAAGTTTAAGTTTGATCAACGATAAAGAAAAATTATATATCGTTAATGCAAAAGGTAAATTTCTTAGTCAATTAGGAAATGTTAAATACATAAATGAAAAAGTAGATGGTAGGACTTATATATCTACAGCCACTATATTTAGAGATAATACAGTTACAATAGTAACTATCGAGCCAAGATTTAATAGAATTTTTATTTTTGATGAAAATTTAAAGAAAGCAATGTCTACATCAGATTCTGCAGTTGTACTTACAGAATCTGGTAGGTTATACATTTTAGATATCATTATGAGACTTCAAGTAGGTCAAGAATTTCAACAACTTTCACCTCCTGAAGTTAAGATAGAAGATTTTGATCTTGGAGATCCTCTAGGATATGCTGTGGATTCTAGAAGAAATTTGTATAAATTCCGGACTACAAGTACTCTTCGACTATCAATGATGCCGGAGGGAACACCGCAATATGGTGTTTTAGAACTCGAACCGAAAATAAATCAAGTTGTTGGTCTCTCTGTAAGTCTTTCTGGATTTTTATCTGTTTTGCGACTAAACGAATAATAAAATAAGTTAAAAATCTAATAAAATTTATTATTAGATTAAAAAACCATCAAAAATAATGGAAAGAAACAAAGAAGATAAATTAAATTTAGTGAGACAGATTTTAAGATCGCCTATTTTTCATTCGAGGTCACTTCAAGAAAAACAGCAGATACTTAATCAAATTATAGCTACAGGAGAAGTATCTCAACAAGACGTTCTCAATTTGATTCAAGAAGAACAACAACGTTTACAAGCTACAAATCACTATAGCTATTTAGAAAATCTACCTTATGATGTTTTTATTAAATTGATCGATGCCGGAAATATTAACGGTAGAGATTTGGTTAATTTATGCGATACTTCGAAGAAATTAAGAAACTATTGTTTAAAAGATAGGCAATACACTGATAGAAATGGCAGAATTTATAAAACTGACACAGAATACGTATATCGTAAATTTTTAGAAAAATCAGGTTTGCAAATTCTTCTAGATATGACGCCATCACAATCATTTAAACGCTATGCTTCCGCGTACAATTTAGCACTTTACGATCGTGATAATCCTCAAGATGGTATCGAACATTTATATAAAAAATTATACATTAAGCAAATCTCAACACAACCCGGATATACACATGTCTTAGATATTTTTGGAAATATCACGACTATTACTAATTCAAGCGCAATGAGAAATATGTATGGAAATCGCCCTGTTCATCCTGGCTTAAAAGGCAAAATTATTTTACAAATGTGTAGCGGAGCAACTACCAATGCTTTTTACGATAATAAAGGAAATATTTTTCTTGTGAAAAATAATATTATGGCAGAGATATTAACAGAATTACCTAGACCTATATTGGCTGAAAATCAAATTAAAACGTCATTTCCAAAAATTAAATCTATGAGAATAATTGATCAATCCGAGACAGGTGGAGATTTATATATTCTGGATGTCGATTCCAATTTATATCGTTATGAAATAAAAACGTCATATCTTTTCTTAATTGAAACTGATGTCAAATGTTTTTGTACTTACAATAATTCAACAGAAAATGCATCTATTATATATTTAGTAGGGATAAAGCATTCTAATGAAATTTTTACTGTATCTCCTAAAACAATAATAAGAATTAGAATTCCAAATGTTATTCCTGTAAAAGTTATCTCAATGTTATATAATATTCTAATTCTTACAAAAGATAAAAAGGTATATATAGCTAGCCGTTCGTATTACTACTCGATGGCAGAACGAAAGCCGAAAGAACAAATTGATCTTGAAAAAGATATAGTTAAGATATCTACTAACGATATTATAGACATTGCTTATTCTTCTGGTAATCGTGCTTTTCTTTTAGATTCGTCCGGAGAATTGTTTACCGTTTATATTAGTAAAATACCTGCAGATCAATATTTAAGAATAGAACATATATTACATCTGGACAATGCAGTAAAAGTTTCAGTAGCTGGATCTCACATAAATCTACTCACAAAAATTTTCTGATCTTTTCAGAAAGGATTTTTTAATGTCATGTGACATTAAATTTTAACTCACTTATTATTTTCTATTCTGTATTTCTGGAAGAGGCTTCGAAGCTAAATGGCGATAATGATAGTTATACAAATGATAAAAGATAATACGAATTACATCTATAGGAACTTTTGCAAGATAATAACATTCTTTACTTCTGAGTTTTCTTATGCAGAGAAGAGTTAGTTTAATCGGCATTAAAGATTCCGCACGTACTGGAACATAATGAGATCCCCAATAATCTTCTGGTTTCTGTCTAAAGATTGGATTAAAGGCGCATGTAAATTGAGAACCGGGATTAGAAGTAATAAACTTAACTTGTTGTAAAGAAACATATAGCTCTTCGGCTTTTGTATTTAATTCTTCCAATCTAGCTTTAAAAATAGCTTTTATTTGCCTTCTAATATTCTTCTCCTTGATTTTCTCTTCTTTAGTCAACATTTTCATTTTTGGTACCTCTCCGCCATGCCTTCTAAAAAGCAATCTGTGAAGTTCGAGATTGAGATTTTCGATTTCGTCATTGCCAAAATAAAAATTACTATAACTTCCACCTAAAACCTTCTTCAAAATGTATTCAATGTCAACGGTTTCCGGATTGTTAAGTATATCTAGATAATTTTTGGCAAATAAGTAAATTTTTCTTAAATCTCCTCGAATTATTCCTACAACACTAGTGTATTTATAGACTAATTCTTCGTCTATATTAGTCCAAGATGCGTCTGGTTCATAATCAGAAGATTTATTGGAATAGCGTTCGTAAATAGATCTACCTTCTTCATTAATTATATCCACAGAATAAGGATCCGAAAACATAATAGAAACATATGATTCTTGTCTCCGATCTCTAGTTTTTAACCATCCTCCAGAAATACAATAACCCGCGGATTTCTTATAACCGTTTGAATTTACAAATAAATCGAGAGATAATCCAGGAAAAATTGGAATAAATCCTTTATCTTCATACTTTTTAATTCTTCTTAAATGAGAAGGACTTTCCCTACGCCAATCTACGGGATTGATTCCAAAATATAAACACAGTGCTGCATCTACTGTAAAGTAAACCATTTTCCCGTCATAAAATGTTTTACATGCCATAAGATCAAATCCAGTAACGACAGAACTAGCCGATGGATAAGCTCTATGAATAAATTGAATCTCTGGTAATCCGGAATGCCAAATTGTAGTGCATGATTCGTTACGTCGGTAATCTATTTCATATCCACCATACCCTTCTATTTTCTTAATAATTTCTTCAGATTCTTTGAGAAACTTTATCATAATTTCCATGGCCTTATCTTGAATAGATCCTTCTTTATTTCGATCGTACACTGGATAAAAATCGTAATCATAAGTAGAAATTCTTCCTCCTCTTCCTTTTATTATAGACATAATGGAACCACCTGCTAGAATATATCCATTAAAACTAAAATCTTTTAAATATGGAGGTATTAATTCAACAATCTTGTCCCATGTCGGCGCAGGGTTATTCCTACATGTTCCATTTTCAGTAGCAAATAGCCATCCAAAATCTTTTAGATATACGTTTTTTGGAGATTCAATTGGAATTATGTCGTAAGGTACTAAAAGTGCTTGATCTGGATATAATCTACTAGCTTCTGCTATTCCCATCATATAAGAAATGATCCATTTAGGATCATTCTTAATCAAATTACCGAACTCGTCTTTGGAGAGTAAATTGTACATTTCATTTTTAAATTTTCGAAAATGAAATTTTCATTTTTCAATAAAGGTATACCCTCGAATTGCAAAAATCAAGAAATAATAAACGTTATCGTTTATTATGTTTTTAATTACAAATTTCTATCCTACGTTCTATTTGGAATCATCAATTACTTCTTTTCTTCTTGAACCGGGCGCAACTCGTATTCGTATGGATCCTTTACAAATTTCTGTCCGATTTCTAACGTATAGTTACCCAAAGAAGCTCTCGCTTTATGAATAGTAATAGGAGGGCTATGACCTGCATCTCCTGTGTATAAAGATACATAATGAAGAACTACATTTTTAGGCCCACCAAGAACATCGGCTTCTTCGATTCTTTTTGCGGTAGCCAATATTTTTACTATCTCTTCGAATTTGCTCTCTGAGTTCATTTTTCTTTTCGAAAAGAAAAATTTTATATTTCGATTTCAGACGCCTATTCTCGTCCTAAATAAACAGGAGATACGGTCATCCAAGGAAAAGGTTCATACCTATTGAGGATTTCTTTTCTATCAGGACGTGTAATTTCGAAAGCAGATGAATTTATCCATCCATGATCGCAATTGAGTAAGGCTTTAATGAAAAGTTCGTCTATCATACGAAAAAGATAACGCATTAAATCCATACTAAATTCAGAAAGTAAATTGCCTTTACGTTTTCTTATACAAAGTAACGTTAATTTTTCTCTGTGGAAAAAAGCAGTGCTAAATGGTTGATAATGAGATCCCCAATAATCTCGTGGATGAGCTCTAATCATAGGTTTGAAACTTGCGGTATATTGACTTCCAGGATTGCAGGCGTTAAATATTATTTTCTGTAAATGTTCCAATTTTTTGTTATAAACTTCCTTTAATTCTTCAGACCTTTCATTAAGAATTGCTTCTGTTCTTACAATAATCTCATTTAATCTTTTAAGCTTGCTAACAGGAATAGGAAATCTTTTCGCAATTTTTTCATGTTCTGTTTTTATTCTATAGTATTCTTCTCCTAGTCTTTCACCGAAATAGAAAAGAATACATTCCTCACTATCTAATCTACTGAGAATTCTTTTAATATCGAGTCGTTCAAAATTGTTTGTTATGTCTAATATTCCATCGGCACAAACAGCGTGAAGATCCTTATCTTTTATAATTCTTGTTAGAGATCTATATTCGAAAAGTCTTTTGGAACGATCTTTAAGATCTCCATTATAATCAGAATTGTTAGGTTTATATTTACTTATATCGTTTATAGTAACCCACTCCTTAGCTTTAATAAATTCACGATTGTTTATATAACGCATATATATATTTCCGTCAAGAGTTATTTTATAAATACCCTTAGATTCTGTTAGAAGTAAACATATTCCAGGAAGCATATACATCGAGGTATAATAACAACCATTAGAGAAAATATAAATGTTTCCGTTTTCATTACGAATACCGAGTTTAGGTATATTTGTATTCTTCCTTTGTTCAGATCTTTTAGCGTCATGCATTTCTTTAACCAGTGAGAAAGGTAATCCTGGAAAAATAGGATAATATCCATACAGGCTATATTTCATATATCTTTGTCCATGTGTAGGACTTTCTCTTTTCCAATCTACAGGATTAATTCCAAAATAAACTGCCAAAGCCGCATCTAAAGTGAAATAAATCATTCCTCCTTTTGTCCTAAGATTCTCGGAAGCATTAAAATTAATATCTCTAGTTTCTGTAGAATCGAATCCGTTGGGATCATAGAAAACTTTGGAAATAATTTGATCAAAGCCGACTACAACCGCTTGCCTACTTTTGAAAAGTCGATGAATAACTTGCATAGTGATAATCTCACTACAATAAATAGTTGTACAATTTTCATTCCTTACAGTAAATGTTTTACCAAAAGAATCATTCTCTGTAACACGCTGATGACCGAATATTGCAGTATTGATTTCTTGTAGAGTATTAGTGTAACAGTCCAAAGCAATATCTTGTGCCGATCTTTTAGATATGCTTTCTGTAGCAGTAGACGTATTTGAATTATCCTCCTCATTAGAAAATAAAAAGAAATCTACATCATTAGGGCCATGTACAGAGCGATGGTCTTTTCGATTCGTGCTTTCGCAATATAAAAGAGGAAAACTTCCGGCAATGGTACAATTAGACATTTGTATACGGTAAATAATCGGAAATGTTACCATAATACGATTGACAACTTGTTCGTAAGAAACTAAATCATTCTCTCTACATTCACCATTACCTCCAAAAAGATGTCCAAAATCTTTTACAAGAGTTGTTTTAGGAGGTTCTTTAGGAATGTTGACAAAAGGAACGACAGCAACATTATCTGGATCTAAACGAGAATGTTGGGCAAAACCTAACATAAATCTTAATATATCTTTCGGATTCCATTCTAGAATTTTGCTAAAGGCTTCAGCTAATACGATGTTGTATTTACTCATTGTTCTAAAATTTTTAATTTTATTTAAAATTCTTTCAATTTCATTTTTCCTTTAGTCCTAGGCAACCTTATTATCGAAATAAAATGAAATAAACAGTAATATAGACAATGAATTTATGAAAATTGAAAAATGAAATTTATTTTTTTAAATTTCGAAATTAAAAGATGGAGGACAAAACTTTCCTTATTCTTTCCCAGGTAAAGTCTTTAACCGATGTGGAAAAGGCGAAGATTATAGGATATATTGCTCTTATGATGAATGGAAGTTTTAAAGATGCTTATGATCGATTTTTTAACTCTTGGAGAGCAATGCCCAATCCGAATCCTAAAAATAAATTTCACTATCCTTATAGTCTTGAAGAAGTTAAAGAAATTCTTCGCTCTAGAGTTCTCAGGAAGAAAGCAAAGGCCTCTAGAAAGGCTAAAGGAAAAAGCCGACAAGAAAAATTGAACAGACCTGAAATGCCTTGGCAAAAGTTAAACAAATCTCTATCTACAAAGCCTAAAGCAACGCTTAATATAGAAAAGAAAAAGATAGATGAACAGAAAATTAAAGAAGAAAAAGCCAAACTCGATGCTGAACTTGACGCGTATACTGCTCAGAGAAAAACTTTTAACTCAACCTCTGAGACATACTTTCAAATAGAACAACGTGAAGAAACGAATGAGAAACCAGAGCAAGATACAATATTTAAACTTTATGTTAATTTAGAAAAACGCGTTGCTGGACCTTCAAATTCTGTTACTCAAAAGGGAAAACAAGAAGAGGTCAAACCCGAAGAAGATGAACCTCTCAGACATACTTTCAAATATGTTAATCAGAAGAATATAAAAGAAGTGACATATTGTAACGAAGGAGGTGTAATGTATAAAATAATTTATTATGAATTAACTAACACTTTCGAGATTTATAGTCCACCACACGGTACACCATCGAGATTCTTTTTATATCGCGGCAAAGAGAGTTTCCAACATATTCTTATGGATCAGTATAAGTTTAATGTCAGAACAGCCTGTGAAATACATGCAATGTTCAATCTCGAATGAAATCCAAAGGATTACAGGCCAGACTTAATCAATAATAACTTAGGATTTAAAAAAGGTTAAAAACAATAAACAAAATTTTGTTTATTGAAAAATTAAAACGGAACCGACTTTTGAATGGATGGTAATTATTATTTATATGGAAGTCATAGCAATATTAGTTTGGCTCAAAACAATGTTATGACCGTTCAAAATCAGTCTCTAGTACAAGGCAATAATGGAATTAAATTATCAGAAGAGGAAAAAACGAGAAATCAAAAATTATTAGATTTATATAGGAATACTACCAAAGCATATTTCTTTAATAAAACCTTACTTGTAAACGGGAATCCTTGCAGAATAGGTGAAGTGGAATTTTATCAAGCCGGAGATCCTTTTATTCATAAAGATCCTCATCAACTAACTTTCAATTGTTTTAGATTTCACCGTGCTGGAGATCAGACAAAGGTAAAAAAGAAAAATGAAGGCGTATCAAGATATAAGAATGGAACTTATAAAGGTTTGGATATTACAATTGGAGCTCAACCGGATTTTTATGGTGGATTACTAGTTCGCTCTATTTTAACTCCACAAGGATTTATTGAAGGTCCATGTAAAGTAGTAGATTATATTCTGAATACTTGCGGATTTCCATCAATAGATGCTTTAGTAGATCATTTACTTATTTTAGGTCAACAACAGGGAATAAAAGAACCTATACCTTGCGATTTTGAGAATCCCTTGCTTAAAATAGTTTCTGCAAATTATCAAGAAACGCCGATTTATAACGGACCAAGAGTAGGACTTACTCTCAAGAAAGAAAAATATGTTATGGGACCTCGTTGTCAATATATTATGAAACCTTATAGATTTACTTGTTTTCCTGCGATATTAAAGATAGATAGGCATATGCTTGTCGTTCAAGCAAGATTTAATCAAATACCAGACGATACTATTATCAGAGATTTTAATTTACAGCAAGGATTATTATATAAATGGGTGTCACATTTTATTAAAGGAAAAACTATGATATGTGAATTTTTCCTAACTCCAGAAAATAGTAAACTTGATAAAGTTGCCATCCAACTCAATTGTTTAGGATTTTTTACAAATCTAGACGGTTACTAAATCATAATTCAACCGTGTTATTGCTATTTAGAAATAATTTTTATTATGAAGAGAAAAATGTTCAGTTTTTTGGAATCGTTTCATTAGATTTAATTATGACATTATAAAAAATCTGAGACTATTGAAAAACGAAAAGGCAAGATTTTTGCATTTTTCTGTAAAAAATATTGTTGACAAAAAATTTACTTTAACAAAAGATTCGAATTTAATCTAAATTTTCAAATTAAAGATGGCAAGATATTCCAGTGAAAAGGGTACTGCCGGTTTGATCACGGCGATTGTTGTGATAGTCGTTGTCATTATCGTCATTTGGTGGATCATCCGTGAATTTGACGAGCGTGAGCGCCGTCGCGGAGGTTCTCGTCGGGAGTCTCGCGATCGCTCGTGGTCTGATCGCTCTCGTTCCTCGGAGTCTTCTGGATCATCGGATTCTCGTATTGTCAGCTACCACTCCCGCCGCCGCTGCAGTGATTCTTCCGATTCCTCTTCGTCCTCTTCTTGCGGATGTGGATCTTCGAGCTCCAGCTCAGAGCCTAGCTGCGGATGCGGATCTTCGAGCTCTAGGTCTCCCAGTTCTTCCTCTTCTTCGAGCTGCCCGCGAAGCTCGTCTTCCAGCTCTTCCTCTTCGCGTCGTAGCTGCCGAGGAGACAAGCCCAGTGACGATTCCAAGTCGTCGAGTTCATCTCGTCACGAGACTCAGGGCTACATGCATGTGACCTTCACTTGAACAGATTGCATGTTCTAAAAATTACATAAAAAAAGTTTTAACATTACCCTAATGTTAAAATTAAAGATATAATGATTTATTAATAATTTAATCACTAACTGTTTTTCTGACTTTCAGAACAATTACTCGTCGTCGTTCTTTGTGGAAAATCTAACGCTTTTAACTTTTGGAGTCTCCTCCTCTATTTTCGTTTCCTCATCGTTTCCTTGTTGATTTTCTGTCCTCAGCCTTTGTATTCTAGAGTTACCATCGTGGACTTGATAATTATTAGATCGTTCTCTTATATGAGCAGGATTGCTGGGATAGGGAATTTTGTTCTCGTTATTTACTTGAGGTGTATTTGGTGCATTTGTTCCACAATTTCCAGAGCATTTAGGAGTTACTCCCATACTTCCTGTAACCTTCTGAGGTTGATATCCTTTTCCTTCTTCTTTATTGAGCGTTTCTTTAGTAACATTATCTTTATTAGGAGCTTTTACCTCATGTTTCTTATGTTCTTCTTTAATAGAATGTACTTTACCTTTTTCTTCATGGCTTGAAGAAGATTCATCTTTGGAGCTACCGTCCTTATTTCTGTTACCTCTATTTTTAGCTGCTCCGGTAGATCTACGCCATATAAAGAAAATAATCAGAATAATAATAACGACGATAACAACTGTAACGATCACTTTCATATCTCCAGTGAAAACACCCTTTATCTTATCTTTCCATTCGTCCATTTCTCAATTTATTTCAACGTTTTATTTTCCAAATTTATTTTATACGTTTATTTTTACGTTTCGTTTCTTTAAAAAACGAAAATAAATCAAAAAATTTGAAAATGCAAGAAGCCAAAATATTTTCAAATTTTTATCGCTGAAAAAATGGAAAATCGTCAGAAATTTGTGGAAATAATTTACAAAAATTTGAAAATGCGTTGGACTAAAATATTTTCAAATTTTCAATGCCAAAAATCAAAAATTATGGAAATTGGAAATGACAAAATAAATTGAGAAAAATATTTTTCTCAATAAAAATTTGAACTTTTCTTTTCAACTCAGAAAATGGATATTGGATCTTATTGTAAACTTGCAAATATTATAGCCATTATTGTTGTAATCATTATAGTTATAGTAATTATCGCAATTTTTATGATGGCTAGACGAAATACGTCATCTAACAATAAAAACGGTAACACAACAGAAAACATTAACATTATTATACCTGCTAATACTGGAACAAATACTGCATCTAATAATACTACAAGCAATAACACTACTAATAACAATACTTGCAGGCAAGTACCAACAAATCAACCGACAATACAGCCTATCAACCAAATAATTACTCCTCATATGATGAGAGATCTATTACTGGATGAGAAGTTGATTAAACAATGCGATTGCAGTTGGAGGAAAAAATGTATTCATGATAAATTAGAGAGGGATGAACATAAGAAACAATGTAATTGTCTATTTGGTAGAAGATGTCAACATGATAAAATAAAGAAACGTAAGCATTCAAGCGATTCTTCCTCTTCTTCTAGTGACTCGTCATCTTCTAGTGATTCTTCCTCGTCATCTTCTAGTGACTCATCGTCTTCTTCTAGCACTTTAGAACATAAGAGTAAGATTAAATATTTGAAGGCTTGCAAATGTAAGTTGAAGAAAGATTGTCCTCACGATCGTCAAAGTGAGCACGGAAGAGTAAAGCAATGCGGATGTAAGACGCATCTTCTTTGCCGTCACGATAGCAGATCGGCGTCTTCTAGCTCTTCTACACCTTCTTCTAGCTCCTCTTCTAAACCTTCTTCTAGCTCATCTTCGTCTTCTCATTTCTTTTCTGATTTTTCATCTTCGTCTAGCTCGTCATCTTCGCCGTCGTTCGATTCTTCGTCGTCATCTTCTTCTTCGTTATCTACTCCTTCTACCTCTTTTAGTTCCACCACTACTCCTTCTTCTAGTTTTTCTTCTGATTCTTCATCTTCTTATAGCAGGAAGAAAATGCCAAGTTGTAAAAAGAGATGTGGATGTACCTGTGGACCTTGTGGGCATGATCATCATAAGACAAAGAATATGATAGATAATCAAATAGGAGAAATATTTGAGCATCAGCCAGAGAACAATCAAAGTGATTTTATTGTAACTTCTGGTTCTTGTAGGAAATCTAGTTGCGGATGTCCTTGCGATCGAGAATGCTCTCACAATAAGAAGAAATGTTGTGTACCTATTCCTCAATTGAATTGTCAATTGTTCATGAACGGTGTTCTTACAACAACTTGTGGACTTAATCAAGCAGGACAACTTATAATATGCTTCTCGCCGATAGTTTGCTGTGATTGTGAGAATCAGATTATTAAATATACCCTTTATGTTAAGGCAGGAACTAATACAGTCAGTACGACCAATTTTGATGCTATATTTAATATAAGTCCTGGAGTTCAGTGTTTCACAACGCCGACGCTCGGATTAGGCGCCTGTATTAGTGCTATAATCACAGCAACATCTGCTTCTTGTGGTGAAGGCTTACCATCGGCTGTTTTCAATACGCCTTGTGTGACATGAACGTGTTATTCAGTAGTATTAATTTATATTGTTTAAAACAATATAAATCTTATCGTTCTTCTTTGACAATAGTTCCAAAAATCGTGTCAGTTAACCAGGATCCATAATGGCAATTTTGCCGTAAATGGTGCATCCAATGATGTTTAGTTGATGGAAAATAGCTATCAGGTATGGTATTGCTATCGTTACTATGACTCCAAACAAAATAGAAAGTCGCTAAGCATACCCAAATAATAAAGGCGCTCTTATCTGTATAGCCATAGTAGACTTGTATAATAAAAGGACCTACCATTAAATTTGGATAAATGAAAAATAGAACCTCTAAAGGATGCATGAAAAATGCAACGAAACAATCTTCAGCCTTTGTTATATGATGAATTCTATGTATATTATTATAAAGGAATTTTACCTTATGCATAAGTCTATGCACCCAATACATATATAATTCTTGTAAAAGCCAGTAGCACGCAAGCTCCAGAATTAATGTATAGCTATTATCTGTTATATCTTTATTAAAATTCATAATTGTTAAAGACCAAATTATAAACTGCCTCAGCATTAGAAAATTTAATAAAGAAGTTATTAATTCTATTACCGTAGAATTAGGATTTATTCCCTTTCTGTGATAAAGCCATACATGAAACGCTATGACTGCTACATCAATCAAAGTAGTATTGAAACCTTTTTGTAATTCTATCATTTTAATTAATGGATTTAATTTTTAAATCAAAATTTTCTCATCTCATTTACCACGAATCTTGTTAAAACAGGTAAAGTTCCATCAAGAACTTTTTTATGCAGTCTAATCAAATAGTTAATCTCTTCATCTGTTATGTTTCGTATTTCTTCTAATTCTTTGGAACGTTTTAAAGTTAATTCTTCATCTTCGTCTCGTTCGTCTATATCATATTTCTGAGATAAATCCATTATATGATCAAACCAGTCTCGCATTAATTGTTTTAAATTATTATCGTCAGGTGAATCATTAGCCTGCTGATTTCTATCATACACACGCACGTATCGATTCCTAAATTTTCTTAAAGCATCCTGATAAAACTCATTATAGTTTCTAGTTATGAAAGGATATAGTTTATTAATATTAACAATAAAATCTATCAGACTTGGAACATCGATAGATTTCGATTTAATATTATTATATGATTTAATGACCTTCTGAAATTTCTCATTAGGAGTATATTCATCAATTTCATTAATTTTTCTAAGAAAATCTTCTAAAGTAGAAGGATGATTTAGTTCAGAAATAATCATGTTGTATGTTTCTTGTTGCCAGGGATAAACATCAGATATAGCATATAATTTTAACAGCTTTTCTACGTCTATTCCTATTAAATTGGCATAATGAGTAATATTTATTTCTGTTTTATTAAGTATTTCTTCAATTTCCGAACTGTTTTTGTTATATGGTTCTTGATCCGCGATGCTCGGTAGCTTATATTTTAAGTTATATAATAAGTGTATAATATCAACTATTAACGGATATAAATCTTCTATCAAGTTAGGAGGAAATTCTTCACCTGGATACATTCTAAGATCATACAAACTATATTCAGCTGTTTCTGGGTACTTATGTAGAAACGAAAATGTACTATGATCATTTGAATATAACAATTCATAAATATTAAACGGATATTCAGCAAAATCGTCTCCTCTTATTTCATGTGTAAAATCTACGAATCTTTGTAAGCGATTACTTAATCTATAATAAGCTTTTCCATCTTCACTCATTAAAATCCATTTATAAATTTCTCTTGGATTATCTCCGTATTCTAATCGAATTCCTCTTTTTTGTAATAATTTTGTAAATAGGTATTGAGGAATGACGGTTCCGTCGGGCAACACAAAATTATAATTGCAATAACTGTTCAATTTAGAAGACGTATTGCAAAGATAGATAAGATCTTTACCTTCAATATTGCCTTTTAAAACGATATTAATAAAAACATCTCTAGGAAGGGTTTCTAGTTTATAAATAGAGTCCTTGCTAATTCCTATAGATTGATAATAAAGTGTCATTACATCTTCCCTATTGATCTCTCCTGTAGCTATAATCTGTTCAATAATATTATTTTGTTCCAAAGAAGTTTTAAATTTTTCAGAATTGAAAATACTTCTAACCAATTCAAACTTTTCCATTTGATTTTCTTTTAGATCCAATTATTTTTCTTTTCCTTATAAAAATGGAACCTCAAAGTTTTGCTTTAGTTAGAACAATTTTGAAAAGTCCCTTATTCCGAAGTCAAAATTTGCAACAACAGAAACAGACGTTAGATCAAATTATAGCTACAGGTGAAATTTCAACTGAAAATGTTTTCAAATTAATAATGGAAGTTCAAAGAGAAGAAGAGGTTCAACAGCAAACGGTTCGACAGCAATCGCCAATAAAACAAGTAGTAAAGAAATTAAATGACCAAGAATTAAACGATTTAATGGGGAAACCTTCAAATACAACATTATCGAATAGAAGTAAAATTTCTTTAGAAAGACTTTATGAATACTTAGCAAATAATTATCCTGATATGCAACTAATGGCTACCGTTGATAATGGAGATTGTTATTATGACGCTTTCGCTAAATCTGTTTCTATTATTCTTGGAAGAATTGTAACGATTCAGGATTTGAGAGCTATGGTAAGCGATTATGTTAACGATCCTAATAATGATCTCACAAAGATAAAAAGATTGTTGAAAAATAATTTCATGGAGTTTGTTAACTACGTTCATGAGGATTATAATTTGGCTAAAGCTAATAATAGATATCCAGTTTGGGGAAATACTCAAATCGACGGCGAAATTCTTTGTAAATATTATTTTAACCTTAATTTAAGAGAAATTTCAGAAGGATTTTTGGATGAAAGTTTAAGTTTAGAGCAAGGATTGGCAGTAGAAACAAATAGAGTTGCAGGAGATGTTTTTTATCCGTGGGGAGAATCACCTGAAACTCGTCAAAATACTGTTTTTATTGGAAATATTCCTGCACATTATTTGGCAATCGTCCCTAAAAATAAAGGGAATTTACAACCTAATCAACCCTATATTAGAAAATATCAATCGTCGATTGTTGTAAATCCTATTCCTATGTCTCCGATTAGGACATCAGAAGAAATGTTCGTCGATAAACAATCTTTTTCTCCCAATCCTAGATATTCTGCTGAAGAATCAGAGGACGAACAGGAAGAATGGACTGAAGAAGATGCTATAGTTTTTTGTGACGCCTGGTTAGAAGGAAGTAACAGGACAGATAACGAAAGTATTGGAGATTTTCTTCAATACTTAGTACAAAATGATTTTAATATAAATAATATTCAAAACATTACAGATTTATGTAATATTTTCAATAAGAGAAGAATGGAAGCTAAAACGAGAAAAGAAGCGGAAGCGAAACGTAAAGCGGATGTTATTAGAGAACAATTGAGACAGCAAGAATTGCAAACTAAACAAAAAGAAGAAGAGAAAAGAAAACAACAAGCTGACGAATCTAAAAGAATAGAAGAATTAAATAGAGTTTATCAAGATTATCTACAACAGGCACAAGGTTATCTTAGAGGTTATTATGAACAATCATTTCCATAGTATCAGGCTACATTAAAAGCTTTGTACGAAAATGAATTAAAATACTCGACTAAAGATTACAAGCAGAAATGGGCTAACATAATACGAACTAATTTTGGTTGAAATTAGCAAAACTCCAAATAAATAAGTCATAACCAAAGATGGAACAGAAGAAATATTTCTAAATTATTATACAATTAATTGTATAATAAATAATTTTACTGTTTGATCACTACTGTTCTTTAAGAAAAACGAAACTGGAAAATTTTAAAGAAAAAATTAAAATAAACATTTAACCGAGATTGGAGATGAGTTCCTCAAAGAAGAGAGAACGTGATGATCAAGAAAAACTAGATAATCATGATAAACAAATGTCTAATAAAGAAATGTTTGAACTCCTTCTTAACGACGAGAATCGCATTTTGACTAGAGTCTCTAAGAAAAGTATTAGAGACGAGTTTAAAAGGGGAGAGCTTAGAGATAAAAATACGCCTAAGTATAAAACTTGGATTCGTCTTTGTTCGAAGGATGACGCCGATATTATTTTTGAATTTAGTGAAAATAAAGGAGTTACTCAACGACTTTATGGAAGGCAGATGAAAGCTGCCCAACAGAGCGATGAATATACTATTCAAATTAAAGACATAGAAGTAGATTATAAAGAAAAGACAGATGAACATCGATGGAAAAAATTTGTCGTTATTGGTGGAAGATCTAAATACAAAATAAATGTTAAAAATGGCAAGTATGTGGTCGATTCTGATCCTTCCAAAAAGTCTAAAGAAGAGGAAGACGACAATGAAGAAGATGATGAAGAGGAGGAAGATGATGACGAAGAAGAAGAGGAAGAATACGAAGAGGATGAACTATCTGACGCACCTGTGAAGAGACGGATAGTTGAGAGTGATGATCCTCTTCAAAATATTTTTAAACAAGTTAAAGAGGGAATGAAATTTGAAGAATTTAAAGCTTTAATTGAAAGGGAACAAGACATTTACGCATTGAAAGTATGTGAACGTAATGATCCGACAATTTCTCAGAAAATTAACGAGGAAAAGAATGTTCTCATTGCAAAATACGAAGCAGAATTGATTACCGTCGCTAAAGATGTCAGATCGCAATTGAGAGAATCTTTGAGACCTCAAATCGAGAAAGAATTGCGTGACAATTGGGAGAAGCAAATGGTAGAAAAGAAGGAGTATCGTGGATTTTACGATACTCAATTGAATTTAATCAAAGCTAGCATTAGACAAAAGATAGAGCAAACTGAGTCTGAAAAATTGAGAGAAGAAGCAAGGGCAGAACTGAAAGCAAAATATCTTACTCCAGAAAAGATAAAACATTTGGAAGGCGTTTTCGAGGACAATCTTGAAGCGAAGGTTTACAATGACTTGCAAGATAGTATCAAAAAGAAACTGATTGCAACTCAATCAGAACAGATCGAAGAAAGAGCTAAGCAAGAACTCATCAGGGAAGCCAAAATGAAACAGAATAGGAGTTTGACGCAAACTCCCTCACCTTTCAAAGTTCCTCTTTCAATGGAAGAGGTGAAAAACAATTACCTCAAAACCGTTCAAGGTTATGTTCCTCCGCCAAATAAGTGAGGAATAAAAAAACTAACATAAATCCGGAATTCTACCGGTATCTTTATTATTACGACATCATTTGTCGTAATATTTCTATTAATGAATTGAGATTTATTCATCATTGTTCTTAACTTTTGAAAGATATTTATTTCTCTCAATATCTTTATTAGAAATATAGTGCCAAGGAAAAGGATAAAGAGGATTTCTTATATCTTCTCTTGATCGTTTAATAAGTAAATTTTCTTTGTCTATTATCGATTTTGTTATTTCAATATTTTCAATATTGTTAAAAACATCCTTTAAAAAATCTAGATCGATAAGCTTAAATAATAAAAATATAATATCCTTACCCAACTTTCCAAAATAAGGATTTTCACGTTTCCTTAATTTCCAAATTAGAAACATTGTAAATTTTTGAGAAATGCAAAGACCGGTCTTAAATGGAACATATTGAGACCCCCAATAATTTTGAAAATTCACACCGCCGCATGGCTTAAAATTGAAGATAGCGAATTCTATAACTTTTAATCGTTTTAATGCCGGGATTAGAATTGCATCAATTTCATTAGTTCTTGCTGTTATAATTTCATCTCCTTTATGACAAAGTTTCTTGTATTCATCCAGATTGCTATCGCTTGTAGGAAATTCAGAGATAAGTTTTTTAGCTTCAGTTCTAATTTTCCAATATTCTTCTATATTCGCTTCACCAAGATAATAACAGATATCCGAATATTCTTGCAACTGAATTAAAAGCTCTCGTATTTTAGGAAATATAATAATATTACTGGTTAAAGATAGCAAATATTCACAATTGGTTATTCGATAAAAAGAAAAAATATAATCTAATTTATTATCTATCACATAACTTAAAACCAAATAGTCCGCATGACATTTCTTATTTTTGTTACCGGTTAATAGGAATAGAGATAAATATCTAGTTTTTAAATCGTTAGTTATATTAGGATGGAAATCTATTTTTTCTATTACTTTATTTACAGATATTTTTTCATCTTGATTTTTATCTTTTATGACACGATTGTTTCCGCTATCTGTTTCACGAACTATAAGATCGATACCAGGAAGAGAATAAGATTTATATATGCTTGTAAATTCGTTAATAATTTCTTTATGCTTGTGAAAATAATCTATTAATCCAAACGATAATCCAGGAAATAACACATTATAACCTAAATTAAAATATTTTTTACAATTCTTTAAATTAATAGGATTTTCATTTTCTGCATCTATCGGGCAGATTCCATAATAATGACAAAGAGCCGCATCTAAAGTAAAATAAATCATACTTGAAGTTTCGTTATTTTCTGACAATGAAAGATTTGGAGATGGTTCATAAAAAACTTTCGATAGAATTTGGTCAAAACTGGCGATTAAGGATTGTTTTGATGGAAAGATTTTATGAATAATTCGAATATTTTCTTTAAAAACTTGATTCAAGTCTATGGTTGTCGAGTTTACATCTCGTGATATAAATATTTCTTTTATAGATGTTATCTTTTTGAAAATAGTTTGAAGTTCATTCAATAAATTACTGTAAATTTTAAAAGCCATTTCTTGTTGTACTATCGGATCTTTAGTATTACAAACCTCAGCTGAAATGAGATATATACTTATATCGGTTTGCTTATTAATTATGTTTTCTCCATCTTTTGTAAATCTTCCACAATAAGCAAATGGAAAATCTCCAGCTATGACATAATTATCATATTTTAATTCGGATAGAAATCCCATATCTCTGTGTAGAACATCTTGAACATTTTCATATTGTTCAAATTCGTAATCTCGGCAAATACCATTTCCTGCAAATAGGCGTTCAAAATCTTTTACAAATGTTAATCGTGGTTTATCACGTATATCGTCATGACAAATGCTAGTATACGGAACTAAAACAACATCATTAGGATATAAACGATTATATCGAGAAACCATTAAGATAAACTTAAGAATATCTCGCGGATGCCATTTAAGGAAACTTTTAAAAGTTTCAATCGAAACGAGATTGTGACTAGTCTTCATCTTTTTTAAAAGTAGTGACAGAAAAACCTTTTTCTCAGTTTTAATAAAGAAAGATAGTATTTAAATCGGTAACAAGTTTGCCAAAATATTGTAACATTACAATATTTAATCTTCGAATAACTTTTAATTGCTTTTATTCTTTAATTGATCGTCGTTTGTGTCTTGTTAGAATCCTCGCTCTGCATAAAGGGCAAGTTGAAAGTTTTGTAGAACAATCTTCACAAGTAGCCTCATGATTACACGGAAGAAACTTAATTAATCTTCCAGGAAACGATTCAAAGCATACTACACAATCAATTGCATCTTGAAATTCGTCTCCTTCTTTAATTTCTCCGTGCGGTATTTCTATGCTGTTAGCTATTGGAATTATTTTAACAGAAATTTGACTGAGAAGAAATGGATGATAAATATCGAGATAATCTTTTCTATCTTCCGGATAGAATCCATTCTTCCACCATTCCTGCATTATTTCTTCGATTTTATTATTGAATCCGTCAATGGTTTGTTTATAAAGAATTCTTTTAGAGTAATACCATAAAGATGCAGTATACGGCATTGACTTTTCACTACTCTTCATTAAATCATGTAAGAACCTTTCTTTATTTACTTCTCCATTGTTTGTATATTTTTCTCGAATAATTCTATTATAATCAAGTTGCGCATGGTTAATAATGCGAGAAACATCCATAAGTCTAACGTCACTACAATCAATATTTAATTTAGAAATTTCTGCAGAAAATAATCTACGAAAACCTGGACCTAAAATATGCTTTCTGTCGGTCGCGAATCTACGTCTATCATCTTTGTAAAGTATCCAGATATATAAAGATACCATTCTTGAAATAAATAAGTTATTAATAACAATGTCTTCATTAAGATCGAAAAGATTAGGACATAGCAATTGATATAATTTAGGAGCCAAAAACTTTGGCTTTCGAATTCCTTTATCATATTTAAAATCTTCATCTGCTAGTTCCCTTTCTTTCTTTAGCGCTAAAACTCTACGTTCCCTTTCTTCGCTAGTTTCTTGAGATCTGAGTTCTCGGTCCTTTTTAATCCTTTGTTCTCTTTCCATCTTTCTAGCCTCTTTTTGTTGTTTTTCAAGTTGCCCTTCAGGTGTTTTCTCATATTCCTTTTTAAATTTCTTCGATTTTCTTTCACGACATTTTACGGTATGCAAATAATAGGCGTCTTCTTTAGAAGTCTGACAACATTTTATATTATTACAATACCATCTAAATTTCAATTCAGCATTGTGATAAAAATATCCCTTTCTTTTTAATTGATGAACATCATCATATCTTTTGATATCGCAGTTATTACAAGTGAAACATTTAGTACATCTTTTATTTCCTTTATCGTCTGTCTTAACATTCATTTTAATACGCGGTAAAATAATTATTTTACCATCCTTAATGGTTTTAGTATCTTTCATCTCTGCAGGAAATTTAATATTACAAATAGTACATAGACATTCACAAGAGGTTTGACATTTATGACAATGAGCTTTCATAACTTCAAGTTTTTAAATTATTTTCGAAAATAATTTATTTCATTTTTCCATTCGTATAGCGTTTATACGAATTTTTATTTTTACTTTTTTATTTACTTATAAACGGTTAATTATTCTTTTCATTGTTCATTGTCGAAGAATCCTTTGTTGTAGATTTTCTCGATTTGAGCTCGAAGTTCATGTAGATCTTTCAACCATAAGTCTTCAGGAAATACTTGTTTGTAATACTCTATTTCTTTCTGAAGGTTTCCTAATTCCTTTTCCAGTTTTCTTAGGCGCTCCGTTGTTAAAGTTTTTAAAGGCATCATAGTAAAGTCGTCGCCGTCACCTCCTTTTTCTACTGGCCGTTTATCACAAGGATATCCTCTAGCTTTCATCTCCGGCTTGTATTCTTCTTTTCTCCTCTTTTCTAGAACAAGTCTTTTGTTAAGAATATCGTCAATAAACATATATCTTAGAGAGGCTTTCTTAAAATCTTTTTCCAATTCTCCTATTTTGTACTGCCTTCTCCTTTCATAGATTTCTAATCTATCGGGACACCAGCTACACAGAATTTCAAAAATGTAATCATATTTTGTAGGAATTCCTTTATTATCGATCAATGTCATGTTAGAAAGATTTATAGTTCTACATAATTTTAATTTCTCAACAGTAGGCGCATGCATTCCATAAATTCTAAAATCAACAATAGAACCTACGGTAGGATTCTCAAATGTTCTTAAAATAGCTTTGTCTGGACTTTCTTCATAAAGTTCTTCTTGTTTGGTAAGCCATTGTTTGTACGCCTCAATAGAAGTTTCTACTGGAAGTTCAGTTACAAAAGTTACATGTAACTGCTCCGTAAATGTTCCTAGATTAAGAAATTTCTCATGAGGTTTATTAGCGATTCTTCTAATTTCTCCATTATAACCTTTCCACCACGGAACAAGTTCGGGTTTACTAGCAACATCAATAAGAAGATCAGTTATAGGAATGTCTCTTTTAGCTTTCTTTTCATTTACCCATGCGATAATCCAATCGCAAACAGTAATAGGATTATGAGGAGGAATTTTAGTACTCCAACCAGTTCCAATACCTTCAGTTTTATTAACAATACACATAGGAATAACAGGATACATCATTTCTGGTTCAATAGCTTCACCTTCATCGTAAAGGATCTTCATTAAAGGCCAATCTTCCTTGCGATAAATATAATATGCTATAGGATGAAGAGCTAACTTCAAATATCTTGGAGGAGATGCGTCTTTCCCTCTTAATCTTCTATCTCCGAAATTTCCTTCTCCATCTATTAAAGGAAGATTATTGGGACCAGTTAAATAATTTTGCCCCATTCCAACAATACTGTCATACAAAGCGATATCTCCAAAATGATAACCAGCTTTTTCCATAACGTAACCGGCAAATTGGATAAGTTTAATCTTCTTTTTCTTAGATTCTGCAGAATTGAATTTCATAAAAAGAGCATACAAAACTTTTCTATGAACCGGTTTCATACCATCCATTAATCTAGGAATTGCTCTAATAACTGAAGCTTTACTAAATGCTCTATATTCTTCTTGGAAAAAATCTGTGATAGGACGAGGAGTAATATAATTAGCTTGAGAATCGGGATCAAATGCAGAAATCCATTGCTTCCTTTCATCTGTCATTTTTATGTCAAAAGCTAATTTTAGCATATCATCGGTTTGAGGATCTACAGCATAAGTAATAATAACTGGATTTGCAAATAGAGATTTTAGAATTTTATCGTCATTAGCAGTCCATGAACCTAATCCCTTTTTATAATCCATTTCCCAGTCATTAAGATTTCCTACATTCTTCTGCCAGATAAGAAACTGTTTGTGATAGTAAAATTTCATAATCTGTTTAGTACGCTTATTGATCGCGACTACTACAGGAGTAAGCAAAGCTAAAGTGAAAGAAAAGGGAGCGATAGATCTCAGATAAGTAAAAATAAATTTAATACCCAATCCCGTAATATGTTGACC
>Ga0070740_10001451_pt1 | contig 32493 bp, 27 predicted proteins | sample Coa_R2_FD_67286 | JGI IMG/M metagenome (GOLD analysis project Ga0070740, IMG submission 67286) | Surface soil microbial communities from Centralia Pennsylvania, which are recovering from an underground coalmine fire - Coalmine... | ecosystem: Environmental > Terrestrial > Soil > Unclassified ...
TTGCGGATATGGCCGATGTGCAGCGGCGTCTCGCGCAGCAGCAGCACCAGCCGGCGCCGCTCCTTCAATACGACATCGGCGGCACGCGAGATCAGATTGGCGGTATTACCGGTGGCGATTTCCGACATGGTCTTGATCGAGCACGGCGCGATCACCATGCCGCGCGTCGGGAATGAGCCGCTCGAACACGCCGCGCCGACATCGCTGTTGGGATGGACAACGGTCGCCAGGCGCTCGACGTCGGCGAGCTTGAAGCTCGTTTCGTAGGCAAGCGTCATTTGCGCGGCGCGGGAGACGATCAGATGCGTTTCGACGTTGCAGGCGCGCAGCATCTCGAGCAGCCGGACGCCGTAGACGGCGCCCGACGCACCGGTTATGCCGACAAGCAGAGGACCGGGAGATTTGATCGCAACGTGTTTCATGTCGTCGACGAGTCGGGCTATCCTTTAAGGTTGCGCCACAATATTCCCTTAACCGGCCGTGCAGCAAGCTCTTTACGGTCCGCAAGCTGTTGGTTTTTCCTCGGTTTTGCGGTCAACTCGCGCCCCTTGCCGCCTTCGACTTCATGACCGACCAACCGCCAAAGTTCCGCTTTATCGGCCAGCCGGTGCCGCGCCACGAGGATGCGCGGCTCCTCACCGGCCGCGGGCAATTCAGCGACGATTTCAGCTTTCCGGGCCAGACCTATGCGGCGATGGTGCGCTCGCCGCATGCGCATGCGCGCATCTTGCGCATCGACAAGAGCGCGGCGCTTCGCCTGCCCGGCGTACTCGGCGTCTTCACCGGCGCCGACTGTGCCGCCGACAAGCTCGGCCCCATCCCGCACGATCCGCTGCCGAAAACCAAATACGACATGAAGCTGCACGGCCCGGGCGGCGGCGAAGTCTTCATCGGTCCGCATTTTCTGCTGCCGGCGGACAAGGCGCGTCACGTCGGCGAAGCCGTTGCCATGGTGGTCGCCGAGACCAAGGCGCAGGCACTCGACGGTGCCGAAGCGGTCGTCGTCGACTATGAGGAGCTGCCTTGCGTCACCCATTCCGAAGATGCGATGCAACCGGGCGCTCCCGCCGTCTGGGAGGAAGTTCGCGACAATATCCTGGTCGATACCCGGTTTGGCGACGCCGCGGAAACCGATCGCGCCTTTGCCGCTGCCGCGCATGTCGTCGCTATGAACTTTCATGTCGACCGGGTGACCGGCGCGCCGATCGAGCCGCGCGCGGCGGTCGCGCACTACGATGAGGCGACCGGGCGCTACACGATCTACGCCGGCAGCGGCGGCGCGGTCCGCCAGAAGCGCGAGCTCGCCGCCGTGCTCGGCGTCGAGGCCGATAAGATCCGGGTGCTGTCGCACGACGTCGGCGGCAATTTCGGCACGCGCAACCGCGTCTATGTCGAATTCGGCCTGGTGCTGTGGGCGGCGCGCAAGCTCGGCCGGCCGGTCAAATACACTGCGACGCGTTCGGAATGCTTTGTCAGCGATTACCAGGGCCGCGATCTCGTGGCCAAGCTTGAACTGGCGCTGGACAAGCGCGGCCGTTTCCTGGCGCTGCGCGCAACCAACATCAGCAATGCCGGGGCCCGCTGCGTCTCGCTGTCGCCCCTGAGCAAGGGCGCCGGACTGATCACCGGCAGCTACGACATTCCCGTTGCCTCATTGCGCGCCGTCTCCGTCTTCACCAACACGGTGCCGACCCAGGCTTATCGCAGCTCCGGACGGCCGGAGGTCACCTTGGCCATCGAGCGGCTGATCGACATCGCCGCCAAGAAGCTCGGCATCGACCGCGTCTCGCTGCGCCGTCGCAACCTGGTGCGGCCGAAGGCAATGCCGTACCGCAACGCCGTCGGCATGCGCTACGACAGCGGCCAGTACGAGGCCAATATGGACCTGGCGATGCGGCTTGCCGACTGGGACGGCTTTGCCGCACGCCGCCGCGAGGCGAAGAAACGCGGCAAGCTCTTGGGCCGCGGCCTCGCCAATTACGTCGAATCGTCGATCGGCTCGCCGAAAGAGCAAACCCGCATCACGGTGCGGCCGGATCGCCTGGTCGAGGTCGTCATCGGCACGCAGCCGGCGGGACAGGGGCACGAAACCAGCTTCGCCCAGGTCGTTTCCGACCTGATCGCAGTGCCGCTCGACACCGTGCGCATCATCCTTGGCGACACCGACGTGGTGAAGGCGGGCGGTGGCACGCATTCGGGGCGTTCGATGCGCCATGCCGCGACGGTCTTCTCGCTGGCGGCCACGGACCTGATCGGCAAGGGCAAACGCGCGGCCGCCGCTATTTTCCAGACCACGCCGGACAATGTCGAATTCAGGGACGGCCGCTTTGCGACGCGCGAATCCAACCGCAGCTTCGACATGCTGGAGTTGGCGCAGGAAATGACCCGCCACAAGCTGCCGGACGATTTGGCGGGCGGTCTCGCCGTCGTCACCGACAACGAGATGCACGACCCGGTCTTTCCCAACGGCTGCGCCGTCTGCGAAATCGAGATCGACCCGGAAACCTGCGCCTTGCGCCTCGTGCGCTATGCCTCGGTCGACGATGTCGGCCGCTGCATCAACCCGCTGATCGTCGACGGCCAGACCCACGGCGCGATCGTTCAGGGCATCGGCCAGGCGCTGTGGGAGCAGTGCGTGGTTGAGCCCGCATCCGGGCAGCCGCTGTGCGGCTCGTTCATGGATTATGGCATGCCGCGGTCCGACCGCCTGCCCTCCTTCGACACCAGAATCGTCGAGGTGCTGTCGCCGACCAATCCGCTCGGCATCAAGGCAGGCGGCGAAGGCGGCACCACCGCGGCGCCCGCAGTCATCGTCAGCGCGGTAGTGGACGCGCTTGCGCCCTACGGCGTCGACGACATCAAGATGCCGGTCACGCCCTGGCGCATCTGGCAGGCGATTCACGGCGGCAAGGACCCGCCCCGCCGAACCTGAAGGCGCTTGCGGGCGCCGTCGAAAGGCTTCAATCTTGATTGCAGATCAACGCCGGGGTTATCAGATGATGCGACATGGATTTTTGCTTCTCGTTCTGCTGTCCGGACTGCTTGCGTCCGGCATTGATGCCGCGCCGGCACAAAGCCTGTCGGGCAAGCAGATCAAGATCGTGGTGCCTTATCCGGCGGGCGGCACCGGCGACGTTGTGGCGCGCCTCATCGCCCAGACCATCGCCGAAAAAACCGGCCAGACCATCATCGTCGAGGACCGGCCCGGCGCCAGCTCGATCGTCGGCACGGAGTTCGTTTCGCGCGCGACGCCCGACGGAACGACCCTCCTGCTTGCCGAAAATCCGTTCATCCTGAGCGCCATCCTGTATCCCGGCCATTACGATCCGGTGAGCAGCTTCGAGCCCGTCTGCTATGTCGCGGCGACGCCGGCGGTGTTCGCGGTCAGCAGCAAATCCGACATCCAAAGCCTCGCCGATTTCATCAAGCTGGCGAAGACGAAGGCGGGGGCGGCGTCCTACGGCAGCACCGGTCCGGCGTCGATCGTCCATATCGCCGGCGAACTGTTCAAGCGCGACGCCAAGATCGACGTGACCTATGCGCCCTATCCCGGCTCGCCGCCGGCGATGAACGCCACCCTTGCCGGCACCATCACCGCCGTGATGGCCAACTATTCCGACCTCAAGGGGCAGATCGACGCCGGCACGTTGCGTCCCATCGCCGTGCTCACGAAGAACCGCGTCGACGCACTGCCGAATGTGCCGACTTTGGCGGAAAACGGCTTCAACGACCTCGACGCCTCGGTCTGGTTCGCCTTTGTCGTCCCGGCCAAGACACCGAAGGAGACGATCGCCCAGCTCAGCGGCTACATCTCCGATGCCGTCAAGGTGCCGGCGGTGGCCGAGCGGCTCAAGGGCCAGGGCATGTTCGTGAAGCTGTTCTGCGGCGCCGAATTCGGCAGCTTCCTGGCCGATCAAAAAAGCAAATACACCGAGTTCACCCGCGCCTTCGATATCAAGCCCTAGGATCGGCAATGCTGATCGTGGTCGGATTGGCTTTCGAAGCGCGGATTGCCGCGCAATCCGGCCTGCCTGTGGTGTGCGCAGGCAATCGCGGCGACCTCGACGCGGCACTCGGCGATGCCATCGACCCGACCTGCCAAGGCTTGATCAGCTTCGGCGTCGCCGGCGGTCTGCGGCCCGGGTTGAAGCCCGGAACCTGCATTGTCGGAACTGCGGTGGCCACCGCCGGCCGCCGCTTTGCCACGGACGCGCGCTGGTCGGAAAGGCTGCTGCAGCGGCTGCCGCACGCGGTCGCCGGCATCGTCGCCGGCGTGCCACAGCCGGTGACGACGGCCGCGGCGAAAGCCGCCCTTCACCGCGACACTGGCGCCGACGCCGTCGACATGGAATCGCACATCGTCGCCGCCTCGGCGGCGCAGCACCGATTGCCGATGGCGGTCATTCGCGTGATCTGCGACCCTGCGGCGCGCGCGCTGCCGGACATGGCGTTGCGCTCGGTGCGCGCCGACGGAACGACCAATGTCATGACGTTGCTCGGTTCGATTGCGCGCCAACCCCGCCACCTCCCGGCCATGATCCGGCTGGCGCTCGACGCACGCAGTGCGCGGGCGAGCCTGCAGCATTGCGGCCGGCTTCTGGGGCCTCGTCTCGGCCTGCCGGGCCTCGCCGAAACCGCCTGGCGCGAGCCGGTCCGGGTCGGCGCCGGCTAGAGCGGACGCACCCCAGCGCCGCGCCGAGTTCCCGTTCGAAAACTTTCATAACGGTGCCGCCGTTTCGTCGACTTCGCGTCCTAAATTTCCGGCATATTAATTGCGTCGGCGGACGCGAAGGTGCCAAGCTGGCTAGACGGCATGTCGGAGGCTGATCACAAACGGGGTTGCATGGTGCTGCCGAGGCATGTCGCGGCGCGCTTTTTGGCTTTGCTGCTCGTTTTGGCAGCGGCGTCGCCGTCGCAGGCGGTTGACGATCCGAGCGGCGACTGGCTCGTCGCCAAGCGCTACGCCATCATTCGGATCGCGAACTGTGGCGGGCAAATATGGGGTATCGTATCCTGGGCCTTGCGACCGGAACTGGACAAGAACAACCCCGATCCGTCGAAACGAAGCCGCCCCACCTTGGGCATGCCGGTGATCCTCGGCATGACGATGAGCAAGCCGCAAGAGTGGAGCGGCGAAATCTACAATTCGCGCGACGGCCGGACCTATGACGCCAGCATCAGCCTGTCGAAACCGGACGTTCTTCACGTCGAGGGATGCGTGCTCGGCGTCTTGTGCGGGGGTGAGGACTGGACCCGCGTCACCCGCAGCACGACGGGCGCCCCGATGGACTCGCCGAACGCAGGACTAAGCTCGCCCGAAACGCCGGAGGCCATTTGCACGAGGCTGACGAGCGCTGCGGGGAACGCTCATTAGCGCGGCCGGATGCCGCGCCGCCGTAGCCGGCCGTTTCGATCCCGACCGGGACTGATCCAAGTCGTTTTGGCCCCGCCAAAGTGCGGCAAGCGCGCCCATTGCGTATCGTCGGCAAGCCCCGCATTGTCCACCGGTCATGCAAGATGAAAAAGAAAAGGTAGCTTTGTCCTCGATCGCGGCGTCGGCGGCTTTGACCGTCGCCAAGGCCATCGTCGGATTCTTGACCGGCTCGCTCGGCATCCTGTCGGAAGCCGGCCATTCGCTGATCGATCTCGGCGCGACGGTGATGACCTATGCGGCGGTGCGCGTGTCCGGCAAGCCGGCCGACGAGCAGCACCAATACGGCCACCACAAGTTCGAAGCGGTATCGGCGCTTGCCGAAACCGCGCTGCTGTTCCTGCTGTCGGGCGTGGTGATCTGGGAGGCGATCAAGCGCCTGCTGGAGCACGAAGGTCCGCCAGTCGAAGCGAGCATCTGGGCGTTCATCGTCGTCGTCGGCTCGATGGTCGTCGATTTGCTGCGCTCGCGCGCGCTGTCGCACACCGCGCAGAAAACCAAGAGCCAGGCGCTTGAGGCCGACGCGCTGCATTTTTCGTCCGATCTGGCATCTTCGTTTGCCGTGCTGGTCGGCCTCGTCGGCATCCGTTTCGGTCTTGCCTGGGCGGATTCGGCGGCGGCGCTGGTGGTGGCGGTGCTGGTCTGCATTGCCGGCTGGCGGCTCGGCAAACGCACCATTGATACCCTCACCGACGTCGCGCCCGCAGGCGTTGCGGACAGAATTTCGGCGATTGCCGCGACGGTGCCGGGCGTGGTGCGTGTCGAGCAGGTGCGGGCGCGCGCCGCCGGCGAAAAGACCTTCGTCGACCTGACGGTCGGCGTCAGCCGCACCCTGCCGCTCGATCGCGTCACCGCCATCAAGGGGGCCGTTGCCGCGGCCGTCCGCGCGCAGATCGCCGAAGCCGAGCCGACCGTGACCACCGATCCGGTCGCGCTCAGCAGCGAAACCGTGATGGACCGCGTGATGGTGATTGCCCGCAACCGCGCGCTTGCCGTGCATCACGTGACCGTCCACGAAATCGAGGGGCGGCTCGCGATCTCGCTCGATCTGGAGGTTGACGGCAAGCTATCGCTGCGCGCCGCGCACGAGCAGGCCGACGGCCTGGAAAAGGCCATCGCCGACGAGATCGGCGCCAGCGTCGAAATCGACACCCATATCGAGCCGCTGCAGCCGCACCGCGCCGCCGGCCGCGAAGCGCCGCCCGAGCGCGTCAGAGCGATCGCGGCGGCGCTTGCCGAATTTGCCGCCGACGGCCGAACCATCCGCGACGTGCATAACGTTCGCGTGCGCGAGACCGACGACGGCGAGATCGTCAATTTCCACTGCCGCGTCGATCCTTCGCTCACCGTTCAGGCGGTGCACGAGAAGGTCGACATGCTCGAACGCGCGCTGCGCCAGCGCTCACCCTCGATCAAGCGCGTTATCGGCCACGCCGAGCCGGTGAAGTAGCCGTCTGTTCGGGGCCGGCCCAAGACCGGAATCCGGAATCCAGTGACCGAATGCGAATTGGATGGCTGGAGCCCGGATCGCCGCCTTCGGCGGCGTCCCGAATGACCGTCAGGGGATAAGCACGGCAGCGCCTTGCAGGCGGCCGTCGCGTAAATCCGCGAGCGCCTCGTTGGCGCGGTCGAGCGGATAGCGAGTGATTTCCGTCCTGATGCCGGCTTTTGGGGCGATGTCGATGAATTCACGCGCATCCTGGCGCGTCAGGTTGGCGACCGAAACCACCTGGCGCTCCTGCCACAGCAGCGCATAGGGAAAGCTCGGAATGTCCGACATGTGAATGCCGCCGCAGACGACGCGGCCGCCTTTCTTTACCGCTTTGAGCGCCGCCGGCACCAGGGCGCCGACCGGAGCGAAGATAATCGCGGCATCGAGCGGTTCCGGCGGCGTCTCGTCGGCACCGCCCGCCCAGACAGCGCCGAGCGACCGGGCAAAGTCCTGCGCCGCCGTGTCGCCCTTGCGCGTGAAGGCATAGATCCGCCTGCCCTGCCAGCGCGCCACCTGCGCCAGGATATGCGCCGCGGCGCCGAAGCCGTAGAGGCCGAGCGCCTCGCCCATGCCTGCCATGCGGTAGCTGCGCCAGCCGATCAAGCCGGCGCACAGCCACGGCGCAATCTCGGCGTCGCCGCCCGTCTCGCCCAGTGCAAAGCAAAAGCGGGCGTCACCGATGGCATGGGTGGCATAGCCGCCGTCGCGCGTGTACCCGGTAAAGATCGGCCGGTCGCACAGATTCTCGCGGCCGCTGCGGCAATAGGCGCAGGCGCCGCAGGTCGACCCCAGCCAGGGCACGCCGACGCGCTCGCCCACGACAAAGCCGCTGACGCCGGGGCCGAGGGCCGCGACCCGGCCCACAATTTCATGGCCTGGGATCAGCGGCAGCTTGGGCTGCGCGAGTTCGCCATCGACAACATGCAGGTCGGTGCGGCACACGCCGCAGGCGGCAACGGCGATCAGGATCTCGCCTTCGCCCGGCGACGGCAGCGGCCGCTCGCGTAGGGTGAGCGGCCTGCGCGGCGCATCCAGTATCATGGCACGCATATTCGCCGTCATTCGTCCTTCCAATTCGCACGCAGACATTCTAGATCAAAACCGTCATGCGTACCGACACGGCCCAGCCCATCCGCCTCAAGGACTACCGCCCGCCCGACTGGCTGGTGGAAACCGTGTCGCTCGATGTCGCGCTGCACCCGACGCAGACGCGGGTGCGCGCCAGGCTTGCGCTCAAGCCCAATCCGCAGGTGCCGGCGGCGCCGCTCGTGCTCGACGGCGACGGCCTATCGCTCATGGCGCTCAGGCTCGACGGCGCCGAACTCAAACCCGACAGCTACCGCGCGACACCCGATCAGCTGACGATCGCGCAGCCGCCCAACGGGCCCTTCACGCTCGAGATCGAAACCCTGGTCGACCCCTCCGCTAACACCCAGCTTTCCGGACTTTACCGCTCGAACGGCACCTATTGCACGCAGTGCGAGGCGCAAGGCTTCCGCCGCATCACCTATTTTCCCGACCGGCCCGACGTCATGGCGGTCTACACCACGCGCATCGAGGCCGACAAAAAAGAGGCGCCGGTGCTGCTGTCGAACGGCAATCTCGCCGACGGCGGCGACCTGCCGGGCGGGCGGCATTTCGCGGTCTGGCACGACCCACACCCCAAACCGTCCTATCTATTCGCCCTGGTCGGCGGCGATCTGGCGCACGTCGAGGACAAGTTCCGCACCATGTCCGGCCGCGACGTAACGCTGCGCATTTATGTCGAGCACGGCAAGGAAAATCGCTGCGCCTACGCCATGGATGCGCTCAAGCGTGCGATGCGCTGGGACGAAACCGCGTTCGGCCGCGAATACGATCTCGACATCTTCATGATCGTCGCTGTGTCCGATTTCAACATGGGAGCGATGGAGAACAAGGGCCTCAACGTCTTCAACGATAAATACGTTCTGGCCAGCGCCGACACCGCGACGGACGCCGATTTTGCCGGCGTCGAAGCCGTTATCGCGCACGAGTATTTCCACAATTGGACCGGCAACCGCATCACCTGCCGCGACTGGTTTCAGCTCTGCCTTAAGGAAGGACTCACCGTTTTCCGCGACCAGGAATTCACCTCCGACATGCGCTCGCGCGCCGTCAAACGCATCGCCGACGTGCGGGGCTTGCGCGGCGCCCAATTCGTCGAGGATGCGGGACCCTTGGCGCATCCGGTGCGGCCGGAGACCTACAAAGAGATCAACAACTTCTACACCGCGACCGTCTACGAGAAGGGCTCCGAGGTCGTGCGCATGATGCAGACCTTGATTGGCAAGGAGAAGTTCCGCGCCGGCATGGACCTTTATTTCGCGCGCCACGACGGCGAGGCCGCGACCGTCGAGCAATTCGTGCAATGCTTTGCCGAGGCAAGCGGCCGCGACATGACGCAGTTCATGCGCTGGTACAGCCAGGCCGGTACGCCCCATGTGACCGCCGTCGGCCGCTATGACCCCGCCGCCAGGACCTACACGCTCGAGGCCAAGCAAACCATACCGCCGACGCCCGGCCAGCCCATCAAGGAGCCGATGGTCATTCCGCTGGCGCTCGGCCTCGTCGGCAAAGACGGCCGCGATCTGCCCGCCAAGGCGCCGGGCGTCGAGCGCGGCGTGCTGGTGTTCGACAAGGCGTCGGCAACCGTGACCTTCACCAACGTTGCCGAGCGCCCGGTGCTGTCCATCAACCGCGGCTTTTCCGCGCCCATCAGGCTTGACGCCGATTTGACCGAGGACGATTTCATTTTCCTCGCCGCCCATGACGGCGACCCGTTCAATCGTTGGCAGGCCCTGCAGACGATTTCGATGCGGCTGCTGATCGACAATGTGTCTCGGCTGCGCGCGGGCAAGCTCGAGCGTCACGACGACAGACTGATGACGGCGCTTGCTTCGATTCTCGAGGATGAACGGCTGGAACCCGCCTTCGTGGCGCTGGCGCTGACGCCGCCAGGCGAAGGCGACGTCGCGCGCGAGATCGGCCGCGATATCGACCCCGCGGCGATTTTCAAGGCCCGCAAGGCGCTGCGCGGCGACATCGGCGAGCGTCTCGATGCGGTGCTGTCGACGCTGTACCGGCGGATGGCGGTCCACGGCGGCTATTCGCCGGACGCGGCAAGCGCCGGCCGGCGCGCGCTGCGCAACGTGGCGCTCGACCTGATGGCGGCGACGGCAAAGCCGGAGGCGATCGCCCGCGCCGCGCGGCAATACCAGGACGCCGACAACATGACCGACCGTTTGGCCGCGCTCGGCACCTTGTCGTTGCACGACGTGCCGGAGCGCGCCGAGGCGTTGGCCGACTTCTACAGGCGCTATGCGGCCGATGCGCTGATCGTGGACAAATGGTTTTCGCTGCAGGCCATGGTGCCCGAACCCGGCACGCTCGACAAAGTGCGCGCTCTCACCAAACACCCCGCCTTCTCGTTCGCCAACCCCAACCGGGTGCGCGCGCTGATCGGCGCCTTCTCGGCCGGCAACCCGACGCAGTTCAACCGCGCTGACGGTGCGGGCTATGATTTCATCGCCGATACGGTGTTGGCGCTCGATCCGAAAAATCCGCAATTGGCGGCGCGTCTGGCGACTGCCTTCCGCACCTGGCGCACCCTGGAAGAGGTCCGTCGCGGCAAGGCGGAAGCCGCCCTCAAGCGCATCAAGGCCGAACCGAAGCTGTCCCGCGACCTTGCCGATATCGTCGAGCGCGCGCTGGCTGCGCCCTGACGGCACATCCGGCCGCCGCCTGTTACCCGTTGACCACACTGCGGAATTCGCGGGTAAGAAATCGTAAATATTTGCGGCACGGACTCTCGACAAATCGCCGGTCATCGATTCCAATCGCCACTGATTCGGACAGCGATGCGGCACATCCTTCCGACAGGGCGTTAGGGGAATTCCGAACGGAGGCCGTCTATGGCGCGCGCCGGCATGGCGAGTGCGTCTCCGCGTACCGATTCCATCAAGGGCCTCGCGCAATCGATCGCCAAGCCGGCGTATCGCCGCCTGCTGACGGCCGAGCCGCTGCTGCGCCGCGCCGTGCCGGTGCTGATCATCGCCTTTTTGGCCACGATCTGCGTCGGCGCGCTGGTGCAGGCAGTCGACCACCGCCGCCAGACGCTCGCCGACATGGTGATCGAGCTCGATGCCGCCGCCGACCTGGCACTATCACGACTTCAACAGCCGCCCGCCGACGCCCTCGCCCGCCCCCAGGACATCTTGTCGCGCGCGCTGCCCTCCTGGGCGACCAATGCCGGCCGGCGCTTCATCCTCACCAATGCCGACGGCGTGGTGGCGGCCGCCACCCCCGCCGCCGACGACACCATCGGCCGCCGGCTGATCGACCTGCTCGGAGCGACCCAGCCGCTGACCACGTTCGGCGCCGGCGCCGGCGTCATGGAAATCACGCTGCCCGACGACACCCGCGCGCTGGCGACCGTGCGCATGCTCAACCCGCCGTTCGGCCAGATCGCGGTGGTGCAGCCGCGCAGCGCAGCGCTCGCCTCCTGGCGCGCGCTGACCACGCTCACCATCACACTGTCCGCCACCACCGGCTTCGTCGTGCTGATCCTCGGCTTTGCCTTCCACTGGCAGGCTACTCGCGCACGCGAGGCCGACGTCATCTACGAAACCGTGCGCAGCCGCATCGACACCGCGCTCAACCGCGGCCGCTGCGGCCTGTGGGACTGGGACCTCGCCCGCGGCCGCATCTTCTGGTCGCAGTCGATGTTCGAGATCCTCGGGCTCGCCGGCAAGGACGACCTGTTGTCGTTCGGCGACGTCAGCGGGCTGGTGCACCCGGACGACGTGCAGCTTTACGACCTCGCGCGCGAATTGGTCGACGCCAAATTGACCTACATCGACCACGACTTCCGCATGCGTCACGCCGACGGCCATTGGGTCTGGCTGCGCGCGCGCTGCGAACTGGTCAGCCAGCCGCGCGAGCCCGGACCGCATCTCATCGGCATTGCCGTCGACGTCACCGAACAGAAGAACCTGATCGAGCGCACGGTCGCCGCCGATCTGCGCCTGCGCGACGCCATCGAGACCATTCCCGAAGCCTTCGTGCTATGGGATGCCGAAAACCGGCTGGTGCTGTGCAACTCCAATTTTCAGGAGCTGCACGCGCTGCCCGACGAGGCGATCACCGTCGGCGCTTCCTACGAGTCGGTGGTGGCGGCCGGCCAAAAGCCGGTGGTGCGCAACAAGATCGTCACGGCGGGTCCCTCCATTCCGGGTGCGCGCACCTTCGAAGCCCAGCTCGAGGACGGCCGCTGGCTGCACATCAGCGAGCGGCGCACCAAGGACGGCGGCTACGTCTCGGTCGGCACCGACATCACGGCGCTCAAGCGCCATGAGGAGAAACTGATCGAGAGCGAGAAGCGGCTGATGACCACGGTGTCGGACCTGCGCATCTCGCAGCAGCGCTCGGCGGAGCTGGCGGAAAAATACGCCGCCGAGAAGACCCGCGCCGAGGAAGCCAATCAGGCTAAATCGAAGTTCCTCGCCAATATGAGCCACGAGCTGCGCACGCCGCTCAACGCCATCATCGGCTTTTCCGAGATCATGGAATCCAACATGTTCGGGCCGCTTGGCTCGGAGAAGTATCACGAATATTGCAGCGATATCCGCAGCAGCGGTCAGTACCTGCTCGAGGTCATCAACGACATTCTCGACATGTCCAAGATCGAGGCCGGCCGCATCCGTCTCGACTTCGAGGATCTCGCGCTCGATGCCCTGCTCGGCGAGGCGATGCGCGTCGTGCTGGCGCGGGCCGAGGAAAAACAGCTCACCGTGACCTCGCGCATATCGCCGGACTTGCAGCTGCGCGCCGACCGCCGCGCCATCAAGCAGGTCGTGCTCAATCTGCTGTCGAATGCGGTCAAGTTCACGCCGTCGGGCGGCCGTGTCACCGTGCGCGGCCGCGCCAGCGGCGACTGCATCGTGCTCGCCATCGCCGATACCGGCATCGGCATCGCGAAAGAGGCGCTGACGCGGCTCGGCCGGCCCTTCGAGCAGGTCGAAAGCCAGCTCACCAAGAGCCATCAGGGCTCGGGCCTCGGTCTGGCCATCTCCAAATCGCTGGTCGAGCTCCACGGCGGCCGCATGCGTATTCGCTCGACGCTCGGCAAGGGCACGCTGGTGGTCGTGCGGCTGCCGCTCGCCCCGCACTGCCCGCTGCCGAAGGAAGAGGCCGCCTGATTTTTTTACCTCCCCCTGCAAGGGGGAGGTCGGATCGCGAAGCGATCCGGGTGGGGGTCACTTCGGATGTAAAAGGACCCCCACCATGACCCTCCCCTTTAACGGGCAGGGACGAGGAACTCTCACGGCGACTTGCCCAGGATCCGCACGAAGCTCTCGCGTACCTTGGCCTGCGTCTCGATCAGCGTGGCATCGAGTGCGGCAAAATCCGGCACGTCGGCGGCGCGCGCCAGCAGGCGCAGCAGGCCGGCGCCGGCGGTCTTGGGGTCGAAGGCGCCGGGCAGGCACAGCCGCAGGATTTGCGTGAGGTCTTGATAAAGCTGCACCGCGGGCCGCAGCACCTCGGCGTCCTCGACCGCCAGCACGCGCAGGGCGCGCGCCTTGTCGAGCACCCGCGCGGTCGACGTATCGAGAATTTCCGGCACGCGCGCGGCGTGCACCAGCTGCAGATACTGCGCGATGAATTCGATGTCGATCAGCCCGCCGGCGGCGTATTTGATATCCCAGCGGTCGCCGTCGCCCTTTTCCTTGGCGATGGCCGCGCGCATTTCGACGACGTCGCCGGCGACGAGCTCGGCATCGCGCGGCCGGCGCAGGATGTCGCCGATAACCGCCTCGACGCGGGCCTTGAAGTCCGGGGACGCCGAGACGACGCGCGCGCGCGTCAACGCCATGTGCTCCCAGGTCCAGGCCTCCGTTTCCTGGTACGAGGCGAAGCCCGCGAGCTGTGTCGCCAGCGGTCCGGCGCGGCCCGACGGGCGTAGACGCATGTCCACCTGGTAGAGCGCGCCGTAATTGGTCTGCGCGGTCAGCGCATTGATCAGGCGCTGCGTCAGCCGCGCGAAATACTGCGCACCGTAGAGCGGCCGCCCACCGACCGATTCCGGGTGCGCCTCGTCGAAATCGTACACCAGAATGAGATCGAGATCGGATGTCGCCGTCATCTCATAGCCGCCAAGCTTGCCCATAGCGACGACCGCGTGTTGCTCGCCGCGGATATGGCCGTATGCCGTGGTGAAATTGTCGGCCACCGAGCGGTGCACGGCGCGGATCACCGCGTCGGCGAGCCGGGCGAAGGCCTCGCCCGCCTGCCGCGCCGTCAAGGTGCCGGTGAGAATGCGCACTCCGATCAGAAACATGTATTCCAGGCCGAAGGTGCGGATGCGCTCGAGTAAATCCTCGGCGTAGCGCGATTGCGCCAGCGCCGCGTCGAGCCGCCGGCCGAGTTCGGCCTCGTCCGGCAGCGCGCCGAAAAAGCTCGGATCGACCAAGGCATCCATCACCTGCGGATAGCGCGCGACGGTATCGGCGAGCCGCGGCGCGATGCCGAGCACCAGCGCGATCAGCGCGATCAATTCGGGATTCTGCCGCAGCAGCGACAACAGCCGGCTGGCGGCGTGCAAATTGGCGAGGAAATGATCGAAGGAAACGACGGCCGCATCCGGATTGTCGGTGCGGGCCAATTGCTCGAGCAGCGCCGGCAGGAGATCACGCAGGTGCTCGCGCGCCGCTTCGCCTTTCAGCGACCGATAGCCGCCACCGAGCCAGTTGCGCACCAGCGTCGAAACCTCGAGCGGCTTGCGATAGCCGAACTCGGCAAGACGATCGAGCGTTTTGTGGTCGTCGGCATCGGCCGGAAACAGCAACGCCGGGCGCTCCGGCCCGACCGGCATCTTCTCGAACAGCCGCGCATAGTGCCGCTGCACTTTCTCCATATGCGCGGTGAGCACCGCGGCGAAAGCGTCGCGCCCGGCAAAACCGAGGAAGCGTGCAAAACGCTCGACGCCTTCGCGCTCCTCCGGCAACGTTTGCGTCTGCTCGTCGTTTACCATTTGCAGCCGGTGCTCGACGGTGCGCAAAAAGCAATAAGCCGCCTTCATGTCGGCGCGCGCGTCTTCGCCGATCCAGCGGTCTTCGCAGAGCTTGTCGAGCGTCGTCAGCGTGTCGCGATCGCGGAGATGCGGGTTGCGCCCGCCGGCGATCAACTGCTGGGTCTGCGCGAAAAACTCGATCTCGCGGATGCCGCCGCGGCCGAGCTTGGTATTGTGGCCCTCAACCGCGATCTCGCCGTGGCCGCGATAGGCGTTGATCTGCCGCTTCATCGCATGGACGTCGGCAAGGGCGGCAAAATCGAGATATTTGCGCCACACGAAGGGCGACAGCTCGGCGAGGATTTTTTCGCCGGCCGCGATGTCGCCGGCGCAGGCCCGCGCCTTGATCATAGCGGCGCGCTCCCAATTCTGCCCGGTGCTCTCGTAATAATTGAGCGCCGCCGCGGTCGAAATCGCGACCGCCGTCGAGGCCGGATCGGGGCGCAGACGCAAGTCGGTGCGGAACACGTAACCGTCGGCGGTGCGCTCCTGCAGCAGTCTGACGAGCCTCTGTGTCACCCGCACGTAGAGCGAGGCCGGCGCGCCGTCGTCGGGCAGTGCCGGCGCCGCCGGATCGTAAAAGACGATGAGATCGATATCGCTGGAGTAGTTGAGCTCGAAGGCGCCCATCTTGCCCATGGCGAGCACGATGTAGCCGCTGCCCGCCTGCGGCCTCGCCTTGTCCTTGGGCGCGAGTCGGCCAGCGCGCGCGGCCTCGGTGAGCGCAAAGCGTGCCGCTGCGTCAACCGCAGCATCGGCAAGCTCAGTGAGGGCGCGCGCCGCCCGCATCACCGGCCACGCGCCGCCGATATCGGCGAGCGCGATGAGCAGCGCCGCTTCCGCCTTCATGCGGCGAAGCTGGCGCATGGCTTCGGCCTCGTCGGCAGCCGTCGCCGCAGCGCGACTGTGATCGGCGAGAAGCATGGCGAGATGCTTGTCGGGATCGGCGCGAAACAATCGAAGCAACCGCTCGGGCTCGCGACTCGCCAGCTCCCACAAATAGGGGGAATGCTCGGCGAGGCTCTCGAGCAGCGTGGCAAGCACGGCATGCTCGGCCAGCAGCGCCTGCAACGGCCGACCCGCTTCGGCCGGCACTCCGTCGAGCCATTCGGCAAGGCGGGCGCGCGCGGCTGCGGCGTCGCTGAGCTGCGGCGCGGTGACGATGCGCTCGGCGAGACTCGTGCCGGAGGCCGATTTGGCGGACTTGCCGCGGTCGCGTCGCGAGGCGGGCTTCTTGGCCGGCGGGCTCATCCCGCACTCTGTAGCGGGCCTCCGCGCGGCAAGGCAATGACGCTTTTCAAGCCGGGATGATTGTCTTCCAGCGTCAATTCGCCGCCGTGCAGGCGCGCCACCGCGGAAGCGAGGCTCAATCCCAGGCCGGAACCCGGCTGCGACCGGCTTTGTTCGAGCCGCACGAAACGCTCGACCGCGCGGCCGCGGTCCCCTTCGGGGATCCCCGGACCGCTGTCGGTCACCGTCAGCATGATGCGGTCGTCGGCGGCAAGCGCACGCACCACGATTTCCGGCCTGGCGCCGTTGACGGCGGCCGGCTGCGGCCCGGCATACTTGATGGCATTGTCGACCAGGTTGGCGAGCGCCTGGCTCACCAATTCGCGATTGCCTTTGACCGGCGCCGGAGCATCGGCCTCGACCTTGAGCGCGATGCCTTTTTCCTCGGCAAGCGGCTCATAGAGCTCGCCGACGTCGTGCGCGATCTCGGCGGCGTCGAACTCGCTCATGTCCTCGCGCGCCTGCCCGGACTCGGCGCGCGCGATCATCAGCAAGGCGTTGAACGTGCGGATCAGGCCGTCGGACTCCTCGATGGTGGCGTCGAGCGCCGCGCGATATTCGGCTTCGTTGTTGGCCGCGCGCAGCGCCTGCTCGGCGCGATTGCGCAGGCGCGTCAGCGGCGTCTTCAAGTCGTGCGCGATATTGTCGGAAACTTCCTTGAGGCCCTGCATCAGCGCCTCGATGCGCTCCAGCATGGCGTTGAGATTTTGCGCGAGCCGGTCGATCTCGTCGCCCGTGCCGGCAACCGGCAGCCGCCCGCTGAGATCGCCAGCCATGATGGTCTGCGTCGTCTCGGTCATGGCATCGACGCGGCGCAGGACGCGGCGGGACACGAACAGGCCGCCGGCAAGCCCGAGCACGACCACAATGGCGACCGACCAGCGTCCGGCCGCCAGCACGATGTGATAAAGCCGTTCGCGCTCGTCGAGATCGCGTCCGACCAGGAGACGGAAACCGCCCGGCAGTTGAAAGACGCGCACCAGCGCCTCGTGCTCGGGGCGATTGGTGCTTTCGGCCTCGTCGAGCCGACGATAGACGGTCTCGGTCCAGCCCGGATTGTCGAGAATGCCCGGCGCCAATGCCGTGACATTGCCCGCCAGCGCTTCGCCGTTGAAGGTCGTCACCAGGTAAAGGCTCGACCCCGGCCGCCGTGCCCGCGCATCGACCACGATGACCAGCCGCCTGATGCCGCCTTGGCGGTACTGTTCGGACAGGCCGGTGATCTCGGCGTCGACCGTTTCGGTGATCTGCTCGGTGATCAGGCGGCGCGTGTTGAGAGCGAAATAGCCGAGCAGAAACGCGGCGAACAGCGCAAAGACGGTCAAATAGACCAGCGTCAGCTTGAACGTGGTGGTGCGAAAAAGCTTACCGAGCGCCGTCACGGATCATGTATCCCGCGCCGCGGATCGTATGCAGAAGCGGCTGGGAGAAACCTTTATCGATTTTCGAGCGTAAACGCGAGATGTGCACGTCAATGACGTTGGTTTGCGGGTCAAAATGATAGTCCCACACGTTTTCCAGCAGCATAGTGCGGGTCACGACCTGGCCGGCATGCTGCATCAGATATTCGAGCAGGCGGAATTCGCGCGGCTGCAGCGAGATCTCTTCCTCGCCCCGGCGCACCTGGTGCGACAGCCGGTCGAGCGCGAGGTCGCCGACCCGCAGCACCGTTTCCTCGCTGCGCTTGCCCCGCCGGCGTGACAGCACCTCGACCCGAGCCAGCAGTTCGGAGAAAGAATAGGGCTTGGACAAATAATCGTCGCCGCCGGCCCGCAGGCCTTTGACGCGGTCATCGACCTGGCCGAGCGCCGACAGGATCAAAGCCGGCGTATCCACGCCCTTTTCGCGCAGCGTACCGATGACCGAGAGGCCGTCGCGCTTGGGCAGCATACGGTCGACGATCAGCACGTCATAGCCGCCGTCGAGCGCCATCGCCAAGCCGTCGTCGCCGTCTGTGGCGCTATCGGCGATATGCCCGACTTCGCGGAACGCCTTAACCAGATAGTCCGCGGCGTCGCGGTCGTCCTCGATAATCAGCAGGCGCATGGTGACCCGATCCGGCTGCGCGTCGGCCCCTCGGCCGATCCGGACCCCCTGAATATCCGCAAACATGGGCATCGGTCACACCAATTCCGGTCGATTGCAAGGCCGGGTCAAATCCGCTTTGCGCCGCCCGTCATTCGCACGTGAGGGGGTGGCGGATTTGGCCCGCCACCCCCTCGACGACCCCACCCCAGCGGGGGCGACGGATGCCGGGGTTGGAGTTCGGTTCGAAAGCCGGCACCGCCAGCTTTCGGGAAAGTGCCGGGACGGGCACGAGGCCCGTCCCGTTGAGGTCATGCAGCCAACGGGGGCGACGGATGCTGGCCACACACCCCTAGCTCGTTCAGCCGTTGCCGACCGGAAGCGCGACGTAGCGGGTGGCATCGCCCTTTTTCACCCGCACCAGCACGGTGCGCTTGCCGCCGGTGCGGGCTTCGCCGATCACCTTGCCGACGTCGCCCGGCGTCGAAACCTGCTTGCCGGCAACTTCGAGAATGATGTCCCCGGTCGAGAAGCCGTGGTCGGCGGCGACGCCGGCGGCGTCGACTCCGGTGACGACAACGCCGTCGCTGCCGGCGCCGGCAACACGCGCCGCGGGCGCCAGCGTCAGGCCGAGCTTGGCGATATCGGTGCCGATATCGCTTTGCTGGTCGTCGGGGGCAGCATTGCGTGCTTCCTGCTGCTTCGGCAGCTCGCCGAGCGTCAGCGTCAACGTCTTTTCGGCGCCCTTGTGCAGCAGCGTGAGCCTGACGGAGGTCTTGGGCTGCATCGCGCCGATGCGCTTGGCGAGATCGCGCGCGTCCTTGACCTCCTTGCCGTCGACAGCGGTGATGACGTCGCCCGCCTCGATGCCCGCCTTGGCGGCCGGGCTATTGGGCTGCGGTTCGGCAACCAAAGCACCTTGCGCCTTCTTCAGGCCGAGGCTGTCGGCGATATCCTTGGTCACCGGCTGGATTTGCACGCCGATCCAACCGCGCGTGACCGAGCCATGGTCCTTGAGTTGACCGATGACGGTCTTGACCGTGTCGGAGGGGATCGCAAAGGCAATGCCGACCGAGCCGCCGGACGGCGAGAAGATCGCCGTATTGACGCCGATCACATTGCCTTCGGTGTCGAACGTGGGACCGCCCGAATTGCCCTTGTTCACGGGCGCGTCGATCTGGATGAAATCGTCATAGGGGCTGGCGCCGATGTCGCGCCCGCGGGCCGAGACGATGCCGGCCGTCACTGTGCCGCCGAGGCCGAACGGATTACCGACCGCCAGCACCCAGTCGCCAATGCGCGGCGTCTTTTCGGCAAGCTTCACGTAGGGGAAAGGACCGCCCTCGACCTTGATCAGCGCCAGATCGGTGCGCGGGTCGGTGCCGATCACCTTGGCCGTATGAGTTTTGCCGTCATCGGTGGTGACCTGGACGTTCTCGGCTTTCTCGACCACGTGGTTATTGGTCACCGCATAGCCGTCATCGGAAATGAAGAAGCCGGAACCCTGCCCGGTGATGACGTTATGCCGGCCGCGCGGCATGCCCTGTGGCATGTCGGGCAAATCCGGCATGCCAAAGCGGCGGAAGAACTCCTGCAGACCGGGCGGCAGGTTCTGCAGATCGCCGGTGCCGGTGGTCTGCGAACCGCCGTCGATCTTGACGCGGACCGACATCACCGCCGGTTTGACTTGCTCGACGATGTCGGCAAAGCCGACCGGCGCCTGAACCTTGCGCGCCTGCTCGGTGAGGTTTTGCGCCAGCGCGGCGGGATAGCCGCCGACGCTAAAATTGGGCGCGACCAGCAGGGCGGCAGCGCCCAGACCGGCTATGGTGGTGGCGAGGAGAATGGCGCGGCGCACGGAAAGCACGGGCCGCTTCTTGGCGGGATCGGGAGCGCCATTGACGCTCGGGGGCATAGGGACTCTCCATCTTCATTCGTTGAGCGCATACGCGCTGTTTCAACGCTGAAGATGGCGAGGCGCGCCTTACAGCGTCCTGTCGGCGGGATTAAACTTTTGTAAGGCGGGGATAGAATATTTATCCGGTAATTCAATAGTTTATACGGGGTTTACTCGGTGTCCGCTTCGACCAAAGCCGCCAGCCTGCGCCGCTCGGCCTCACTCAGCGCCGTGGGCTCGAGGCTCGCGGCCCGGCGCCGGCGCGAGGCCGCCACCAAGCCGACGATGCCGGCAATAAGCGCCAAAGGCGGCAGCCCCCAGAGCAGCAACGTGCGCAATTCGAACCTCGGTTTGAGCAGCACGAACTCGCCGTACCGCGACACCAGATAGTCAAGCACCTGGGCATCGCTGTCGCCGGCCTGCAGGCGCTCGCGCACCAACACGCGCAAGTCATGCGCCAGCGGCGCCTCCGAATCGTCGATCGACTGGTTCTGGCACACCATGCAGCGCAGTTCTTGCGACAACTGCCGCGCGCGCGCCTCGAGCGCCGGATCCTTGAGCATCTCGTCGGGCGTCACCGCCAGCACCGGCGAGGCCAGGGCAATCAAGCACGCAATGAGCACGGCGCCACGCATGCCCTACTCCGCCGGCTGCAGCGCCGATTTCGCCGCCGGCTTCGGCGCGCCGACGCGCAAGCGCCGGTCGGACAGCGACAGCGCGCCGCCCAGCATCATGATCACCGCGCCGAGCCAGATCAGCATCACCAGCGGCTTGTAGTAGAGTCGGATGGCGGCGCTGCCATCGTCCTTGGTGTCGCCCAGCGACAAATAGAGCTGGCCGAGCCCGCGCACCATCAACGCAGCCTCGTTGGTCGTCATCGCGCGCGTCGCAAAACTGCGCTTCGACGGCTCCATGGTGCCGATCGCGCTGCCATCCTTGCGCACGGTGAAGGTTGCAACCTCGGCGCTGTAATTCGGGCCGCGCCGCTGCGCCAGGCCATCGAAGGTCAAATCGTAGCCGGACAGCGAAACCGTCTGCGACGGCTTAACCGCGACGATGAGCTCGGTGCCCCAGGTGCCCGCGGAAATGATGCCAAGCATCGACAGCGCGACGCCAAAATGCGCCATCGCGGTGCCCCAGGCCGAGCGCGGCAATCCCCGCGCGCGCGCTTTGACGGTTTCGATCGGAGCCCGGAACAGCGCGGTGCGCTCGGCCAGATCGACCAGCGCCCCGAGCATCACGTAAAAGGCAAGCCCGACGCCGAACGACGCCAGCACCGATTGGCCTTCGATGGCGTAGGCCGCGGCTATCGCGACGATGCCGCCGCCGAATGCCGCCATCAAGCGTTGCGCCGCGCCAAATAGATCGCCGCGTTTCCAGGCCAGCAGCGGCCCGAACGGCACCACGAACATCAGCGCCACGAACAGCGGGCCGAAGGTCAAATTGAAGAACGGTCCGCCGACGGTGATTTTCTCACCGCTGAGCGCCTCGAGCGCCAGGGGGTAAAGCGTGCCGACCAGCACGGTCAGGCAGGCCGTGGTCAAAAACAGGTTGTTGAACACCAGCGCGCCCTCGCGTGAAATCGGCGCGAACAGGCCCCCCTGCTTCAGCAGCGGCGCGCGCCAGGCAAACAGTGCCAGCCCGCCGCCGATGAACAGCACGAGGATAGCCAGGATGAAAATGCCGCGGCGCGGATCGTTGGCAAAGCTGTGCACCGAGGTAAGTACGCCCGAGCGCACCAGAAAAGTGCCAACCAGCGACAGCGAAAAGGTGAGGACGGCAAGCAGGATCGTCCATATCTTCAGCGCGTCGCGTTTTTCCATCACCACCGCCGAATGCAACAGCGCAGTGCCGGCAAGCCACGGCATCAGCGATGCGTTCTCGACAGGGTCCCAGAACCAGAATCCGCCCCAGCCCAGCGTGTAATAGGCCCAGTACGAGCCCATGGCGATGCCGAGCGTAAGAAACATCCATGCGGCGAGCGTCCAGGGCCGCACCCAGCGCGCCCAGGCGGCATCGATGCGGCCTTCGATCAGCGCGGCGATGGCGAAGGAAAAGGCGATCGAGAAACCGACATAGCCGATGTAAAGCAGCGGCGGATGAATGGCGAGGCCCGGATCCTGCAGGATCGGATTGAGATCGCGGCCCTCGAACGGCGCATTCGGCAGACGCAGAAACGGATTCGAGGTCAACAGAATGAAAAGATAGAAGGCGCAAGCGATCCACGACTGCACCGCCAGCACCAGCGCCTTCAAAGTCGCCGGCAGATTGCGTCCGAAGGCTGCTACGGCGGCGCCGAAGATCGACAGAATGAGGACCCAGAGCAGCATCGAGCCCTCGTGGTTTCCCCACACGCTGGTGAGCTTGTAGACAAGCGGCATCATCGAATGAGAGTTCTCGAACACCGTCGCGACCGAGAAGTCCGATGTTACATAGCAAGTCGCGAGCGCCGCGAAGGACAGCGCGACGAATGCGAGCTGCACCAGGGCCGTCGAACTGGCAAAGCCGATCAGCGCCGCATCGCCGAGCCGTACGCCGATCACGGGCACGACCGACTGCATGAGACCGAGCGCCAGCGCCAGCACCAAAGCGTAATGGCCGAGCTCGGCGATCATTTCCTTGCCCCCGGTACCACACCCTCTTGCCAGCGGCCCGACTTCTTCAGCGCATCGACGACCTCTTTCGGCATATAGCGTTCGTCGTGCTTGGCAAGCACGGTGTCGGCCGCAAGCGATCCGCCCGCCTCAATCCTGCCTTCGGCGACCACGCCCTGCCCTTCGCGGAACAGATCCGGCACGATGCCCTGGTAGTGCACGGGAATATCGTGCGTGCCGTCGGTCACTTCAAACCGGATGCGCAAATTATCGCCGCGCTCGACGCTGCCGGTCTTCACCAGCCCGCCGATGCGGATGCGGGTTCCCGGTGCGAGCCGGCGCTCCACCACGTCGCTCGGCGATTGAAAGAACACGATGGACGAGCGCATGGCGCTGAGCACCAGCGCCACCGCCACCGCGAGCACGGCAAGGCTCGAGCCGATCAGGACCAGGCGTCGCTGCTTGCGGGTCAACTTTCCAGCCCCAGGCTTTTGATGGTGTCCTCGATCCGGCGCAGCTTGTCGGGATCGTTGGCAAAGGCGCGCCGCGCATCGCCGGCCGCGCCGATCGCCTTGTCGCGTTCGTTGAGCACCACATAGGCGCGCAACAGCCGCTGCCAGCCGTCAACGTCGTCGCCATTCTGCTTGAGCCGGTCGGCGAGCCGCGCCACCATGCTGCGGATCATCGCCGTGCGGTCCTGCTCGCTCATTTGCGAGGCCGCTGCAATATCGCCGGCACTCGGGCCCGGCGCGGCGGCGGGCGGCCCAGCTACGGGCGGGGCCGCAGTTCCAATCCGGGCAAGCGCTTGGCGCACGGTGTCGATCCAGGGCGCATCGGCCGGCGCGGTCTTGAGCATGTCCTGCCAGATCGCCGCGGCTTTGTCGCGGTCGCCATCCTGCTCGGCGGCGACGCCGATAAAGAAACGCGCCTTGGCGTCATTGGCGTCGAGTGTAACGGCGCGCTCGAATGCGCTTTTGGCGTCCGCCGTGACGATGCCGTTGGCGGCGGCGGTCAGCGCCTCGCCCAGATCGGCCTGTCGATCGGCAGTCTCGCCGGCCAGCGCCAGCACCCTGCGCCGCGCGTTCACGGCATCGGTGAAGCGTCCGAGCTGGAGATAGACCGGCGCCAGCACCGCGTAGCCGCGGGCGTCGCCCGGATTTTGCGCAAGGTGCGCTTCCACTTGCGCCACCAGGCTGGCGATCGAGCGATCGTTATGAATGGCGCGCAGCCGTGCCTGCAACGGCTCGCCCGGCATTTGCGGCGAGCCGAGCGAGAGATAGAGCGCAATGGCACCGACCGGCACCAGCACAAGGCCGGCGACAGCGACGGCGCGCCGCCGCCAGAGCGCCGAACCCATCGGGATCGGGTGTCTGAACTCGGCGGCGTCCGCGGCGGCAATCAACCGCCGCGACACCTCGACCCGCGCCGCATCCGCCTCGGCCTGGCCGATCAGGCCGGCGGCCCGATCGCGTTCAATCTCGCTCAGCTGGTCGCGGTAGACCTCAAGTTCGCTGCCGGCTTGCGTCTCATGGCCGCGCGCCAGCGGCCAAAGCACGGCGAAGACCGCCGCCGCCGTCATCAGCGCAAACACCAGCCAGAGGATCATGAAGCCATCTTATCCGCACACGCCGGCGACCGCGCCGGGCGGGCATGGGCATACATCACGGCCAATCGTGGCAGCAATGAGCAATATCAAGGCTGCGGCGCCAGGGCCAACCGGTGCGAACAATACCCCGGTTCCGCTGGATTTTCGGCGCCAACAAGCGACCGCCTATTCAGCCTGCCTTCGCCTTGCGCTCGGCCGCGCCCGCAACCTCCGCCGCCTTGGTCAGCAGCGCCGCATAATCCGCGCCAAACACCTTGGCGCAGAAGCGCACCGCGGCGTCGACCTGGGACTGCCGGAAGCTGCGGTCGATGTCGCCGGCGTGGCGCAGGCCGTCGAGCAAGGCGCGCGTGCCGCTGTCGAGATATTGCTGAATTTCGGAAAACGTCCGCTGCGTCATCTCGTTGATGGCGAGTTCGCTGGCGAAAGAGCGGCAATTTCCGACAAAGCCGATGAGCGCCTCGATCTCGGCGACCTCGTCGGCATCGAGCGCGGAATTGGCGCGGATTTCGCTGGATGGGCGGGCGCGCAACAGGCGCCGCATGCGGCCGGGCGCCGATTCGATCTCGGCGCGCAGCATTTCGGCAATCTGGGCGCGCTGCGCCGCCAGCGCGCGCCCCCAGGTGCTGTCCACCGGCAGATCGAGCTCGGTGCGCAGCCCGCGCGCGGCATCGTGGATGGTCTTGAGCAAGGCGCCGACGGCAACGCCGGCGCCGCTGCGCAGATCCTCGCGCAACTCGGCCACCATGCGCTCGAGTTCGGCGAGCGCGATGGTGACCGTAACGCCATAATGCGACTCCGCGACGCGCGCCGCGGTATCGCTGCCGGCCGCCCTGACGCCGAAGCGGATGATCTGCCATGGCGCCGCCAGCCGGTTCATGACCGCGAGCAAGGCGTAGAGGAAAAGCTCTCCGTCACGAGCCGAGGTCTTCTCGATCAGCGCCTTGTATTCATCGAGCTCGCCGCCGGCCAGATTGGAAATCCGCAGCGGCAGATGCGCGGCAAGCATGTCGAGCGCACGGCGTCCCGCCAGCACGCATTTGAGCGTGGTCGCGTCATCGATCGGGCGCGGCGTACCGATCTGCGCCGTCACGCGGCGGCGAATCTTGTCGTCGTTCGCGCTCTCGGCGAGAACCGCGCCGATCGCCGCCGCCGCCTTGTCCTGGAACGCGCGCATCATGTGCTGCGCCTTGGGCTCGTCGCCGGCCAGCAAGGCTTCGTTGATGCCGTCGGCCAGCGCCTTCGCCTGCTCGGGCAGCAGATCGCGGCGCAGCCAGGTCCATAGCATCTCCAGCGAACAGCGCGCGACGCGCCCCGGGTGACCGTGATCGGCGCGGTCGTCGACAATGTACGGCTCGATCGGCTTGAAGAACAGGCGCGCGCAATGGCCGATGCGCGGAGCGTTTTCGCGCTGGTCACGCACGATTCGGCGCAGCTCCTGCAGCACGAGATCGATGCCGGAGGCTTCGTCGCCGCGCAGCAGGCTGCGCTCGAATTCGCCGATCAACAGCGAGCGCGCCTGCGGCGACAATTCGCGCAGGTAGTTACGCAGCCGTTCGATGGTCTCGACGCCCGCCATCGCCTCACGACCCGCGTTGCGTTTCGCAACGGGCTTGATAACGCCTTGGCCGTTAAGGGTCCGTTAAGGATGATGACGCTTGGGCCTCAGCTCAGCGGGGTCCAGGTTCCGTCCGGGTTCCGGCAGGCGGTGCCGCGGGCCGTCTCGGGACGGCCGTCAATGTAGATCGTTTCGGTATAGGCGCGGCAATTGCGGCCGTTGGCGACATAGGCAGGTCCCGGCACCACCGAGCCGTAACGGCCGCTATCGGGGTTGCGCCAGCCGACCGGCGCGCCGGACTCGCCGCGCTCGAGCGCATTCATCTCCGCTTCGTAGGCGCGCTTCTTGTCCTCGTCGTCGAGCGCGGCGCCGATGCGGTTGCCGATCAAAGCCCCCGCCCCGGCGCCGATCAGCGCCCCGGCGATGTGGCCCGCCGCGCCGCCGCCGAAGGCCGAGCCGATGGCTGCACCGCCGAGCGCGCCGAGCAGCGTGCCGGTGTTCTCCTTCGGCCCGCGCCCCGACTCCGGGTCGCCCGCGCAGGCGGCAAGCGTCAGGCCGGCCGCGGCAATGGCTGCAAATTTGACGATCGACATTCGGAAGCCCCCGTGAAGCGCCACATTCGGCGTCATCGAAACCGGAGGAATGGGGCAAAAGTCCGGCAACCGCCGTCAACCCGCCGGCAGCACCAGTTCGGCGCGCAAGCCGCCGAGCGGCGCGGCGCCAAGATTGAGCGCACCGCCGTAAAGAGCGGCCAGTTCGACCACGATCGACAGGCCGAGGCCGGAGCCCGGCTTGGTTTCATCGAGGCGGCTGCCGCGCCGCGCCACGCGCTCGCGCTCGGACGGCGACAGGCCGCGGCCGTCATCGTCGACGACAATGCGCAGCAGCTGGCGGTCCGCACGATGCTCGCTGGCGACGTCGATCGACACGCGCGATACCGCCCATTTGCAGGCGTTGTCGACCAGATTGCCGATCATCTCCTCGAGATCGGGCCGCTCGCCGCGGAAGCGGGCCTGCTCGTCGGCGCGAACCTCGATCACGACGCCGCGGTCGTGGTGAATTTTCTCCATGGTGCGCGCAAGCGCGGTCACCACCGGCTGCACCTCGGTGACCGAGCCGAGCACGCTCAGCCGCGCCGCCAGCCGCGCACGCTCGAGATGCCGCGCCACTTGATCGCGCATGATATCGGCCTGCTCGCGGACCTTGCCGGCCAGCGGATCGTGCGGCCGCGCCGCGGCTTCGTTCACCATCACCGACAGCGGCGTCTTCAGCGCATGGGCAAGATTGCCGACGTGGGTTCGCGCGCGCTCGACGATTTCCTTGTTGGCCTCGATCAGGGCATTGGTCTCGCGCGCGAGCGGCGCGATTTCCACGGGGAATTCGCCGGCCAGCCGTTCGGCCTTGCCGGAGCGGATGGCGGCGAGGCTATCGGTGATGCGCTTGAGCGGCGCCAGGCCGAAGCGCACCTGGAACATCGTCGTCACCAGCAGGACCGCGGCGAGAATGGAGAAGGTGATCGCCAGAGCCTGGTCGAAGGCGCGCGTCTCCTGCGCGATCTCGCCGGCATCGCCTGCGACCGCGACCAGGTAGTGGCCCTCGTCGCCGAGATCGACGGTGCGCTCGACCTGGCGCAGGCGCTGGTCTTCGGGAGCGGTGACGTAGCCGGAGCGTGAGCCGTCGGGACCCGGCTTGATGCCGAGGCTTTCGAGATGCGGCAGGCCGCCGTCCCACAGCGAGCGTGAGGAGCGCACATCGTGCTTGTCAGGGTCGAGGCGCGTGACCTGCCAATACCAGCCCGACAGCGGCAATTCGAACAGCGGTTCGCCGAGCGACTGCGGAAACTTGCCGTTGGGATCCTCGGGCGCGGCGAGGTCCGCCACCAGCGTGCGCAGGTAAACGCCGAGGCGGCGGTCGAACGAGCGCTCCACCGCGTCGCGATAGAGCGACGACAGGACGACGCCGGTGATCACCAGAATGGCGGCGACCAGGGCGGTCGCCGAGAGGAACAGCCGCAGCGCAAGGGAGTTGGCGCGCATCTGGCGTCAGCGCGCGTCGGGAGCGGCCAGCAGATAGCCAAGCCCGCGCACGGTCTGGATGATGTCGACGCCGAGCTTCTTGCGGATGCGGCCGACGAACACCTCGATGGTGTTGGAATCGCGGTCGAAATCCTGATCGTAGAGATGCTCGACCAGCTCGGTGCGCGACACCACGCGCCCGGCATGGTGCATCAGATAGGCGAGCAGGCGGTATTCGTGGCTGGTAAGCTTGACCGGATTGCCGTTGACCGCGACGCGCCCGGTGCGGGTGTCGAGGCGCACCGGCCCGCAGTTGAATTCGCTCTTGGCGTGGCCGGCGGAGCGGCGCAGCAGCGCGCGCACGCGCGCCAGCACTTCCTCGAGGTGAAAGGGCTTGGCGACATAATCGTCGGCGCCGGCGTCGAAGCCCTGCACCTTGTCGCTCCAGCGATCACGCGCCGTCAACATCAGCACCGGCATCGATCGCCCGGCGCGGCGCCAGGCCTCCAGTACCGAAATGCCGTCCATCTTCGGCAGCCCGATGTCGAGGATGACCGCGTCGTAGGGTTCCGACTCGCCGAGATAGTGGCCCTCCTCGCCGTCGAAGGCGCGGTCGACGACGTAACCGGCGTCGGTCAGCGCCGTTGCCAGCTGGCGGTTGAGGTCGGGATCGTCCTCGATGACGAGGAGGCGCAAGGATGTGGTCTCCGCTCAGCGGGCGCTGACGGGCTCGCCATTGGCGGCGTCAACGGTCGCGGTGACCACTTTGCCACTGCGGCCGAGCAGAGTCAGCACGTAGACCAGCCGGTCGCCGTCGTGGCAGAGCCGCGCGCGCACGACCTCGCCGTGGCGGACGCGGGTGCGGGCTTTGAGCGCTTGCGCCAGCGAAATGGCCTTGTGCGAGGCCACCGCGGCCCGCTGCTCGGCCTTGTTGAGGCAGGCCTGGGGTGAAGCCGCCCCCGCCTGCGCCGGCCAGGCTGCGAGCCCGGCGATAAGCATCAAGGGTAGTCTGGGAAGGACCGGCATGGTGGGAATGTTAACGGCGCGCCGGTGAACGCTGCCTGAACGCCAAAGGAAGGCCGGTTCCCGCTAGCTTTCGAAGCCCTCGAAGGTGGCAAAGGCATCGAGCGGTTCGCGCGGGGAGCGCCAGGCATTGATCGGGGCGGCCTCATCGGCAAAGCCGAGGGCCATGCCCGAATAGATCATCAGGTGGTCGGGAAGCTTCAAAAACGAACGAATGGTGCGGTGAAACGAAACCCAGGCCTGCTGCGGACAGGTATGCAGGCCGTGGCCGCGCGCCAAAAGCGCGACCGTCTGCAGATAGCCGCCGATATCGGCCCATTGCGCCGGCCCGTGCGCCTTGTCGCGCGCGAAAAACAGCGCAACCGGGGCGCCGAAGAATTGGTAGTTGCGGGCATATTGCTTGTAACGGGCCGGCTTGTCCTCGCGCGGGATACCGATCGCCTGGTAGAGCAATTCGCCGACACGAAAGCGCCGCGTCTTGTAGGGCTCGCCGAGCGGCTCGGGATAAATGGTGTAGTCGGTGCCCTCGCCTTTCGGCAATTCGGTTGCCATGCGCGGCGCCATCAGCGCCCGAAGCTCGTCGACGCGCGAGCCCGCGAGCGCGTAGACGCGCCAGGGCTGCATGTTGCCGGCCGAAGGCGCGCGCGCGGCACGCTCGACGATGTCGCGTACGATCCGTTCGGGCACCGGGGTCGGCAGGAAGGCGCGGCAGGAGTAACGCGAGGCAACGGCTTCGAACACGTCCATGGCAAGGCTCCGCAGGAATCGGGGCGGAGTGTGGCGGGCGCCATGATGAATGCCAAGCTCACTTCCGCGCCAGAATCCGCGCCACCTTCTCGAGGCTGCGCCCGCCGAAATAGGCGGTGAGCACGATCATGGCCCATTGCGCGACGTCGCCGGACAGCGCCGGCGTCGAGCCGAGGCCGAACACCAGGTCCCACACCACCACCTTCCAGACGTAGATAATGAAGGCAGCGGCAAACAGCGGCCGCGGCAGCGCGGTGTACCAGCGGCCCTGCTCGACGATGACGACCTGCGCCGCAAGCTCGCGCTCGCGCTCCTCGACCGCGAGCTCGCGCGCAGCGAGATCGGCGGCGATCTTCTCCGAGGTGTTCTCGGCCGACAGCTTGGCGCGATAGGCGTCGACCGCGGCTTTGGCGAAGGGCCCGCCCAGCAGATTGCCGAGCCAGCCGAGGATCATCGCAAACATCTAGCTGCGCCCCGCCGTGCGCCGGCGCGCGAGCTCGGTGACCAGCCCGATGGCGATCACGTAATACGGGATGAATTTCGGCTGCAACGCCGTCTGGATCGCCCCGGTGACGTTCGGATCGGCGAGCAGCGCCTGCCCGCAGGCGAGCAAGAGGCCGGCGAGCGCGACGATGCGCGCCCACAGGATGGTCAGCGAGTGCTTGAACCAGGCCTTGATCTTGTCCCACAGCGAAGTCATGCGGCTTTCTCCTGCTGATGTTTCCGCCGCTGCGCGAAGAGCAGCCAGAGCCCGACGGCGACGACGATCGTTGCCATGACGATGATGAGGATGGTGAGCGGCGGCAGGCCCTGGCTGTGCGCCTGCTGGGTAGCGGCAGCGCCTGCGGCAATCGCGGCGCCGGCCGAGCCCTGCTGCGCCGCCTTGGGCGCGGGCACGACGGCGCGGCCCGGCGCCGCATTCGCCGCGATATCCGGCATCGGTGCGCGTGCCGCCATCGCCAGCGCGACTTGCCGGACCTCGGCAACGCGACGCCCCCAGCCCTTGCCGAACACCGGCCAGGTGCGCAGCGATTGCAGGAAGCGCAGCCGCTCGTCGCACAGTTCAGCGATGATGTGCTTGGCGTCGGCGGCGGCGACGGCCTGCATTGTCGCAGCGCCAAGCGCCCCGTCGGCCGGAACGCCGACGATGCGTTGCAGCACCTTTTTGCTGCGGCCGATGCCGGAATTGACGCCGTAATCGAACACGGCGTAATCGACGCCCGCCGGCAACTCGTCGCAACGCTGCGCGTCCCAATATTTGACGCGGTAGATGGCCTTGGCCTCGTCGACCTTCATGGCGCGCACGTCGGCGGCCGTGGCGTCCGGCTTGACGTATTTGCGGTAGTCAAAAATGGTGATGCCGAAATTGGTCGGCCCGCCGGGATCGGCCGGGTCGTTGGTGTAACCGCCCTCATGCGCCAGCAAGCGGCGCAGCGATTCGTCATAAGTCCACGTGGCCATGGATTGATCCTCGATGTAGGAGTGAGTTGCGCACGTGCTTGAGCGCGCGCCCGCGCGTGCCTAGACTGGCGGCCTGCGATGAACCGGCTGGACCTCTGGCAATCGTTCCTCGCCGAGATCGACGCCAAGCGCGTGCTCGAAATCGGCGTGTGGAAAGGCGAGTTCGCCGCGCACATGCTGCACGGCTGCCCGGGCATCGAACGCTATTACATGCTCGACGCCTGGCGCGCGCTTCCCGAGTGGAACAAGCCGCTGAACACCGCAGCCGGCCTTGATGCCGCCTACAAGGAGGCGATGGCGGCGACCGCCTTTGCCGGCAATCGCGTCACCGTGCTGCGCGGCACTACCGCCGAGGTCATCGACGGCATCCCGGACGGCTCGCTCGATTTCATCTATGTCGACGGCGATCACACCTTGCGCGGCATCGCCATCGACCTGATCCGCAGCTATCCCAAGCTTAAGCCCGGCGGCCATCTCGGCGGCGACGATTTCGACACCAGCGCCTGGCGTCACGGTTTCGATTACGAGCCGACGCTGGTCTTTCCCTTCGCCGTGTATTTTGCCGAAGCGGTCGGCGCCCCGATCGAGGCGCTGCCCTGCGGCCAGTTCCGCATCACAAAGCCGCAAGCGGGCGGCGCCTTCAGCTTCACCGACCGCACCGGCGCCTATGGCGACCGCTCCGTGCTCGCGGCGCTGCGATCCGAGCGCAAAGGCCTGCTGCGCCGGGCAGCGGCACGGCTGCGCCGCCTGCTGCGGCGCTAGACCAGCACCTTCCAGGCGCCGCCTTTGTAGCCAACGAAGTAATGCGTCGCGCCCGCGCCGCTGTTGACGACGGTCTGCCCGTTGCCGAGCCCGGCGTCGCCGTCGGTGACGAAGGCGACCATTCCTTCCGCCGGCGTGCCCGGCAGGTTGGCGATGGTGACGCCCTGCAGCCCGACGGTCGCCAGGTCGAGCCGGATATAGGTGCTGCCGCCGTAGTCGGTCGCCTTCCAGACGCCCGCCGCCTTGCGCTGGAAGGTGACGTCGATGGTCGAGGTCGAGGCGTCGGGATCGGTGCTGCTGAAGCAGCCGAACACGCCGTTGCTCAGCGTGAGAAAGCCGGCCGGACACTGCAACGGATTGCCGCTGTTGGTCGAGATCACCGTGTTGTTGCGCGTCGCGGTGACGTAGATGCCGGCGGTGGTGACGTTGCCGACCGTGATCGCGGGTGCCGCCGCGGTGCCCTTGCCGGTCACGTGCAGCCCGGCATGGGTCGGGCTGTCGGCCGT